>Ga0265292_1002825_pt1 | contig 11453 bp, 10 predicted proteins | sample Munlanlewell296A_FD_189080 | JGI IMG/M metagenome (GOLD analysis project Ga0265292, IMG submission 189080) | Leachate microbial communities from a municipal landfill in Southern Ontario, Canada - Leachate well 296A | ecosystem: Engineered > Solid waste > Landfill > Unclassified | place: Canada...
GGCTTGGCCAGCGAAGAAAAAATATTACTGGTTTCGACCTTTATGGGATTGGTGGGAATTGTTAATGCTTTGCTGGGCGGATTGGTTTTGATGTTAAAATAAATTTATGATTCTAGTAACAGGGGGAGCGGGTTATATCGGTTCGCACGCAGTGAAGTTGTTGTTGGAAAAAGGCGAGAAAGTAGCGGTGCTGGATAACTTGTCGCGGGGCTATGGTCAGGCAATAGAAACCCTTCAGAAAAAATACGGTAAAGATAACATGCTTTTTTTTAAGGCTGATTTGAAGAATAAACAAGAGTTGTTGGAAGTTTTTGGGAAAATAAAACCGGAAGGGGTAATGCATTTTGCAGCTTTTTGTTTGCCGAATGAATCTATGGAAAAACCAGAGATTTATTTTGAAAATAATGTTTTTGGGAGCCTGAATTTGCTGGAAGTAATGAAGGAAAATGGGATAAAAAATTTGGTATTTTCGTCAACCTGTGCAGTTTACGGCGAGAGTAAATATTTGCCGATGGACGAAAAACATCCGTTATCACCGATAAATCCTTATGGTGAATCAAAATTAATTGTCGAAAGAATGATTGGTTGGTTTGGAAAAATTTATGGATTGAAATCGGTAGTATTCAGATACTTCAATGTATCCGGGGCGAGTGCTGACGGAGTTATTGGGGATTCGAAGAAACCCTCACAACTTTTAGTTCAGAATGCGGTTAAGGGAGCGTTGGGAATAGAGCCGTTTAAGCTGACATGCCCCAAAGTAGAGACTGCGGACGGGACACCGATCCGAGATTATATTAACGTGGAAGATTTGGTAGAGGCTCATGCGGCGGCATTAGATTATTTAAAGAGTGACGGAGAAAGTGAAGTATTTAACCTGGGAACAGGCCGGGGAAATTCGGTATTGGAGGTGGTGGAGGTGGTTAAAAAGACGACCGGAAAAAATTTTCCGATAGAGCCGGGTGAAGCCCGCAAGGGAGAATATGCCGAAGTGTACGCAGATATTAGTAAGGCAAAAAAGATATTAAAGTGGGAACCAAGAAAAACAATCGAAGACAGTGTTAAAGCTTTGGTTAAGTGGTATACGAATCATCCACAGGGATGGGAATACTAAGACTCTTACTGGCATTATCGGTGGTAGCAGTTCATAGTCAATCAATATTGGGGATAAATTTGGTGGGAGGACAGACAGCGGTTCAGGCGTTTTATATGATTTCGGGGTTCTATATGGCCTTGGTAATAACGGAAAAATATGGTTTTGGCAAAGGATCCTACAAATTGTTTTTAGGGAACAGATTTTTAAAATTATATCCGATTTATTGGATAAATCTATTGATAGTTTTGTTGATTTCGATTGGCGGGTTGGTAATAGCGAAAAATGCTTACCACTTCACTTGGTATATTGAGTATGTCAGCAAAATGAAAGTGGGAACCCTGCTTTTTTTTGTGATTACCAATTTGGCAATTTTTGGTCAGGATTTGGTGATGTTTTTGCAATTGGATAAACTTGGCAATTTGGTACCGGCGGTAAATTTTCGGCTGACCGATCCTCCACTATATCGTTTTTTGTTCATCGAACAGGCTTGGACAATTGCCTTGGAAATGACTTTTTATTTGTTAGCACCGTTTTTGATTAAGCAAAAGACGAAATGGTTAATGCTTTTGATCGGTTTAAGTTTTGGTTTGAGGATAATTTTGTATAAAATTGGGCTGAACAACGATCCGTGGACATACCGATTTTTTCCGTTGGAATTGGGAATGTTTTTGTTGGGAGTAATGGGATACCGGGCTTACGGGTGGCTAAAAAACCGGATAATACCAAAATGGTTTTTGATGGGGGTTTATGGAGTAGTGATATGGGCAACATTTATTTATCCACTGATCCAAAGAGACGGGTCAAAAATGTGGGGATATTATTTATTGGTGGCAATTGCTCTACCGTTTATTTTTAGATTATTTAAAAATAACAAGATAGACCGGTTTATAGGCGAGTTATCGTATCCGGTGTATTTGTGTCATTTTTGGGTAGCGTTTGTAATTATGGATTTGATAAAAATTAAAAATTGGGGCACTGGAATAATAGTAGCTTTGGGATCAATCGGAGTGTCACTTTTGATAGTTAAGTTGGTAGTTGAGCCGATAGACAAAATTAGACAAGGACGGTTGCGTTGATTATGGTTTTTTGAGTGTTTTTTGTAGAATAACGACCTTGAAATTGGGTTGGCAGAAATAAGTTTGAGCGACCTGAGAAGGACCAAAAAGAGTAAGTTCATAGTATGAGGTTTGGCCATGTTGGTAGTCTCCCCCGTCAACTACAACAGCCATTGACTTGGCAGCTTGAGTATCTTTTTCGATTTCCTTAACGTTACAGCCGAGTTTTTTCATCAAGTAGCGGTGTTCCGGTCCGACATGATAAGGGTGAAGATTTGACTGGACAGTGACAAAAAGTGGTTCTGTTTCTTTTTGGCATAGTTGATTAAAACAGGAAGCCATTTGATCGTAAGTTCGGGGAGCGGACTTAAAAAATGTTTGGAGATTATTGGGATTGAAGAAGAAAAAGGAAGATAATACTAGTAAGGGTATTAGAATAAGGTTGGGTAAGAAAGATAGCCCAAAAAAGAAAAGAACGGCGATGCCGAAAATGTAGTGAGCTTGAATAGTGAATGGAGCGATTAGAGTGAGAATTAGGGTAAATAAAAATAAAATTAGAAAAGTTTTATTAGCGGAATGTTTTTGGGTAATAATTATGCAAATTGTTAGTCCAATAAAAACAATTAGATTAATAATGAGAGAACTACTGCCAATAATAAAAGTCACTAGGTTTCTAAATTTTAGTGGTAGGGTTGAATCGCTTTGGGCAAGTAATGGCTTAGTAAAGAGGCTAGTGGTTAATAAAAAGTGATGGTGGAGTTCAAAGAAGATAGTAGGAGCGTTTAATACTAGTAAGGATATTAAGAGCGTCGAGATGAAGTAAAATGTTTTTTTTCGAATGAAGATAAGGTAGTAGATTGTAGCGCCGACGAGAACGGGAGTAATGGAGTAGGAGAAGGAAACGGCGGCAGCCAAACTGAAGGTTGTAAGCCAAAGCCTTAAAGCGGTAACCTTTTCTTTTAGTAAGTAAATTGAAGTAAAAGCTATTACCAGAAATGGAGTAACAAAAGATGGGTTCCAAATATAACGATTTTGACTAAGGTATTGAGGATGGATGGAGATAAAAAAGAAGGAGACCAGAAGTATTTTTTGGAGTTTAGAGTTATTTTTGGCTAGAAGTAGGCAAATTATTAGGCTAGCGATATAAAGAAAAGCATTGATTAAAAGCGGACTAAGTGGAGATCGGTTGGTTAACAAAAAAGCAGGGTAGAGTAAATAGAAGTAGATCGCGCTTTGGTTGATGGGAAGGGCACTATTTTGAGGGCCTAAAAGCGGTGGTTTACCGGTTTGCTGCCATTGTTGGAGAACCAAAAAGTCGCGGCCGTTGTCGTTGAAGAAGAAAAGAGAATTTTTAATATTGTAGAAACGGAGGAAAAGGAACAAAAATATTACGCCGATAATCGGTAATAAACGAAGGATTTTAGACATTATGTTAGCCTAGCAATTTCATTATCTAAAAACATAAGAGTTTCCTCTTTTAGGGTTTTTCTGATTTTGTTATAAGTTTCAAACGGTAAAAGAGTATTTAAGTCCTGATCGATCAGGACTTGAGTAATTTTTTCGTTGATAAAATGACGAAGGTAAACAAGATATTTTTTAACCGATAGTCCGGTTCTTTCAATTATTACGGCTTCGCTGTATTTTAAATTATTTAGAAAGAAGTAATGAATATCGTAGATATCCCGGCCGGCAATCGATTCTCTACGATCATACCGATCTTTGACGGCTACCATTTTGTTGGCAAAAATACTTTTCTGGTCCTGACAGTTGACGGTACGGTTGATTTCCGGCAAAAATACCGGAGAATATCGGTTGGATTTGACGATAACATTAAGAGCGTCAATTTTTAAAGTGTTTCTTTGATTTGGGGAGTTAGGATATTTCAAAAAAAACTCTAAAGCTTTTTGGCTTTCCTGATATAAAATAAATCCAAGTTTGTCAAAAACTTTATGAAACTCTGCTCTTAATTCTTTTTCATTTACCCCAGCCTTAAGGTCAAAATCAAGATCAACTGAAAACCGATCAAGAATGCCCATCATTGAGGCGCAGGTGCCACCCTTGAAATATAAAGAGCTTGATAAAGTAGAGTTATCGACGATTTCGGTTAGGGTGCGAAGTAGGTGAGCCTTGTGGATAGTGTCGGTAGGTCTTAGGGTGATCATAAATATCCAAGTTGTTGTTGGTAATTTTTAACTAAACTCCAATCAATGACATTGTCGGCATCAAAGTGATAATTTTTTTGAAAATACAACATGTCAGCAATTGCCCGCTCGGTACTGGCCAAGAAAACGCCATTGTCGTTTTGAGTTATGCCAAGAGAATTGTTTAAACATTGAGGTTTTAACTGTCTGACTAAATAGGCGCAACCGTTAATGTTAAAGTTGGCCGGAGTACCGGAAATAAAAGTAATTTTTGCAGGCGATTGGTTGATAATCCCCTCTTTTGCTAAAACCGATTCGGTACTTAAATAGCTAAAGTGATTTATGGCCCTAAAGCCAATTTCGATTGAATCTAGCTGATTAAGGGGAACGATGCTGTAAAGTCCTTTGTAAACGCGAATGAGTACCCCCTTTTTAATTAGGCGATAAATAGTTTGATAAAGAGTACTTTGGTTTTCAATCCCCCACAGAATTTTGAGGTCTGAAGTGTGGAATAATTTTTGTGGTTGTTGGATTAAAACGCTAATTTTGTCCATAGTTATATTGTTTTATCCTCTACTAATATGTATAGGATAACATAACTAGTGTCTTTGTCAAGAGTCTTTCTCTTATGCTTGAAATAAAAGAGAGTTGTTAATGCGGCAGAAACGGAGAAAAAGAAAAAGCAAAACCAGAAAGATGACAATTAAGTTGTTTATTTTTGTCATTGGTTTTATGATAGATGATAAGATAAAAAGAAAAATACGAAAATAATTATAACTATATCGGTTCACAACGGGTGAGATTAGTGTCAATAGCTTTTACTAACTACAAAAACATAATTAGTTGTAGCTGAGCCACCAATATTTAACATCATGGAATTATTGGATTTTTTGACTTGATAATTACCGGCAGTATTTGTAATTTGTTTGTGTAAATCTAATAACATTCTGACTCCGGTAGCTCCGACTGGATGGCCGCATCCGATTAGTCCACCACTAGGATTAATTGGATTTTTACCATTAAATTTAATTGAACCGTTTTCAATAGCCTCATATTCTTTGCCGGGTTTGGTTATGCCAAAAGCAGAAATTGCGGCGTATTCACTGGAAGTAAAACAATCATGAGTCTCATATAAATCAATGTCTTTCTCATTAAGGTTGGCTCTCTTTAGAGCATCCAAGACAGCTTGTCTTGTCCAGGGTAGTACAAAAGCTTGATCTTGTGACTCTTTCATTTTTTCGGAAAATTGGACAGGGGCAACTCGATGGCCCCAACCGGTTATTTCAGAAAAATTATTATTGGTTAAATTTCTTTTGGTTTTGTAATTTTGTAAATATTTTTTAGAGGATAAAATTACAACTGCAGCGCCGTCGGTAACTTGTGAACAATCGGTAATGGCCAGTTTGCCACCGACCAGCATGTTATTTTTATTATTGCGATTATTGGCATGTTCTTTATTCATGAACCAACTTCTTGTTTGAGCATTCGGATTATTTTTGGCATTACTGTAATTAATTGTTGAAATTTCGGCCAAATAATCTAAGTATTTTTTTTCATCTAAAGAATATTTATTAATATAAACATCAGCTAATTGACCAAAAAGTTTTGGAAAGGGAAAAGAAATGCCCTTAGCTTCTTTCTCGTAGTAAGCAGCAGTTCCTAAATAATCTCCACAAATGGCTGAATTGACAGTTTTCATTAATTCGATACCTAAGACAATAGCGACATCGTAATCCCCTGCCCTAATCTTTGAAGAAGCAGAATCGATAGCGACAGACCCTGAGGCACAAGCGGCTTCGTGTCTAGAACTTGGTATTCCATAAAAGGTAGGATTAATTTCAGTAAAAAAGGCACCTAGATGACCTTGATTAAAATATTGTTCACCATCAAAATTACCAACAAAAATGCCAATTTTATTTTTTTTATTTAGAAATTTAATCTCTTTTAAACTTAAGTTGGTATTTTCCAGAGCATCTTCAACTACTTCCCGAAACATTGCTAAAAAGGTTTTACCTTCTTTAGTCCAATTTCTTTGAAAATCGGTTTGAGCACCACCAATTATATAGACAGGGGTTTTCATGTTAGTTTGCTTTTATATAACTGCGAAAATCTAATTCGTTTTGTAGAGTATAAAATTTTGTTTTTTCAGAATGTTGTGCAATTTCTTCTGGAACTGATAGTTTATATTGTTCAATTAATTTAATTGCTTCTTTTTTGCCGCCTATTAGATCGATTAAGGCACATGGTGGCAACCAGTTAAATCCATAAGCCATTACTTTATCAAGATCTTCTTTATTTTTTACAACCAATCCTACTAAAGATAGGGAGTAACTAATATATCGAGCAAAAAAATATTTAATAATTTCTGATTCAAAAGTGTTGATTTTTAAAAGTAGTTTAAAAGCTTCACCATATTCTCCATTTGATATTTTTTCTTTAGCCTGATCAATAAATTCAATATTAAATTGGGGAATCGGTTCATATGTTTTTTTATCGATATTAAAAACTAATCTTTGATCACCTTCTTTTTTATAAAAACCTTGTCCACATTTATCACCTAAATAATTATTTGAAATTAAATATTCAACAAATTCAGGCATTTTGTATGATTCACGGGCATAATCGTTGGTTAGATTATAAATATTATTTACAATTGCTTTATGAACATCGAGGCCGACAAGATCAATGGTAGCGATTGGCGGTAGGCTTCGACCGGTAAATCCCCCTAGTAATTTGTCCATAAGAGCAATTCCTCCTCCTTTTTGGTATTTTTGGGCAAACTGAAGGGTTTCATTAAGTAGCTGGAATCCGATTCTATTGCCAGCAAATCCCGGGGTGTCATTGGTGATTACAACTTTGCGGTGTAAGACATTTTGTAAATAGTTAAGTAATTGTTCTTGAACTTTAGGATCAGAATTTTGTCCGGCGATTAATTCACAAAGGATCATTTTGTATGGTGGATTATAGAAATGAGTGCCAAAATAATGTTTTTGTTGGGTGGGAGTGAAACATTTTGATAATTCGGTAATGGAAAGACCGGAAGAAACGGTAGAAATGATGGTGTTGTCTTTGGCAAATAAAGATATTTTATGGTTTATTTGTTTTTTGAGTTCTAGATCTTCGGACGTAAGTTCGAAAACCCAGTCACTTTCAGACAAACATTCTTTTAGATCGTCGTAAGTTTTAGGAATAAGTTGAACTTTAATAACATCAGATTTGATGGAGTCAACGGCGATATCAATTCCCTCTTGAGCTTTTTCTAAAGAACGGGCGATCATAAATATTTTGGCGTTGCCGAAACCAGCGATAATACCGGCGCAGTGAGAGCCCATAGCACCGTTGGCGCCGAGGATGGTAACTGTTTTTATGCTTCTCATAAAGTATCCTATTATAGTTTAAATTTGGTTTAAAATAACTTATTTAAAGTGGAGAAAGCGTTCAAAAGATGTTAAGGAATTATTGGACAATAGTTTCTCCAATTTTGAATAGGTATTTTTCAAGTTGTGGTTGTGGATGAATGTTTCCATGGGAGAAAGAGATATTTTCGGATGATTGGAATCAACTTCCCATGGGTGGACATAGAAGACTACCGGATTGTTTTTATTGTTTATTTTTTGGGTGAAAAAATAAATTAAATGTAAAGGCAAAAATCGAAAATAAAATCCACCGGAGAAAGGAATGCGTTTTTTGAAAATCTCGATTGTTGAAGGAGGTGTTTCGATTACAGAGTCAATAATATTTGAAAATCGAGAAGCGTGATTATCTCCATAAAGATAAGTTTTGAAAGGGAAAACACTCGAAGAATATTTAATTTGGTTTTTAGCTAGTATTTCCCAAAACCAGGGAGTTTTTACTTTACCTACCGACCAGGCCGGAGCTCTGAAACCAATTACTTTTTTATGAATTAGGTTTTCCAGAAGAGAAATTGTTTTTTTTAAGTCGTTTTCGAATTGTTGAGGAGACATCCGACAAATAAATTGATGATGAAAACTGTGACAGGCAATTTCGTGGCCCTGTTTAGCTATTTCTTTAATTAATTGCGGATGCCTTTGAGCAATTTCACCGACGACAAAGAAGGTACAAAAATTATTGCTTTGTTTAAGTAATTTTAATATTTTCTCGGTTGGATCTAAAATTCTGAAGTCGTTGGTTTTTATGGATCGCCCTTCCGGTGAGGAATGATACCAGTCCTCTAGATCTACAGAAAAGATATTTGTATACTGCTTCATTGAGCTTTAGGTAGGTACATGATAAATTATTTCAAGCGTTTTTAAGCTTTATTAATGAAATATGATAACAAATAATAAACTTTCGTGGCGGGTTGGCGATTACCAGGGTAAGTATAAAAAAAGTATATTGGAGTTGTTTAAAAATGAGTACCCAGAATCAGTGCTTTGGAAAGACGAATTTTTTGAATGGCAACATTTTAAAAATCCGGCTGGAGAATCAATAATTAAACTGGCGGTAAATACCAAAGAAGAAGTGGTGGGTTTTTATTGTGTATTATTGCAGGATTATTTTATTAACAGAAAACTGGTTCACGGATCAATTTCTTTGAGTACATTGGTTCGAGATGATTATAGGGGTATGGGTATTTTTACAATATTAGCTCAGGAGTGTTACAAGGAGTGCTTTAAAAGAAATGTTAAGTTTACTTTGGGTTTCCCGAACCAAAATTCATATCCCGGTTTTGTTAGAAAATTGGGATTCTTAAATTTGGGTGAATTGCCACTCCTCATAAAACCATATAAATTGAGTAATTTAATGGCAGATAAGTTAAATAGCAGGATGGTGGGGATGATGGTGCGGCCGATTGATTTTCTAATAAATTTATTTAATAAAGATAGTTGCAGTGGATTGAGCGAAGACATAACCGATTCATTTTATGATTTGTTTTGGGGAAAGGCAAGAAAAAAATATCAGATAGTAGCAAATCGGGATACAAGATTTATTGATTGGAGAACAAAATGGCCAGAGAGAAAATATAAATATTTTTGTGTCAAAAAAAATAACAAGATTGAAGGATATATAATACTTGGATTGTTGGGAACAAAGAATGTAAAAAACGGTTTAATTGTGGATTTTGTGGTTAATAATTTATCCAATGCCCAAGGTATTGGAAATGATCTTCTGAAGGAAGCTAACCATTACTGGAGAATGGAAAATGTTGATCAGGCTGGTTGCCTAATATCAAAGAATTCTTTTGAATTTAAGTTGTTGAGGAAAAACGGTTATTTTGTTTGTCCTAATTTTCTTAAGCCTCAACCAATGGTGGTTGTCTTTAAATGGCACGGAAATGATTGTCCTCCAGAAGTGTCTGATCTTCAAAAATGGTATATTACCATGATTGATTATGATGTGGCGTAAAAAGTAAAAACAAAAATATGAAAGTGCTTTTAGTTACACCCCCATTTTATAGGATTCTGGGGATTTATAATCGGTATTTCCCATTAGGAATTACTCAATTGGGTACTGTTTTAAAAGATAAAGGATATAAGGTAGCAGTATATGATGCTGATTTTTATTCTGATCCGGACACGATTGATTATTCGCGTATCTCAGACAGGTTTCCCGCTTATTTAAAATCTTTTAAACAAAAGAACCAAATTTGGAATGAAGTAATTGAAAACATAAAAAAATGGAAACCGGACGTAGTCGGAATATCCGCTTATACCACTTTTGCTACTTCGGCTTTTCATTTAGCAAAATTAGTAAAGGAAAATATTGAAAATTGCAAGGTGGTAATGGGTGGACCACATGCGACTGTTAGAGCTAAAGAAATTTTAGAGATTTGTCCTGAGGTAGATTATGTGGTCAGGGGTGAGGCAGAAGAGACAATGGTTGAACTAATGAACTATGTTACTGGAAGGAAAAAAGACGTAGAGAATATTTTGGGAGTGTCTTTTAGAAAAGGAAAAAAAATTGTCTCGAACGGAGACAGGTTGCAACCTAAAAATCTAGATGATTACCCTATGTTGAACAGATCTTTATTGATGAATAAGAATAAATTATCGTCGGAAGATATGGGTTTAATTATGACTAGTAGAGGTTGTCCATATAGGTGTACTTACTGTGCTTCAACAAAAGGAATTCGATATCGATCGGTGAAAAATGTTATGGAAGAACTTGTAGAGGTTTTTGAAAAATATGGAACGAGACAGTTTACTTTTAAAGACGACTCTTTTACCGTAGACAGAAGTCGGGTGGTTGACTTGTGTAACCGTTTAATACAATGGAAGATTAAAATAAATTGGGAATGTAACACGAGAGTTAATTTGGTGGATGAAGAACTATTACGTTTGATGAAAAAGGCTGGGTGTAATTTTGTTAAAGTGGGAGTTGAAACTGGTTCTGCCAGAGTACTTAAGATGATGAATAAAGGAATCAGTTTGGATCAGGTAAGGTCAGCGGCCAAGTTGTTTAGGAAGGTTGGATTGCACTGGACAGGATATTTTATGATGGGAGTAGTTGGCGAAACCGAGAAGGATATTTTGAGAACTGTGGATTTTATGCATGAGATTAAACCAAATTTAGGGGTTATCGCTGTTTATGAAGCTTTTCCGGGAACTGTAATGTTTGAGGAAGGTCTTAGAAAAGGGTTGTATCGTGAAAAGATGAGTTTGGATGATTTTTATTCCATGGCTCCAGATAGTTATTATAAGGTTGATCCGAGAGTACAAAATGAAAAAATAACCCCGAAGAGATTTGAAATTATAAAAAAAGAAGTTAATAAAGAATTTCATCAACAAAACATGATGATAGGAAATGTAATAGCGATGGCCAAGTCTAAAATAAGAGTTTATTACAGAGATCCAAAGATATTTTTTGATGATGTAAAAAAGATGTTAAGTTATTGATATGAAACAGAAAGTTTTGATATCTATCCCAGCATACAATGAAGAGGCAAATATTGCGACTACTATAGCGAATATAAAAAAAATTACGAGAGGGAATGACTTGGACATTTTAGTTGTAGATGACGGGTCAAAAGATAAAACATATTTAAAAGCAAAAAAGTGTGGGGTTATTGTAGTTCGCCATCCTTTTAACATGGGATATGGGGTGGCAATACAAACCGGTTATAAGTTCGCGGTTGATGGAGGATACGACATACTGGTTCAAATTGATGCAGATGGTCAGCATGATCCCAAATATATTCCTAAG
>Ga0265292_1002827_pt1 | contig 11443 bp, 10 predicted proteins | sample Munlanlewell296A_FD_189080 | JGI IMG/M metagenome (GOLD analysis project Ga0265292, IMG submission 189080) | Leachate microbial communities from a municipal landfill in Southern Ontario, Canada - Leachate well 296A | ecosystem: Engineered > Solid waste > Landfill > Unclassified | place: Canada...
CGCAGGGCATCCTGGGTTCTGTTGACCCCCGCATATTCTTCGGGGTTCGATGTAAAGATAGCACAGAAATCAGGATGAACTTTCATATAATAATCCTCTTCTTTTCCTGCCGGTGTGCTCATCATCCTTTCCTGAAGGATGGGAAGCAGGATGTTATTTGCTTCGGGGCGCGAGCGGGTAAATTCGTCATAAATAAGTGTAAAACCATTTTTAACAGCGATCGTTAAACGATTGTTTACCCATTTCTTTTCCATATCCTCCTCAAGTTTATGAACAGAATGAATAAACCGGTCATCCAGTTTTCTGAATCTATAACCCGTTTCGCTGCCAACGAGATCGGAAGTTCTATACTCCGCATCTCCATGAATGACAACCACCGGCCTTCCGATTTTACTTGCCAGATGCATGGCAACGGTTGTTTTTCCGGTTCCCGACGGGCCCCTGAAATGCACCGGAAATCCTGCTTTTATATAGGTAAGGCCGCGGCTGGTAATGTCTTTAATGTACTCTGTCTCAACAAAATTGGCCATACGCCGGGGCTCAAGGACGATGTTCGTTTCATTGTTCATTATTTGATTTCGCATAATTTTTGCCTTCATTATTTGATTTAAAACTCCTGTTTGGGCAATCGTTCTATAGTCTTTATCCAGATGTTTCTTGCCTCCTCAATATCCTTTGTTATCTGTTTCTTTGCAAGCAAAAAGGCTTCCTTCCTCGCTTTAAACCTGCTTAATGCTTCTTGTCTTTTCAGCAAACCCTTCCTGATATTATTTACGGCATTGTCCATTGTTGATTGTTGATTATTCACTATTCACTATTCACTATTCACTATTCACTATTCACTATTCACTATTCACTAATTGAATCCTTTGCCACCGCAACGTGTACATGGCAGGCCATCGCTTGATTTTCCAGTCCCTTTGCATTGAATACATTTTGTGTTGCTTTCGCAGTGATTATTTCCCTTTCCTCCACATACGATGCAAGGGACTCTGGCTCCCAGCGGATTTTTACCTGTACCCGAACAAAAAACACATCTTTTCATAGGTTCCTCAACTTCAACCCGACCCGTACCGTTACAAACCAGGCAATGTGAGATCGCTGAGAGCAGATCGAAGGGATCCTTTCCCGTTCCACTGCAATATGCACATCTGATTATTTTTGCCATGATCTTCTCTGTTTGATAATTTAGAGATAAGTAACTTAATAATTTAGATGAGTAGAATTCATTTCTCAAGGGATATTTTGAATCTGCTATCCTTCATGCCTGGTTTTTGGGTAGTAAATGTTTTCAATCTTCAGTACTTTTCCTTCATTCAGCAAGTTTTTGGCAATAAACCCCAACTTCATCCTGGTTTCGCCAAGAGGTTCTTCCATTTCCGAAATTCTCGCACCCTTGGGATGTTTGTTGATAAAATCCAGTACCTTTTCTTCCAATGTCATCGGGACTACTGTTTTAGGCTTCACTTTTGGCTGAACGTCAACCGGATTTTCCTTTACTGCTTCAACCGTGGTTTCCTTTACTGCTTCAACCGGGATTTCCATTTTCACTTCTTTTTTTTCAGCTTTCATGACTACCTGCTTAAGCGGCGTAACGGCTGTTTTCCGTAATTGGGCAAGGATGTCCGACATCTTTTTCCATGCGGCCGATGCCTCTCCTCTGTCTTGTGCAAAATCGCCCAGCAATTCTGCAACGGCTTTTTTGAGGTTTTTTACATCGTTTTGGATCCCTTTCATTACTACATTGAATTCCTTAAGCCTTTCTACTTCACCTTTTGCGAGCAAATCATGGGTATAGGTAAAAATCCTCAAAATCTCCTCGTTTATGCTTTTCATAAGGATAGCAAATTCCTTAAGCCTTTCTACTTCGCTTTTTTCAAGCAAATCATGGGTGTATGTAAAAATCCCTGAAATTTCCTCGTTTATGCTTTTCATAAGGATAGCAAATTCCTTAAGCCTTTCTACTTCACTTTTTGCGAGCATATCATGGGTGAATGTAAAAATCTCCGAGATCTTCTCGTTTATGCTTTTCATAAGGATATCAAATTCCTTAAGCCTGTTTTTTTCGTCCTTGTCAAGGCCTGCTCTTAAGGCTGCTGCCATATCCTTATGCTCTTTGGTTATTTTTTTCATAAGAATATCAGCTTCCTTCAACCTGTTTTTTTCATCCTTGTCAAGTTTTACTCTTAAGGCAGCGGCGTTTGTTTTTAAAATGTTGGCCATCTCCTGATGATCCTTCCGGAATCCGTCAAGGGTTTTTTGAACTTCAATTACAAGCTCTTCATTTTCCTTGATCCGTTGTTTGAATGAAGCAAGTATATCTTCACTCAAATTTTTCATTTCTGATGCTAGTCCCATTTTTTTATCTCCTATTTAATTAATGAATATTTGATTACCTGTGTTAGTTGATTTCTTTAATTATTTGATCTTTAATCTTTTTTATATCCTGTATCAGAATGTGATCGCCTTTTCAAGGAAGTTTTTAAGGTATGCAACAATTTTTTTAGAAATATTTTGAATGAAGAAAGTACTTCTTTACTCAAATTTTTAATTTCTGATGCTAGTCCCATTTTTTTATCTCCTATTTGATTAATGAATATTTGGTTACCTATGTTAGTTAATTTCTTTAATTATTTGATCTTTAATCTTTTTTATATCCTGTATCAGAATGTGATCGCCTTTTTCAAGCAAGTTTTCAAGGCATTCCATCATTCTGTTATGCATTTGCTGAAAATCCATGAATGTCTTCATTACCGTTTCCTTTCGCATTTCCTGCAGTTTTGAAATCTGAGAAAGTTGCTCTTTGATGATGCCAATTTTTTCGCAGTTGTCTTGTGAGGTAATATCTTTGATGCCCAACAGGCTGTTTTTAAGCGATTGGGCAGTCTCTTTCTGGGCTTCAATAAAGGTCAAAAACTGGCTTTCGGCTTCTCTTTCTTTTTCGTCGAGTGCGCCGAGAATGCCCGACATCATCGTATTGTAATCTTTTTTACGCAGGGAACTATTTTTTGCCAGGGTTTCGCAAAGCCTGGAATTTAAAATGTTTCTTTCCTTTTTAAGTTCGTTTAAGGAATTATGGACATTATCGAACAGGGAGTGGGATGATTCCGTAATGTTTTCTGATGATTGGAAGGCTGTTTGAATTTTTTGGATCCTGGTTTCGTAGGAGCTTATAATATTGTCAAAAAAACCATCTATATTTATTTCAGGCTGGGGACTCATATTGGTTGATGGGTTGATGGGTTGATGGGTTGATGGGGTTATCTCCAATATAATGGATTGTTATAGTTTTACCTAGGGAGGGTAGAGAAATTCTGTGAAAAAGAAAAATTTTTGGTAAATCATGCTTTCGGGTATCAGACCTAGAAGGATGTTTTAGCAAAAATGTCTGCTTAACTGCAAAATGCCTTATGCGGCTTTAGCAGTTAATCCGATTGCTTCTGCATACTTCAGGTATGTTTCAACAGAGGCAACGACTATTCTTGCTTCGATAGCAAGCAGTTCGATACCAACCAATGAAACTCTTACCCATGCATCAATTACGACACCTTTGTCGAGGATACGGTCGATCACCTCTACGAGGCTGGATGACCCGATTGTTTTTTCTACTGCCATTTTTTTAATCTCCTATTATTAGTTAATATATACCGTGCTTTATATGAGGGACGGTTTACCTCTTGTGCAGAAAGATTAACCAAAGGGTGTGCCAGAAATATTTGTATAATAAAAAACGATTGATTTCGATAGGCTAATTATCTGAATATGAAACGCAAAAAAATTGAAACTTTTTTTAAAGAAATGGATTCAGCAGGAATGATTATGGAAAGGAAAGGGAATACAATTGAAATAATCGCACACGTGTGCGGAAATGGGCTTTTGCTCTCCACGAAAAGTTTCCAGCTCAAAACCAGAAATTATCTGATTATGTCAGATATCAAATGTCTGAATGTTGTAACTTATTCCCAAAATTATATAACACTTAATTATTAAAGAGTGTTCACCTTTGTCCGGTAACTATCTATTATGAGTATCGGGAAGGATAAATAAATTGATTACATTATAAGAAAGTTATTGACATGAATCTAATCAAATTTGTTGAATCATTACCGATAGTCATATAGTATAATTTGATAAATAATATGAACCGAGCATGTTTTACAAACACAAACTCTTGAGTAATAGAATCCTAAACATGTGAGTTACATCATACCATTAAAAACAATTATATTATGATGAAAAAAATATTATATATTCCGATTGTTCATAATCAAGCTGATTTAGGGTCACTTGGTTCACAATTATCGTTAGAAGGAGAGAGAAAATATGGGGTTTCTCTTTGGCAGAATCATCTCGAACAGGTTGATAAATCCTGGGATGAAATTGAAATTGAAATTTCTAAACAACTTAAAAAAATATCATTTGACAAGATTAAAATTTATCAGGATGGATTACCAGTAGCAGATGACATAGGAATAAAAATTGTTAAAGATACTGCTAAAAAAGGTAGCAAAAATTATAATATAATTGATAACTTACTTACCCATGGTGCAAAACTTGAAATCGCTGAAAATAAAGAGTTTTTGTTTAAAGAGTATTATCTTTTGTCTGATATAAGTAAAGCTGAAACACACGAAAAACAATTAGAAACATATCTTACATACCAAAAATTATCTCAGGAATTATTGAATAATCGAGATAATTATATAGCAAATCAAATTAATGTAACACTTAACGATGGAGAAATTGGAGTTGCATTTTTTGGTGCTGCTCATTCTATCATCGTTAAATTAAATAAAGATATAAAGGTTGTTGTTATTCAGATGTTTAAGGATGAAATTTCTTTAAATTTAATTAAAAATAAAATAAACTTTAACCTTAAATTTAAATAATGGGAGTACGAAGCATTCCACCGATAACGTCAACAGGAAGTAATAGAAGAAAAACATCAGCTCGTTTCGATGGATTGGCACATATGTCGATTGGTAGGTATATGTCAGAAATGGCGAAAAATAGAAAAGCAGAAGAAGATGAATCCTGGAATATTACTAAATATTCTAAATCTGATTTTAATCGTAAATCCAAAAAGAAAATAATGACACCTATTATTTATGATACAGAACGAAAAATAAACTGTATTGTAGATATATTTGATGATTATAATGAAGAAGGTGATTTTGCAATAACACTTCAGTTTAGCGGATTTAAATTTTCAAGTGACACATTCAATAGGGTAGATAATCATAATAATACACGTTGTTATTTCATTCCTGTTGGTTATCAACAAAAGGAGCCATACTTATTTTTAACGACAATTGGAGATATTTTTGAATACGAAGTAGTTAGTTATAAAAGATATGTTGACCGATTATTTAGTAATGAACTTTATATTCCAAAATTATTACAAACATATGATTCGTTGAGTATGAATGTTGTATTAAAAGATAATTGTGTTATAGTCACTTACAAAAAAAATATTTTTTAAGAAAGGGATTCTGCAGGAATGATTATGGAAAGGGAAGGGAATACAATTGAAATAATCGCACATGTGTGCGGAAATGGGCTATTGCTCTTCGCCTCTGCTAACGGAAATATCGTACTTTTTCATTTTCCTGATTAGGGCATCGCGGGTTATTCCCAGCATATCGGCCGCTGCCTTCTGATTGTATTTGCAGCTTTGCAGTGCTTTTTGGATTATTTTTATCTCATGAATTTTCAGATTGACTGAATCGGCATGTTCCCCGGATGAGGAGATTTTTTGTGGTTTTACCGGGAAGTCATTTATCCCGAGCAGGTTGCCTTTGCAAAGAATGATGGCCCTTTCCGTCATATTTCTCAACTCCCTGACATTTCCAGGGAAATCGTATTTAAGGAGCGTATCAAAAACCTCCCTGGAGATATTGAGGTTCGGTTTATTAAATTTCTTTGCATAGAAATCAACAAAATGGATCAACAGGGGCTTAATATCTTCTGCCCTTTCCCGGAGCGCCGGAATATGAATATGCAGGGTATTGAGCCGGTGAAGGAGGTCGAGCCTGAATTTTTTCTCATCCACCCTTTTATCAATATCATGGTTTGTGGCTGAAATGATCCGGAAGTCGGTGCGAATCTGGTTTGTATCACCTACCCTGGTGATAACCTTTTCTTCGGTGACACGAAGAATCTTCGCCTGCAGATTAAAAGGCATGTCGGCAATTTCATCAAAAAACAAGGTCCCCTGGTTACACAATTCAAAGAAACCCATCTTATCGGTGATAGCGCCGGTAAACGATCCCTTTTTATGGCCAAAAAATTCGCTCTCCAGAAGCGTTTCTGTAATGGCGCTGCTGTTAACGGCACAAAAAATATGGTCTTTTCTTATGCTTGAATAGTGAATGATCCTGGCAATGTTCTCTTTTCCGGTTCCACTATCGCCGGTAATCAGCACATTGGCATCGGGGTAATTTGCGGCGGTGACGGCTTGTTCGAATACCTCCAGAATCTGAGGGCTGACGCCGATAAATTGCCGGTCGATTTTTTCTTCAAGGGTTTTTGAGATCAGGGAGTTCTTTTCTTCCATCTGCTTCAGCCTTCGTTGCATCTGGAGGTATTTTTGGGTGCGCTCAATGGCAATCTGAATGTCAATATACCTGAATGGCTTACGCAAATAATCGAATGCCCCGAGCCGCATGGCTTTGATCACCGTATCCATATCGCCATGAGCCGAAATGATGATGACTTCCATGTAGGGGTATTGAATTTTCACCTCTTTCAGAATATCCAGGCCATTCACACCTGGCAACCGCACATCAAGGATCAGGAGGTCAATTTCATTGTTGTTTAATATTTTTTTCCCTTCTGCTGCTGTGTTAGCCTCAAATGACTCAAAGTCAGAGTCCAGAAAAAAACCACTCAATTCTTCTGTGAATTGCTTCTCATCATCAAGGATCAGGATTTTTATCTTGTCTTTTCCCCCCATTCTACTTTTTCTTTTGAGTATCCAAAACTATTTTAATTTTTGTTCCATGATATCTCTTGCTCGTTATGTCTATGGTTCCGTCCATTTCCTTAATTATCTGGTAACAAATCGATAACCCGAGTCCGGTTCCCTTTCCTTCCTCCTTTGAAGTATAAAAAGGAAGCATGATATTATTGATATCGTCATTACTGATGCCAATACCATTATCTGTAACTTCAACGATTATAAACTGATTCTCATAATATGATCTGATTCCAACGATCATTTCAAAATATTTTTTCTGTTTGCTTTTCATTTCGATCACTGCATCTTTGGCATTGATCAACAGATTTATGATAACCTGCTCAAATTTATAAATATTGCCCAATATTTGAGGAATTTGTTTTCCGAGTTGAAAATCCAGGTTGATTCCAAGGTTTTTGAACTGTTCCACTATCATCGAAGCGCCATTTTCGATGCTTGAATTAATATCGAAGGCTGTCAATACGTAATCATCGTGGCTTCTCGAGAATGCCCTGATATGATCAATGATGTTCCTCATCCGGGTTATATTTTCAAAAATTTTATCCGATTTATTTTTAAGGAATTCGATGTCAATAGTTTCGGTTTTGGCAGACTCAAATAAAATTTTATCCATTATTATAGAAATGATATTTAATGGCTGGTTAATTTCATGTGCAATGCCTGTGGCCATTTCTCCAAGGTTGGCCATACGGTCGGCATGCATCTGCTTTGTCTCCATTTTCTTACGTTGGGAAATATCGCGGATGATGATCATGAATGATAAGGGCGCCCCATCCGGTCCCTGTATTAAAGTGGCACTTATTTCACTAGCAAATAAAGATTGGTTTTTCTTTCTTATTATTAACTCAATATTTTGTGTAAGCCCTTCAATCATTGTTTTTTCAATTATTTTCTTTATCGTATTTTTTCTTTCAGATGGAATGAAACGGGAAATTTTTTTGCCCACCAGGTCATCTCTGGTATCGGCGCCAAATAATTCAAGCCCGATTTCAGAAACCTCGGTAATGATTCCTTTCAGGTCAGTTAATAAAATACCATCGGGTGATGCATTTAACAGGGTTTTGTATTTTTCTTCGCTTACTTTCAGCGACTGCTCTGTTATTTTGCGTTCGTTGATGTCTCTTATAAAGCCAAGAAACCGTGTTTCACTCAGTTTAACTGCATTCAAGGTACACCATCGTGTAGTTCCGTTTTTATGCCTGAAGAACAAATCTGAATTTGATGCGCCGGGTTGAACCGCCTTTCTGAACTGAGCCAGTCCATCCTCAAGCGATTCTTTCGGAAGAATATCCGAATTCGACATTTTTAAAAGCTCGTTACTGGAATATCCGGTTATCTTGCATGCTGCTTCGTTCACTTCGATGTATCTTCCGGTTTCATCAGCAACAAAAACGCCATCCGGAGCATTATCAATGTAACTCCGGTATTTTTCTTCACTCTTTTTAATGGCAGCATTGACCCTGGTTAATTCATCCGCAGATTTTTTCAGTAGCGCTGCATCCCTGATAATTGTTTGTTTCTGATTGAAAAGGTCAAGAAACACGTTGACTTTACACAGTAGAATTTGATTATCGACTGATTTGAAAAGGTAATCGACAGCCCCGGAACCATACCCTTTGAACACTTGCATTTCATTAATATGGTTCTCCGTAAGAAAAATGATTGGCACCTTCTCCCCTGATCTTTCTTCATTAATCTTCATTGCAAGTTCATAGCCGTCCATTCCGGGCATCCGAACATCAAGAATGGCCAGCGCCAATTCCAGTCCTTTGGTTTTTTCCAACGCATCAAAACCCGATTCGGCCTTAATCAGATTAACTTTGAGCTTTTTCAGGACAATTTCGAGGTATGTTAAACTCACGCTGTTGTCTTCGACAATAAGCAGATTTGGTAAAGATTTCAATGGTGAAATGTTCATAGCTTCCTGTTTTTCTTTCTCTTCGTTTTGAAAGGCAAGTTCTTTGTTGGCAATGACTAATTTTTGCACTGCCCGTTTGCGATCGGTGTTGTCTTTATCGTATAATGCCGTTAAGAAATTATTCTCTTGCTGTAATATTTCTATAAACTTTAAAAAATTATTTATAGCTTATTGAAATGCCTTTGTATTAACGATAATAATACAGCATGATTAATTGGTTTTGAAATATAATCGTTGCATCCCGCTTCTATTGCCTTTTCTCTGTCATCTGAAAATCCATAGGCTGTTTGTGCAATGATAATTACATCCGTATTAAATTGACGGATTTGACGTGTGGCTTCATAACCATTCATATCGGACATTTTAATGTCCATTAAAACCAAATCAAGATCAGGATTATTACGACAAGCCTCAACGGCTTGAACTCCTGTTATTGCATGTAAAACTTCTTTACTGATTTTCTGGAGTGCGCTGGTGAGTAGGAAATTCGATATTTTATCGTCTTCGGCAATTAATATTTTCAGTTTCTTTACCTGAACTTCTTTATCCTCTTCAAAAACATCTTTCCTGATTGCGCTTTTTTCTTCCGATACAGCATTGTAAGGAATGGTAAAATAAAATATTGAGCCTTTCCCTTCTTCGCTTTCCACCCATATTTCCCCACCAAGCATTTCAACATAAGATTTCGATATTGATAAACCCAAACCACTGCCTTCATAACCTCGGTTAAGCGATTCACTACCCTGTCTGAATCTCTCAAAAATTAGTTCCGTTTGATTCTCAGGAATGCCTATCCCCATATCTTTTACAAAGAATTCAAGGTATTCATCCTTTTTCTCATATCCGAATTCAATTGAACCTTCATAAGTAAACTTAATGGCATTTTTAATAAGGTTAGTCAGGATTGCATAGATTTTTTCTATGTCTGTTTTGATGAAGGCTTCTTTTGACGGCAAGCCGTTTTTAAAGAAAAACTGCATCCCTTTACTTTCAACCTCAGGTTTGAAGAAGGCATAAAGGAATTTGATTTGCTCGTTTATATTCGACTCCTTAATATCAACTTTCATAAGTCCCGATTCAATTTTCGAAATATTAACAATATTATTGATGGTATTGAGCATACGTGCGCCACTAATCTGGATGGTTTGAATAAAATTTTGTTGGTCATAACTTGATAAGTTCGGTGTTTTTAAAAGTTTGGCAAAGCCAAGAATGCCATTCATGGGGGTACGTATCTCATGACTCATATTTGCAAGAAAAGCTGATTTCAAACGGTCGCTTTCTTCGGCTCGTTCTTTGGCTGCTATCAGATCTATGGTTAACTTCTTTTGTTCCGTAATATCGAAATTAATTACCTGATAATGCTTGATCCCATTCCACAGAACTTCTTTTCTCGAAACTTTTATATGGCGGATTTCCGCATTTTTACATACAATACTTATCTCATAATCAAATACATCATGCCCATTTTTTCTATTTTCTTTTCTTTCCTGATGTTGCGCATAACTTTCGGAAGTGTATCGATTTATTACTGGTGTACTTGTAAATTCTTCCAGGCTGTTTAATTCAAAAATAGCCAGGAAGGCTTTATTTGCATAAATTGTTTTTCCATCGGTGGAAACAATACGTATGCCCATAGGAGATTCTGAAATGGAACGACGGAAATTTTCCTCCGATTGGAGAATTGCTTCGTTAGCAAGGATTAACTCTGTTGTCCGTTTTTCTTTTTCATCGTTTTGATAAACAAGTTCTTTGTTGGCTATGATTAACTCTGCTGCCCGTTTTTCTTTCTCATCGTTTTGAAAGGCAAGTTCCTTGTTAGCAAGAATTAATTTTAGTTCAGCCCGCTTGCGTTCAGTGATGTCGCGGATTACTCCCTGCATGCCTACTATCTTTCCATCTTCCAGAACCGGAACTGCTTTTATTTCAATATGAATTGGATTACTGTCAACACGAAATACCTCCAGCTCCAATCCATTTACATTCTTTTTGTTTTTAATTATATTTTTGAAATTATAAGAAACGTCCTGTGTGTCGCTTTTTTTATTAAACTTTGTGAATAAATGTCCAGTCATTTCTTCAGGGCTTATAAATCCAAATATTTTAGCCAGTGAAATGTTGGCAAATGTGATTATGTCCTGATTATTAGTCACAAAATAGCCGTCGCTTACTTCGTTTACAAAGTTTTTGTATTTTATCTCACTTTTAATCAGGGCTTCTCCTACCTCCAAGAGTTTAATCTTAAGCTTCTGCTCATGTTCGTACAGAGCCCTTTTAATAACGGGAATCAACTGCCTAAGCTTGTTTTTGAACACAATATCCGTTGCCCCGTTTAACATCGCGCTAATAGCGGCATCTTCTCCAATTATTCCTGAAACGAATATGAATGGTATGTAGACATATTTTTCTCTTGCAAGCTTTAACCCACATTGCAGCTATGTATCTGTAACATTCTGATAATAAGAATTATCCTTTTTAAACATTTCGACAGGGGGGACTACGGATTTTTTTCTCACGAATGGAAAATATTTATAGCTCAGCAGATC
>Ga0265292_1002828_pt1 | contig 11441 bp, 7 predicted proteins | sample Munlanlewell296A_FD_189080 | JGI IMG/M metagenome (GOLD analysis project Ga0265292, IMG submission 189080) | Leachate microbial communities from a municipal landfill in Southern Ontario, Canada - Leachate well 296A | ecosystem: Engineered > Solid waste > Landfill > Unclassified | place: Canada...
AGCAACACCGCCAAGAAGACGGTGCATTCCTCGAACTCCTCTCGGCGATCCGCAGTGGCGAGGTCTCGCGCGAGCACAAAGCACTCTTGGAGACGCGCCGCGTGGAAGCCAAGAGTGGCGACGTCACGCATCTCTATTCGCACAATGCCGACGTCGATCGGATCAACGACATCGAGCTCGGCAAGATCAAAGGCGAAGTACACAATTTCCTCATGATGAGCACCGGCTCGGCGGGACTCACCGCGACACTCAAGCGCGGGTGCCTCTCGCCCGAGACCTTGAATCTCAAAGTGGGTGCGCGCGTGATGTGCACCAAAAATGACTTGGCCGGCAAATATGTAAACGGCACCATCGGCACAGTCACCGGATTCGTCAAAGACAGCGGATTTCCCATAGTGGAGACCAAAGACAAGCGGACGCTCGTGATCGATCCGGTCGAGTGGGCGGTCTCCGATGGAGGCAAGGTCCTTGCCAAGATCGTGCAGGTGCCTCTGCGGCTCGCATGGGCGATCACAGTGCACAAAAGCCAGGGCATGTCGCTCGATGCGGCGCATATGGATCTCTCGAGTGCATTCGAATACGGCCAGGGCTACGTGGCGATCTCGCGCGTGCGCACACTCGCGGGTCTCTCGCTCGGCGGCATCAACGCCCGTGCACTCGAGGTGCATCCCGAGATCAGCGAGCGCGATTTTGAATTCCGCGCCGCGTCGGATCGCGCACAACAAATATTTGCCGCGATGAGTACCAGTGAGCTCGGTAAGCTCCAGGAGAATTTTGTCCATGCTTGTGGCGGACACGTCCCGACCAAAGTCGAGCTCAAAGTACGTGCCAAAGAAAAAACAAAGAAGGCGGTCGCGCTCGCCGATATCCGCGAAAAATTCCCCAACGCCTATCGCCCCTGGACCCCCGACGAAGACGCCGACCTGATTGATCGTTTCAACAGTGATGAAAAACAATCCTACATCGCGCAAAAGCTCGGCCGCAAACCCGGCGCCATCCACATGCGCCTGGTGAAGCTCGGATTGATCTTGGAAGAGTAAAAAGAAAACCGCTCGACTTCGTAATAAGAAGTCGAGCGATTGTGATGTTGAGGATGCCGATCTGCTACTTTGCATTTGGCTTCCGTTTAGTGAGAGTAATGTCTTCGTCCAGTGCAAGAAGTTCTCCTGGTGCAAGAATAATATCTCCTAATAGGCGTGCTATATATTGGAAGAATGAAGGTCGTTGAGGAACAGTCTTTTCCGCAGGTCCTAGGACTTTTGGAAAGTTGTCATTCACAGGTCGGGGAAGACGAAGGTGTCCTCCCTGAAATGAGCCAATGATGTGTCGAGGATCTTCAGCTTCATACACGACGCTACTCCACAAACAGATGAACCTGAGTAAAAAGTACCCTCATGTATCAAACCTGTCAATCACTTGATTTTAAGCCTAAAAAATGTCATACTTATAACCTATGCTTATCGACGAGATCATGGTCACACTCACGGGCGGGCACGGCGGCAAGGGGGCTGTGGCGTTCAACAACATCAAACTCCACCGTGGACCCGTGGGAGGTGATGGAGCACGTGGTGCATCGATCTACTTTGAAGGTGTCGGCGATATCGGGATGCTCTCCCAATTCCAAAGCATGAAGGACATTCACGGCAAAGATGGTGAAAATGGCAAAGGGCAATGGCGCGATGGTGCCAATCCCGATCACCTCATACTCAAGGTCCCGACCGGCACGATTGCGACCAATATCGAGACCGGTAAAGTGACCGAGATCACCAAGATCGGACAGCGCGAGCTCATGGTCGCTGGGGGTCTCGGCGGGTGGGGGAATTTTAAATACAAATCATCGACCAATCGCACCCCGCTCCAATCTCAGCCGGGGCTTCCAGGCGACACCGCGACGTTTCGTCTCGATCTCAAGCTCATCGCTGATGTCGGTCTCATCGGCTTGCCCAATGCCGGTAAGTCGAGTCTCCTCAATGCGATCACTACGGCACGCGCCAAAGTGGGAGCCTACCAATTCACCACGCTCGAGCCCAACCTCGGTACCTACTATGGCGTCGTCATCGCCGATATCCCGGGCCTCATCGAAGGTGCGGCCGAGGGCAAGGGGCTTGGTATCAAATTCCTCAAACACATCGAGCGCACCGGTACACTCATGCACCTCATCTCTGCTGAGTCGGACGATGTAGTGCGTGATTACCAGACCATCCGCGCCGAGCTCAAGAGCTACAACAAAACGCTTCTAGAAAAGACCGAACACGTCTTCCTGACTAAAAATGATGCTGTCTCACCCGAGGTAGTCGAATCACAGCTCAAGGCACTCAAAAAGGTCAAAATCAAAGCGACCCCGATCTCAGTCTACGACGACGAAAGCCTCAAATCAGTGCAAGTGATCCTCAATGAGATCAATGAAGGTAAGCGGGTGTCGGTAGAGCCGACTGAATAAAATAGTTGCGATAGCAGAAACACAAGCGCCGCGAGATTAATCTCGCGGCGCTTGTGTTTGCAGTCGTCTAAACCCCTCGATGAAGTGACACGTAAATATCTTCCAATGCTTTGACGGCGTCGCCGGCGGCGATGTTGTTTTGGTGATACAAGCCATCGGTGCAATCGCCGGCGGCCCAGATGCGCGGGTGCGATGATCGCTGGGTCTTGGGGTCGACAGTGATCTGACCGATTGGATTCTTAGTGATCGTCTCGCCGAGCCAGGCGGTATTGGGCAAGAGGCCGATCTCGACGAAAACACCCTCGACAGGAAGGAGTGTCTCTTCATTGGACTTGGCATCCGTATAGCGGATGCCGGTGACAAACTTTTCCCCTTCGACGCTTTTGATGAGGGCATTATTGACGATGCGCATGTTGGGGTGAGCGGCCGCCGCGGCGACGGTGATCTCGTCGGCACGATAGGTGTCGGTGCGATTGAGGAGCGTGACGGTCTTGCAATAGGCGAGGAGCTGGAGCGCAGTCTCGAAGGCCGCATTGCCCCCGCCGACGACCGCGACATCCTTGCCACCATAGAGCGGGCCGTCGCATGAGGCGCAGTAGGTGAGACCTTTGTTGTCATATTCGACGGCACCGGGCACTTCGAGTTTGCGGCGCGTGGAGCCAGCGGCGACGAAGAGTGCCTTGGCAGTGTAGTGCGTGCCCTTTTGGGTGACGATCTCTACATGATCATCATGCGAGATGACCTCTGTGGCGAGGTCGGGGGAGACGACAGTGACCACATCGCTGGCATAGGTCTCCACGTGCGTGCGGAGATTCTTGGCAAGGTCGGCGCCGGAGATATGCGGCGTGCCGATCCAATTCTCGATATCGGGCGACACAGTGCTTTGACCGCCCCATTCACTGGTAATGAAAATGGTATTGAGCCGCTTGCGCGCGGCATACACCGCGGCACTTACTCCCGCTGGGCCTCCGCCGACAATGATGAGATCGTATAACATAATAATGTGTTTAACTTATAGATTGTAAAGTACATTTTACTATACTTTTGCCGTAAAAAAAGAATCACCCGATGATGTCGGGCGATTCAGTTTATTTCCTGCGGAGGAAAGAGGGTAAGCCGCCCCAAGGGTCTTCGCTTTCGGGTTCGATGTCGGCGGCTTTTTCGATTATTTCGGGTGGAGTGGTGGGTGGCTGGGAAGGGATGATTTTGATATCGCGGACGGATCGGTCTTTGTCGGGTCTGCCCACGACGGATGAGTCGGTGATGACCTTGACCTCTTCGCCGCGACCGCGGAGGGTCGCCGGTGGGACGTCGACGTCTTTCTTAGAGACATTCGAAGATAGACGGGATGGACTGGACGCTGTGACCGAAGTCATCGGAGTAGAAGCAGATGTCGTACCGGTATTGAAAAGAGGCGTGCGCTGAGCGGCATTACCCTCGGGGAAGCCGGTCGCGATGACGGTCACACGCACCTGACCCTTCTTGAGACTGTCATCAGTGACGGCACCGAAGATGACCTTGGCGTCCGGATCAATCGCTTCGGTGATGACGGCGGCCGCATCCTGGACTTCGAGCATGCCGAGGTCGTCGCCGCCGGCGATCGAGAAGAGTACACCCTTGGCGCCATGGATCGAGACTTCGAGGAGTGGGCTATTGATCGCGGCGCGTGCGGCGAGTTCGGCGCGCTTCTCTCCCGTGGCGATGCCGATGCCCATGAGGGCAGAGCCTGCATTTTGCATGATCGTGCGCACGTCGGCGAAGTCCACATTTATAATACCGGTCGTGGTGATAAGGTCAGAGATACCTTCGACGGCTTGCTTGAGGATGTCATCGCACATGGCAAAGGCGTTCTTGATGCCTGTGTCGCGGGATACTATAGAGAGGAGTTTGTCGTTGGGGACGATGATGAGTGCATCGACGGCTTTGCGCAGATCGGCGAGGCCTTGCTCGGCGAGTCGTCCGCGTGCTTGGCCTTCGAATGCGAAAGGCTTGGTGACGACGCCGACGGTGAGTGCGCCCAGCTCGCGTGAGATCTTGGCGACGACGGGTGCGGCACCAGTGCCGGTGCCACCGCCCATACCGCCGGTGATAAAGACCATGTCAGAGCCCTTGACTGCTTCTTGGATCTCTTCGCGTGTCTCTTCGGCGGCTTGCTTGCCGATCTCGGTGTTCATGCCGGCACCGAGTCCGCGGGTGAGTGATCGGCCAATATGAATCTTTTTCTTTGCTTTGGATTTGTGGAGGTCTTGGGCATCGGTGTTGATCGCGATGAAGTCCACGCCTTGGACGTTGCTGGCGACCATGTGATTAACGGCATTGTTGCCCGAACCTCCGACACCGATGACGCGAATACGTGCGAATGATTCAACGTCGGTTTTTACCTGTTTCGTCATAGTGGGCTCATAATAGCAGATTTTATCAAAAGAAAACTTGACACGCACGCCCTCGTATTCGTCATTGCGAACTTTGTGAAGCAATCTAGGCTTAGTGGTAAGACTCTGGATTGCTTCGCTTCACTCGCAAAGACGAATGCAAATGCTTGCCATTATGGCAAAAGTGAACGGAATGTCTGTCGTACAGATTCGCCGGCACTGCGCAAGACCTCTTTGATGGAGCTGGAGCGGTCGATCGAATCTTCGGCGTATGCCCAACGACACAGGCCGTAAGCCACGGCCCAGGTGGCATCGATCGATGAGGCACGCGAGAGCTGGCCGATCGCGCCGATCTGTGAAGGAAGCTTCATGATGGTGCGTGCGATATCGGATGCGTTCATGAATCCACTGCCGCCGCCGGTGATGACGATGCCGGCGGGAAGGAGGCGTTGGCGTCCGATGGTCTTGAGGTGCGCGTCGACAAGGGTAAACATCGTCTTTAATTGTGCGGCGATGAGTGTATTCATTTTCTTTTCGGAGACATCACTGCCGGATACGCCGCCGCGTTTGAGTTGCTCGGCTTCTGCGAGTGGGAGCTGGAGTGAAAGCGCGATTGTGTTGGTGATGTCGGATGAACCGGTCGGGAATATTTTGAGCGATATGGGAGTGTCGGCGTCGAAGATAATGACAGAGAGCGTCTCGGCGCCGATATTGGCCAGCACGACGCCGGCCATCTTTTGGGCTTTGGTGAGTGTGACGAGGCTTGCGGCGAGGGGTGACGCCATCACGTCTTCTGCTTCGACACCGGCCGTTTCGACGGCACTGATCAGATCATCGTGATGCTGGGTGAGCATGGTGATGAGGAGTGTGTCGACGGAGAGCTTGGTGCCCTGCATGCCTTCGGCTTTGCCGTAGACCTTGGCGCCGTCGAGGCGGAATTCGAGCGGGATGGTGTGAATGACCGTGCGGTTGCCGAGCTTGCCGGAGGCGCGTTTGACGCTTTCCGACTTCACACGCTCGATGTCTTTGTCGGTGACGACGCCGCCGGAAGCGGTGAGGGTGATCTCGCCGCTCGAGCGAATCTCGTCCATCGAGACGCCGCCGACTGCGACGCGTGCACTCTTGATACGGACCTTGGCGGCACCCGAGGCGCGCTGGAGGGCTTCGCGGATGCTTTTGACTGCTTCGGCCTTGTCGATGATGTAGCCGTGGCGCAGGCCGCGTGAGCTCGACATGCCGGTGCCCAAGATCATCATCGGTATATCCGAGCGCTCTGGTGCGGCGGCGATCACGACCTTGACGTGATAGGTGCCAATGTCGATTCCGGTGTATATCTTGCTTTGCATATCAATAATAGATGAGCGACCCCGCACGACCAAGTCGCGCCGCGTACGCATACCTGCATTGTACGTCACCATTTCAGGCATACAAGTCAAAAAAGCGTGGATAGTGCGTCTAGAGTCTGGAAATATACTAAGAATCTCGTTATCCCCACCCCTTCCAATGTATTCCACCCCCACGTGTCACAATGAACCCATATTAGGGTCATTTCTAAATATTTTATGAAAAAGATTTTTCTTACACTTGCAGTATTACTCTTCCCGATCAGCGCCTTTGCCGGCACGCAGACATACGCCACCCCCGGCACGTACACCTTTACGATCCCCGCATACGCAACCCTCACCGTAGAAGCATGGGGAGGTGGCGCCGGTGGTAACGGCTCGCTACAAGGTACCAACGGCGGACAATCTTCCTGGAACACCACAGTCATTGCCGGCGGCGGCAAAAGTGCACCAATCGGCTCGGGTGGCCCGGGTGGCACTGCCTCTGGCGGTGACATCAACACTCCCGGCGGCAGTGGCACCGGCGGCAATGCGTTTATCATCGGCGGCGGCAGTGGCGGCTCTTCTCCCAACGGTGGCGCCGGCGGCAACTATCAAGCAAACAGATGGACCGGTGTCGCTCCCGGCGGCGGTGGTGCAGGTAGCAACGGCGGCGGAGGTGCCGGAGCCTACACCAAGAAGACATACAACGTCGGCACATTGAGTGTCGGCGCAAACATATCTGTCGTCGTCGGATCAGCAGGTACAGCGGTCTCGTCGCCACTCACGGGTAGCAATAGCGGTTCCGGTGGTCCTGGTACCGTCAAGATCACGTGGACCACTCCCGTGCAGAATTGTCCTCTCCATTCCCACGGCACCCACCCTGCCTGTGTCTGTGACACCGGCTACACCGGCAATGGTCAGACAGGCAGTAATCTCGTCTGTAACGACATCACGCCACCGTCCATCCCGACCGCGCTCGCCGCGACTGTTATCTCATCGACGCAGATCAACCTCGCCTGGACGGCTCCTACCAGTATCGGCGGCACCGCTCTTGCGGGGTATAAGATCTATCGCAATGGCACGCAAGTCGGCGCTAGTGTGATACCTTCATACGGCGACACCACCCTCACCCCCAACACCACCTACAGTTACACAGTGGCCGCATATGATGGGGCGGGGAATATATCGGCTCGATCGGCAATCATATCAGCGAGGACGCTTCCTCTCGTGTCTCCCACTGTCTCGATCGTCGCAGTTCCCACATCCGTCGCATCCGGCGGATCATCGACACTGACCTGGTCCAGCACCAACGCCACTTCTTGCACCGCAAGCGGAGGCTGGAGTGGAAGCAAAGTAGTGTCAGGCACGCAAATCATCACTAATATCACTACGACCACAACATACACCCTCGTGTGCACTGGCACCGGAGGATCAGCGACACGCTCCGTGATAGTGACGGTCACGGGTGTACCTGCCGACACCACCCCACCATCCATCCCCACCAACCTCTCCGGCACCGCGATCTCCAGTACTCAGATCAACCTCACCTGGACCGCCAGCACCGACAATGTCGGCGTGACCGGCTACAAGATCTATCGTAATGGCACACCAGTGGGAACATCCGCTACCAATAGCTACGCCAACACCGGCCTTACTGCATCGACTGCATACACCTACACGGTCTCAGCGTATGACGCGGCGGGAAATAATTCTTCGCAATCATTGAGCAGATCGGTGACCACACCAGCAGGCACACCTGCGCCTGTTGTCACTATTACTGCATCTCCCGCCTCCGTCGCATCCGGCGGATCATCGACCTTGACTTGGTCGAGTACCAACGCTACTTCTTGCACTGCAAGCGGAGGATGGAGTGGAAGCAAGGCGATCAACGGATCACAAGTACTCACCGGTCTCACCGGGACCGCGACATACACCCTCGTGTGCACCGGCGCCGGAGGCTCAGCGACACGCTCTGTGACAGTGACGGTCACAAACGGAGTCGATACTATCCCGCCGAGTGTCCCGACAGGACTCTCCGCGGTCGTGGTCTCAGACAACCAGATCAATCTCGCCTGGGGGACCTCCACCGATACCGGCGGCTCAGGTCTGGCGGGGTACAAGGTGTATCGTGGCACCACTCAGATCGCGACCACGACGCTTCTCATTTACAGAGACACCGGCCTCACTGCAAACACCACATACAACTACACCGTGGCGGCGTATGATAAAGCCAAGAATGTGTCAGCACAGTCAGCGAGCGTATCAGATAAGACACTTCCTGTGATCATCACTGGTTCACCGGCATCCGGCGTTATACCGCTTACAGTGAGATTCACGATGAGCGTACCGCAACTATGGATTAATTTTGGCGATGGGACTAAAGTGCTCTCCAACGCCACCTCTACCTACCACCGATACAACACCGCTGGCACCTACATCGCTTACCTCTGTCCGAAAGTAGATGCGAACTGCAGTCCGACAACAGCGGCAAAGGTGACGATCACCGCGGCACAGAGTGCGCCGCCGGCAATCGGAGTCAATTGGAATATCCAGTCGGCCAACTACGCCTCGGGTTCGAGCGGTTATTACAATTCATTCTTCGTAAACGGCTCGACCATGACGATGTACAACAATCATGGTCTCGTCTATGCGGCCGGCCAGCTGACACGCGGTATCGGCAATCTCGCGGGTATCCCCACGTGGCAGGTCCTCGTACCAAGCGGTCCTGAGGTAGCACTCCAGTGGCTCCGAGCCCCAGCGGTCGTGAAGGGCTCTGATGGTAAATGGTGGACGATCATCGAAGCGACCCAGTGCTATAACTGTGCCTCTCCTCGACGCGTTCTCACTTATTCATCCAATGACGGCGTCAGCTGGACCTATCAAGGTATGACCATGTTGGGCAAGGGTCCTATGCCATCATGGCAAGGCACGATGGCGCTCGTCTATCAGCCCGAGAAGCCGAATGCGATCGACCTCGATGATCCTACCAACAATCGCTTCGTCTATATCGTCGGGTCACTCCTCACCGTCAGTGCCGATGGTGTCCATTTCACCTACGTGAACGCAAATTGGCCTTTCCCCGGCGATGACCCAGTCTTTGCAAGTCTTGCCAAGACTCCCTATGGTTGGCACCTCATGGCAGGGGACAAGTGGTTGGATTGCTGTGGTGTGATACAGGTCCGACACCTCTTCTCGACCGACCTCAAGACCTGGAAGGTGCTTGAGACAGCTACTTCTGTCAAAGCAGGCATCAAGGGTGTGAACCTCTACTACGAAGCGGCCACGAATCGCCTCTGGGCATACAGCCACAGTGGAGTACCATACGGTGGTGGTCGCCTCTTCTGGCTCACCGCAAAGAGCTTCTAATATAAAGTTAGGATACACAAACATCCCGGGCGAAAGCTCGGGATGTTTGTATAAACGCTAGACCAGCTTAAACCGCGTGAGAATCACATCCTCGCGATGCTCCATTCTCTCGCTGTGGTCCATACCAAGGAGATGGAAACAGCCGTGGACAAAGAGATGAGCAAGGCGAGAGCGGACGGATATGCCCATCTCATGCGCCTCGCGTTCGGCCTTGCGGATGTTGAGAAATATCTCACCGGAGTGTTTGTCGAGGGGGAAGGAAAGGACGTTGGGGGAGTAATCCTTATTCCGATACGCTACGTTGATTCGACGAGCGAGCTTGTCACCGCAAATGACGAGGGAGAGGTCGTACTGGTCGCTTAAGACTGTCTGAGCTATTTCATGGTAAGGAATCCGCGGAAGAGACCCTTTAATAGTAGAGCGCATATCAAAACCACCAAGGTCTTGCCTCGGTGGTCTGATGGATGTTTTGGTCCCTTTTGGGGTCATTGGCTAGCGAGCGATCGGCATGCCCTCGGCTGGCTTGGGAGCAGAGGTATTTTCGGTCGAGGTCTGAGGGCGGTTGTAGGGGGCGCGGCGGTTTGGAGTCTCGGTGACCTTGCCTTCCTTGAGGAGCTGGCTGAATTCTGCGCGGCGCTTGATGAGCTTGAGGGCGCGCTTCTTCTTGACGGTCGGAGAGGTCGAGCGAGAATAATAACGCTTGTTGCGGACACTCTTGATGATGTTGGCGCCCTGTGAGCGCCGGGTGAATCGGCGGATGGTAGAAAGGGCGTTTTCAGTGCCCGTCTTGGTTACTTCTGCATTTATCATGTGAGAGGAAATATATCATAGGGGCTCATAAAAGGCAACCGTCGGGAGCGAGGCGAGGCCTAGGCAAGCACCCGGGGGCGTGTGATGGTGCGGTGGCGTTTGAGGTAGGAGACGAGGTCTTCGATCGGGACGGTCGACTGCGAATTGGTGGCGACTTCGCGGACGATGATGGCGCCTTCGGTCACTTCTTTATGGCCGAGGATCAATATATAGGGCGTGCCGAGGTTGCTTGCGCGCTCCATCTGCTCGGTGATCCGGTCATGCCAGAGGCTGTGATGGACGTGGATATCGGCTTTGCGGAGATTCTCGAGGATGCCGAGCGAGCGCTGACGAGCCATACCGCCGAGGTGTGCGAAGTAGATTGCGGGCACGATTTGGCCTAGGGATGGTCGTGCTTTTTCTTTTGGCTTGGCGGTGCCACTGGTCTCATGCGAGATGGATATCATGGCCGCGCTTCGCGGTGAGCGTGCAAAACGACTCATCAAGGGATCATAGCGACCACCAAAGGCCACGGGCGCACGCAATCCGGTCGTCGGATCGACTTGTGATATTTCGAAGAGCGAGTGCGACCAGCAGTCGCGGCTCCCCAGGATTTGTGGATTCAATTCGTAGGGTAAATCGACGGATTCGAGGTACTCGAGGAGCTCCCAGAAGCGTGAGCGTTCTTCTTCGGTGAGGTATTCCATTGCTTGTGGTGCGCGCGGTACTGCTGGGTGGCCGCGTTCGATCAACTGTACTAGTGTGCCGAGCGGATCGGTCGCGGCGCGGGGGCGCAGGGTAGGTGAGATCGACTCGATGTGTTTGCGCAGATAGAGTCCCACGTCGCGGATGTAGCGGCCGGATGATTCTGCAGATCCTATGTTGTTGATGAGTACGACGCGATTCTCGACACCGGCTTCTTGTGCGATCGCGTTGCCGACGATGATGAGTAGTGCTTCGGCGATCGTGCTCGGGGTGCCGAGGACGTGAAGCTCAAAAGAGACCGAAGGGCACGTGCCGGCGTTGGCCACGGTGCGCCAGGCAAGCATGGTGTTGCGCGTGGAGTCCATACGGGCGAGGAATTTGCGCGCCGCACTCGGGAGTGTGCGTTCGTCGCGCCGCGCGAAAGCGATATCACTCTCGGCTTTT
>Ga0265292_1002829_pt1 | contig 11440 bp, 11 predicted proteins | sample Munlanlewell296A_FD_189080 | JGI IMG/M metagenome (GOLD analysis project Ga0265292, IMG submission 189080) | Leachate microbial communities from a municipal landfill in Southern Ontario, Canada - Leachate well 296A | ecosystem: Engineered > Solid waste > Landfill > Unclassified | place: Canada...
TTGTGCCACGAGCCGAAGACCCTCGAGCGGATGGCGCACCTGCTGCAGCACAATAAGCCGTTGAGGAATTAGCGGTCAGCAATCAGCAATCAGCTGATAGCGGTTGGCGATCGGCGACTGGTGATCAGCGACAGCGGTTGGAGGTCAGGGAGTGTTCCGGAGGGAGCGTGCAAGTCCGGAGACTGAAGGTTGACGTCGGAACTTCGAAAGCTGATAGCTGACAGCTGAGAGCTGTCTCTCCAGGAGGTTTGCATGCCTCAAGATGCAGTGATCGTTTCCGGTGCCCGCACGGCGGTCGGCCGGGCCAAGAAGGGTTCCCTGGTCACGTGCAGGCCCGAAGACATGGCGCGCGCCGCGATCGACGCGGCGTGGCATAGGGCGGGCAATCCGGACCGGGCAATGGTCGAGGATGTCATCCTGGGCTGCGCGTTCCCGGAGGGGAGCCAGGGGCTGAACGTCGCCCGTTCGGTGGCCCTGTACTCCGGCTTCCCCCACACAGTCCCCGGGATGACGATCAACCGTTTCTGCTCGTCAGGCCTGCAGGCGATTGCCCTGGCTTGCGAGCGGATCCTGACCGGCGGGGCGGACGTAATCGTCGCCGGAGGCGTCGAGTCGATGAGCCTGGTCCCGATGACCGGCTTTCGCATCAGCCCGCACCCCGGCCTGGCGGTCGACATGCCCGAGTCGTACGTGAGCATGGGCCAGACGGCGGAGAACGTGGTGGCCAAGTACGGCGTCAGCCGCGCCGACATGGACGAGTTCGCCTACCACTCGCACCGCAAGGCCGGTGAGGCACAGGCGGCCGGGCGATTCCGGGAAGAGATCGCGCCGGTAAGCGTCACCACGAATACGCTCGATGGGACGCGCACGCAAACGTTCGATGCCGACGAACTCGTGCGCCGCGACACGACCGTCGAGGCGCTGGCCGGATTGAAGCCGGCCTTCAAGCCGGACGGCTCGGTGACGGCGGGCAACTCTTCGCCGCTCTCGGATGGTGCGGCGGCGGTGGTGGTGATGTCTTCGGCCCGGGCGAAGGAGCTCAAGCTCAAGCCGCTGCTACGGTTCGTCGGGTTCAGCGTCGCCGGGGTTCCCCCGGAGCTGATGGGCATCGGCCCGATCGAGGCGATTCCGAAGGTCCTTAAACGCACCGGCCTGAAGCTGGACGATATCGACTTGATCGAACTCAACGAGGCCTTCGCCTCCCAGAGCCTGGCGGTGATTCGCACGCTCGGGCTCAACCCGGAACGGGTCAACGTGAACGGCGGGGCGATCGCCCTGGGCCATCCACTGGGCGCCACGGGCGCCAAGCTGACCGTGCAGGCAATGTACGAGGGGCGCCGACGGAAGGCGCGCTACGTGATGGTCACGATGTGCATCGGCGGCGGGATGGGGGCGGCCGGCGTGTTTGAGGTCTTGCACTAGAATCACCAATGCGGTCGAGGCCGCGTTTGGGAACGCATCGCAGCTGCGAAGAGGAGGCTCGTATGCCCGACGAACTGACGCCCGAGGTCCTATTCTCCCGCATGCCCAAGGCTTTCCAGCCCGACAAGGCACAGGGCGTGGATGCCGTCATCCAGTTTGACCTGTCCGGCCCGGTGGGCGGCCAGTGGGTGGCGACCATCAAGGACGGCACTTGCGCGGTGGAGAAGGGCACCGTGGAGAACCCCAAGCTGACGTTGATGGCCGACGCCATCGACTACGTGGGGATCTTCACCGGCAAGGTCAACCCGATGGCCGCCTTCGGGGAAGGCAAGATCAAGCTCAAGGGTGACCTCGGCCTGGCGATGAAGTTGATGAACTTCTTCAAGATGAGCTGAGCGCGACTTCCGAGTTTGCAGGACGACGCCCGTCCTCCAGGATGGGGTTTGGGGTGCCCGGCGCGCGTGTCTCCTTCGTCCCCCAACACACGCCGCGCGAGACCGGCAGTGGTCGGGCGCTCGCATCGCCAGGCTTGTTCGAAGGGGGGGGCGCGAACGAGCGCCGCTTAATCCGGGGACGGCACGACGTAGGTGAGCGAGGTGCGTTCGATGTCCGCCGACAAGGGGTCGAGGCCGAGGGCCTCGATCACTTCGTCCGGACGTCCAGTCGCCCCCTCGCGAGCGGCGAGGTGCATCGCCAGCCTGCCGCCGCCCTGATGTTCCAGGGTTCCGATCAGCGGCCGCAGATCGTAGGGCCTGCCGCGTCGCTGGCGGAGAAGGCTGGGGGCCGAGAGCAGTGAACGCACGCGCTCATCCAGGTCAGCCGGCGGAGGGCCCGCCAGGAGGACCGTGTACGTGGCGCCGGTGACCTGCTGCTGGAGAGCGGGTTCATTGGCGGGGGCGACCTGCGCTTCAAGGAAGTTCATGCCAGGCGGCGCTGCAGCTTGCAGGCGGGACAACACGTCGGGAGCGGCCAGCGGTAGCTCCAGCCACAGGTCGGCGACCTCGGCCCGGCTGACGAACCCGAGGGGCAGTGCCGCGGCGAGCTGCAGACGAGGGTGGGGGCTGAATCCGCGGGTGTAGGCAAGTGGCAGGCCGGAGCGCCGGATCGTGCGCTCCAGGGCGCGGTGCAGGTCCAGGTGCCCGGTGAAGCGCATGGCCTCCGTCTTGTGGAACCGCAATCGGTATCGAACCCGGTCCTGGTCCGTCATCGGGCCTCGAGCGCCACCTCTATCTGGCGGGCCGGGCTGCGCACCTCAGGGCATTCCCAGGTCTCCCCTGGATGCTCGCGGCGGAGCGCGGCGAATTTGGGCAGGATGCCGCAGGCGAAACACCGCTCCCGGCAGTCCACACGCGTTCTTCCCTGCAGGCTCCACAAATAGTCTTCCGTCAGGAACGACTTGTGGACGCCGGCGTCGATGCTATCCCAGGGCAGAGTCTCGTCGATCGGTCGCTCACGGTGCGTGTAGAACGCCGGCTCGAGCCCGGCTGCCTCAAAGGCCTGCATCCATGCCACCTGGTTGAAGTGCTCCTGCCAGGCGTCGAAGCGCGCTCCACGCCGCCAGGCTTCCAGCACGACCTTCCCCATACGACGGTCGCCCCGCGACAGCCAGGCCTCGAGCTGGGTTTCCTCCGGCTGCGTCCAGCTGAGTTTGAGCCCCGGGCCGCGCAGCGCGCCCTTGAGCAACGCCTGCTTGGCCCGGATGCTTTCCAACGAGTCGCACGGCACCCACTGGAACGGAGTGTGAGGCTTGGGGATGAAGGTGCTCACCCCGGCGTGGACGGAGGCGCGCGGCCCGATGATCTTGCGGCCTTCGGCCAGGACGGCCCGGGAGAGGTCGGCGATCGCCTGCACGTCCTCGAGGGTTTCGGACGGATGGCCGATCATGAAGTACAGCTTGATCAGGTGCCAGCCGCGCCGGTAGATCTCGCGCGCCGTTGTCAGAACCTGCTCGGTGGACACCGGCTTGTTGATGATCTCGCGCATGCGCTCGGTGGCGGCCTCTGGGGCCAGCGTGAACCCGGAGCGCGACGCCTCGCCCTGCAAGAGATCCATCAGCTCGACGCTGAACGACTCGATGCGCAGGGAGGGCAGGTTGATGTTCAGGTGGCGGCCGGCGAAGCGGGCGCTGACCTGCCGCACGAGCTCGAGGATGTCGTCGTAGTCCGACGACGAGAGCGACAGCAGCCCGACTTCCTCGTACCCGGTCTGCGCCAGACCCTGCTCGATGGCGTCGACGACCTCGGCCACCGGCCGCTCGCGCACCGGCCGTGTGATCATCCCGGCCTGGCAGAACCGGCAGCCGCGCGTGCAGCCGCGCTGGATCTCGATCGGGATCCGGTTGTGGGTGACGTCGACGTAGGGCACGATGAAACGCGTGAGCGGCGGAGGCAAGCGCGGGACGATGCGCTTGAGCACGGGGATACGCGCCTCTGGGGCCGCCGGCTCGATACGAGCGACCGTCCCCTCCGCCGTGTATGCCACGTGGTAAAGTGATGGGACATAGACGCCGCGCAGGCCGGCCAGGCGACGCAGCAACGCCGACCGTGGCTGGCCGGAGGCCTTCCACCCAAGCAGCGCCTGGGCGACCTCCAGAATCGCATCTTCGCCCTCGCCGATGACGAAGGCGTCGATGAAATCGGACATCGGCTCCGGGTTGAGGGTCGCGTGCCCGCCGGCGATGACCAGCGGATCGGCGTCGTCGCGATCGGCGGCCAGCAAGGGCACACCCCCCAGGTCGAGCACCGACAGGGCGTTGGTGTAGAGCGTCTCGTAGGGGAGCGAGATCCCGATCAGATCGAACGCGTGCAGAGGGTGTTTGGATTCCAGGCCGAAGAGCGGAAGGCCGGCGGCGCGCAGGGCCGCTTCCATATCCGGCCAGGGGGCAAAGACGCGCTCGGCCAGCATGTCCGGCTGTCGGTTGAGGATGTCGTACAAGATCGCCAGGCCGAGGTTGGACATCCCCAGGTCATACACGTCGGGGAAGACCAGGGCGGTCCGCAATGACGTTGTCCCCCAGTCCTTGACGATCTGGTTGAGCTCGCCGCCAGCGTAGCGCCCGGGCTTCTGGACGCGCGGCAACAACCGGGGGAGGGCGGCGACGATATCACTCGCCGACCGCCTGCGTTCGTCAGCCGAATTCGGAGCCATATGGTGATGTTATCATACCCGGACAAGGCGCCTTGAACTGCCCGGGACGGTCCGGGACTACGGCGCACGCTCAGAACATCTCACGCTGACCACCCCCAGGAGGCCAGGATGCCTGGAGACAAGCCCGTCCGACCGCGACGCCCACGCCATCCGATGCCGCCCTCGATCCGCAAGACGCTGATCACCAGCGGCCTGATGGCTGCCTATCGATTGCGTCCCGACTACCAGCGGAACGATTACCTGGGGTGGATTGAACGCGCCAGGCTGGAGGCGACCCGGCAGCGCCGGCTGGCGCAGATGCTCGAGGAGCTCGCTCGAGGCGACCGATACATGAAGATGGCGTGGCGGCCCCCGGCGGCGCGCGCCGCGCGTCGGAGCCGGGCAAAACCTCGCTCCACCCGTTGACGGCCGCGCGCGCTCCATGGTAACATTCCGCCCGGCGGGCCCCCATCGTCTAGTGGCCCAGGACGTGGCCCTCTCAAGGCCAAAACGGGGGTTCGAAGCCCCCTGGGGGCACTCGGAAGGCCGGCAAGCTGCCGGCCTTCGCTGCTACTTCCCCGGCTGCGTTCGACCCTTTGCGAGTGTGCGATGCAGCCCGACCGAGTCGAGCCTGCCCGGCGCGGAGGCCCGGTTCAAGGGAACGGGGCCGCTCGCGTCGGAAGGATCGGCGGGGGTCCAACGCCCGCCAACCAGAAACGCGCCCGGGCCGAATCGATCGCCCTCATCTGTCGCTGGCAGGATCAAGGGCCGCGGCCGTCCTGAGTCCAGTTAGAATAGGGCGGCTGGCTGCTGGTCACACGCGGCCGCGCGAGCGCAATTCTGCGGTCGAGCATGGGCGGCGCTCGATACCAGCCAATCCGAACTTCGCTTGGTGGACAAGTCATCGGAATGAGACCTGCGGATTCCCAGACACCCTCCGCCCGCCTCCCCCGGCGGCGCAGATTATGGGCCGAGCGTTTCCTGGTTGGGGCGATGCTCGCCCTGGCGATGTTCAGCCTCGAGGCGGGCCTGGGCCAAATCGCCCTGGCGCGGGATGCGGCTTGCCATGCCGAGGCGCCGTCGCTGCGAGTGGGCCCGCCCGGCGGCACTGGGTGCATGTCCGATTTCCTGCTGGCCGGCATTCAGTCCCTGGCGCGGGGGCCGGCCGGGCCGCTCCTTCGGGAGGCGCCCATGCTGGCCGCATGGGCGTACAGCGCTGCCGTGTATGCGCTGCTGGGTGGCGTGTGCGCGCAGCTCACGCCGGGCTGGGGAGTGGGCACCTTCCTGGGCCTGCACGTCTTCATGCTGGCTGCCGTTGCCTTCCTAACATACATCGCCCAGTACGTGACCCTGTGACCCATCCAGTGCCGGGCATTCACTCGGGGGACCGGCCATGGGATTGATCGAACCAGCCGAAATGCCCCGCGTCGCGGGGACGATCGTTCCGCACTCCTTCTACCTTGTGACGCGTGATCCGGCGCCGCTCGCCGGGATGGAGTTCCCAGACTGGGAGGGCATCTCTTGGGCGAGCTTCGCCGACCTCGGCGTGGAGCACGTTGTCAGTCTCACCGACGAGGTCTGTGCCTACGACCCCGCGCCGCTGCGCCTACTACTCGCCATCCGCTTGCAGGACCTCGTCGGTGGCGCTGCGCCCGACGATCCGGTCGTGGAGGAGCGGCGCGTTCGGCAGGCGGCGCTGGCCGTGTTGGGCAAGCTGCGCGGGGGCGAGGGAGTGGTAGTCCATTGCGCCGGGGGCACCGGGCGAACGGGGACGATCCTCGGGTGCGCCTTGCGAGGATTGGGATACGCTTCCAATGAAGTGCTCAGCTACCTGGACCGGCTAACCAAGGCGCGCGGGCGCAAGGGTTGGCCCGAATCCGAGTGGCAGGCGACGATGGTGCGGAAGTTCATGCCGTAGGGCAGGACGAGGGCGAGGGTCGCCCGCGAGGCGGTGCAGTACGTTGAATGCGAAGGGCCGGCCCATGGGGCCGGCCCTTGCTGCGCTGCGGCATCCTCACGCGTTCGTGAGGAGGGATGCCGCAGCGCTAGGACGACCACTGGTACTCATCAGGGCATCACCTCCTCTTCGTGAAGGATAGCTTGGGAAGGTACGCACGGAGTATGGCACATGCGCCGCACTCTGTCAACCGGCGCGTCTGTCCGACCCGACAGGTGGCTTCGCCTGCTGTCCGGTCGGGAAGCTAGACGATCAGCATCGCGTCTCCGAAGGAGTAGAAGCGGTAGCCCAGCTCTTTGGCCGTCTCGTAAGCCTCAAGGATCCGCTCGCGCCCGGCGAAAGCCGAGACGAGCATCAAGAGCGTCGACCGCGGGAGATGGAAGTTGGTCAGTAGCATATCGACGGCGCGAAAGGTGTGGCCGGGGAGGATGTACAGGTCGGTGGCGCCCTCAAAGGGTGCCACGACCTCCCCCGGCGCGGCGTTCTGCGCCGCCGTCTCGAGGGTGCGCACACAGGTAGTGCCCACGGCAACGACCCGGCCGCCGGATGCGCGCGCCTCCCGGAGCGTCTCCGCCGCTTCTGCGCTCACCTGGCACCACTCGGTATGAATCAGGTGATCTTCCACGGCCGCTTCGGATACGGGGGCGAAGGTGTCCAGCCCGATATGAAGCGTCAGGCGGACTATGTGGACACCGAGCGTCTCGATCTGCCGCAGCAGCTCGGGCGTGAAGTGCAGCCCGGCCGTCGGCGCCGCCGCCGAGCCGGGGAGCCGGGCGAAGACGGTCTGGTACTCCTCCGGCGATTGCAGCGGGGCGTGGATGTAGGGCGGCAGCGGCATCTCGCCGAGGCGCTCGAGCAGCGGCGAGAGAGGCTGGGCGAAGCGCAGCGCGCGCCGTGGACCCCCGAGATCCTCGAGCACTTCGACTTCGGGGCCGCCTTCGATGATCAACCGGCGGCCCGGTCGGACGGCCCTGCCCCCGACCAGCGCCTCCCAGACCTGAGGTTCGAGACGGCGCAGCAGGAGCAGCTCCACCCGCCCGCCGCCGGGGGTCTTACGGGCGTGCAAACGGGCGGGGATGACCCGTGTCTCATTCAATACCAGCGCGTCGCCACGGCGCAGGTACTCTGGCAGATCGGCGAAGCTTCGGTGTTCGATCGGCGTGCCGTCGCGGGGCAGGACCATCAGGCGCGACGAGTCGCGCGGCGAGGCCGGACGCTGAGCGATCAACTCCGGCGGCAGGAAGTAGTCGAAATCTGAAGTGCGCACGGGTCTACTTGCGAGGCAGGCGCAAGATCAGGTTGAGCAGCAGTGTCAGGATCAGGCTGAGGAGCAGCGAAGTGGCCAAGGGGATGAAGCACGAGCCACCGCTGAAGGAGAAGTGGAAGTCTCCGGGGAGCTGTCCCCAGGCGACCCCCGACCGGCCGAGCAGCCAGACGACGACGCCGGCGGCAGCCACCCCGAGGCCGAGTAGGATCAGCCAGCGCGCCAGCGAGTTGGGATCCGGCATGCCAAGGCCTCGGGGCGGTCTCAGATCTCGGGCAGGCGCGGCTGGGGCGTTGCGGGGGCCTGCAGGCCGAGGTGTTCATAGGCGCGCGGGGTGGCGATCCGGCCCTGCGGCGTGCGGTCGATGAACCCAAGCTGAAGCAGGTAGGGCTCGACGACGTCCATGATCGTGTCCGGCTCTTCGCTCATCGAGGCGGCGATGGTTTGAAGCCCCACGGGGCCGCCGCCGAACTTGACAATGATCGTGTCCAGCACGCGTCGGTCGGCGTCATCCAGTCCGAGGGCGTCGATATCGAGCAGGGCCAGGGCGTCGGCGGCCACCTGCCGGTCGATCGCCTTGCCGTGGACTCGCACCTCGGCGAAATCGCGCACGCGGCGCAGCAACCGCAGGGCGACGCGCGGCGTGCCGCGCGCCCGCCGGGCGATTTCGTCGATCCCGCCACGATCGATCGTTACGTGGAACACGTCGCCCGCGCGGGCGACGATCGCTTGCATCGACTCCGGGTCGTAGAAATCCAGGTGATACGTGGCGCCAAACCGGGTCCGCAGAGGCGCCGAGAGCAGTGCCGGTCGGGTGGTGGCGCCGACGATGCTGAACGGAGGCAGTTGAAGTCGGATCGAGCGCGCCCCGGGACCTTTGCCGATCACGATGTCCAGGGCGAAGTCCTCCATCGCCGGATAGAGCACCTCTTCGACGGCGCGCCCCAGGCGGTGGATCTCGTCGATGAACAGGATGTCGTTTGGCTGCAGGTTGGTGAGCAGCGCCGCCAGGTCCCCGGCGCGTTCGATGGCCGGACCGGAGGTGACGCGCAAGTTGACGCCCATCTCATACGATAGGATGTGCGCCAGCGTGGTCTTGCCCAGGCCGGGAGGCCCGTAGAACAGGATGTGGTCGAGCGGCTCGCTGCGGCCCTTGGCTGCCCGGATCAAGATCCCCAGGTTCTCCTTGACCCGTTCCTGGCCAATGAGCTGCGCCAGGCGGCGCGGTCGAAGCGTGAGCTCGTCCTGGTCCTCCGGCTGTTCCTGCTTGGCGATCACACGTTCTTCGGGGGAGGTCACGCCGCGGATTATACCGGATTGCCCGCAGCCTTCAACTGCAGGAGCTGCCGCCGGGCGCCGAGGTGCTTCGAGGGCGCCTCGCCGGAACATGACCCTGCGGCCAGTTGACGGGCTGTGACGAGGCTCCTATACTGGCGGCGGGCAGGCCGGGCGGGGGCGAGCGGTGGGGCCACGCCCCTTGTGGGGAGTCGTAGGCAGCATGGGGGGCAGCAGATCGTGATCGGGCTAGGGCTGCGCCAGGTCCAGGATGCGCTCAACCGCAAGGCGGACGAGATTCAGCGCGAGTTCGTCGGCGCCAGCGAACGCCTGGAGGAGATTGGCCGCATGCTCCTCGAAGCGAATGAGGAGGAGCGCCGTCCTCTGCGGGCCGAACATACCGGCCTGCGCGAGCGCCAGCAAACGCTGGCGGATGAGATCAACCTGTGGCGCGAACGCGGACGGTGCGTCCTCACCCAGGCCGGCCAGACCTCGTTGCGCACCTACCTCAACGACCTGCTGGCCCTGGAAGACCCCCGGGTCAGCCCGGCGGTCAAGCATGCGCTCTACCTGCTCGACGCCCCCGAAGACGAGCTGGCGCGTCTGGCCGAGAACCCCCAGCGCGCGGCGGCGGAGACGCCTGCCGCCAGGCTGCTCAAGCGTGCCCGCACGGAGTACGACATGCGCAGCACCGACCCGGACGCCCGACTGCGCACGGCGGTCGAGTTCGCCAACCGGGCCGGGATGGCGCAGGACGATGATGCCATCCAGGAGATCGAAGAAGCGCTGAAGGACCCCGACCCCTTGGTGCGCGAGGTGGCGGCACTGACGGCCATCCAGCTACACAAGTTCCGGGCGCTGCGCGTCGCCGACCTTGATGTCGCGCACCGGTCCACCCAGAAACTGGCGCAGATCAAGTTCCCGGCCGCCATCCCCGTCCTGGTGGAGATTCTCGAGAAACCTCGCACCGGGTTTGTGACCGGCGAGGCCGGCACCGAGGAACGCGACAACGCCCGCTCACGGATGGTGGCACTTCTTCGGCTGGTGGAATGGCATACCGGCGAGGCCCAGAAGGCGCTGCGCGCGCGGCAGTTCGATCGCGACCCCAACATCGTCAAGGCCGCGGCACGGGCCCTGGATCTGTTCCCGGGAGAATGGACCGGGCCGCTCAAGCCCACCGGGTCGCTCGGCACCAAAGGCTGACGGCGGTTCGATCAGCGGCGGGGCTTGTTCGCCGCCGGGGCATCTGCTATACTTAACAGCAACCGAATATCGAACCCGGGAGGAGTAGGCCGGCGCAGGCTGTCAGAGAAGGCTGGCTGATGCTGCGAGCCGCCGCTGCCGAAGCCGCCGAAGGTCGCCCGGGACTCCGCCGAAGAAATCCCCGGACGGGGACAGTAGACCGGCGCGGGTAAGCCCGTTACAGCGCACTTCCCGTGATGGCGGGAAGGCCAAGCGCACCGGCAACGGTGAAGCGAGGTGGTACCGCGGAGGCGAAGCCCTCCGTCCTCGTGGACGGTGGGCTATTTGTTTGCCCCGCGAGCGCCCCTCGACAGGAGCGATGGCCATGTCCGAGTTCAGCCTGCCCAAGACCTACGATTTCCGCGGCGTGGAGCAGCGGCTATACGCCTGGTGGGAATCGCAGGGCTACTTCCGGCCGCGGCACGTCGAAGGGCGCAAACCGTTTGTGATCTCAATGCCGCCTCCGAATGTGACCGGTGAGCTCCATCTCGGGCACGCCCTGGTGGTCTCCGTGGAAGACCTGATGATCCGCGCCCAGCGCATGAAGGGTGTACCGTCGCTGTGGGTCCCGGGGTCCGACCACGCCGGAATCGCCACGCAGCTTCAGGTGGAGAAGCACCTGCTTAAGACCGAAGAGGTGACCCGCGAGGAAATCGGGCGGGAGGAGTTCGTCCGGCGGACCTGGGAGTGGAAGGAGAAGTACGGGGGGATCATCACGCAGCAGCTCCGCCGGCTCGGCGCGTCCTGCGACTGGGAGCGAGAACGTTTCACGCTCGATGACCGTCTCTCCCTTGCCGTGCGAACGGCCTTCGTCCAACTCTTCCGCAAGGGTCTGATCTATCGCGGCTCGTACTTGATCAACTGGTCACCCGGGTTGCGGACAGCGGTGAGCGACCTGGAGGTCGAGTACTCCGAGGAACAAGGGACGCTCTACTATTTCAAGTACCCGATCGCCGGCTCCGAGGAGTTCATCCCGGTTGCGACGACGCGCCCGGAGACCATTCTGGGCGACACCGCCGTGGCCGTGCACCCGGATGACGAACGCTACCGGCACTTGATCGGCAAGACCTGCCTGGTGCCGATCCTCAAGCGCACGATCCCCGTCATCCACGACACCTACGTTGATCGGGAATTCGGCACCGGCGCCCTCAAGA
>Ga0265292_1002830_pt1 | contig 11438 bp, 21 predicted proteins | sample Munlanlewell296A_FD_189080 | JGI IMG/M metagenome (GOLD analysis project Ga0265292, IMG submission 189080) | Leachate microbial communities from a municipal landfill in Southern Ontario, Canada - Leachate well 296A | ecosystem: Engineered > Solid waste > Landfill > Unclassified | place: Canada...
GATACGCCATGCCAGAGAAGCTATAAGATACCGTCGGCACATACTTATCCTCAACGAAGCCAAAAGAAAAGTGTTGACTGATCGCAAATAAGTATCCTATACTGGCATTGTTCCTGGCGGAACTCATTACAAAAACAGACTTCTAAGCCGCTTGCCGTTTTCGTAAACCTTCCCCGCCAGGAATGACGGCAAGCGAGCCCAATTTGTTCTTTGAAAATTTGCGCGTAGTTCCTCCAGGATGAAACGCAAAAAAAGCGCGGTGGTGAAACTGCAAGGGAAAACACAACGGTAGGCATACCGTTAAATAGGCATGATATCTGCCTTCCTGGTTCGAGTCCAGGCCGCGCCGAAGATTTGGAGGTGGCATAAGTGTCATGCGCGCCAACTGTTAAACGGCGCTACAACATAAAAACGCTGGCTTGTATTTGGCTTTCACAACCAAGACCAGCGCGATTTAAGGAGGCATTATGATACTGGTGGCGATAGCAGTTTCAATTTTGGTTATAGGCGGCATGGTAAGATATTCTTACATAAAATGGCTGAATAGCTGGAAGTGCCCGTCCTGCGGCAACAGGATAGATCCAGAAGAAAGGTATTGCCGGTACTGCGGATGCGTTACAAAGGGGGTTAGGTATGTGTCAAAACTGTGATTGGAAAGATTTCATAGAAGAAATAGACGACATGCTCGGCTCGGACGAATATGATTGGGCCAGCGACACGTTATCGGGTATACGCGACACGGTTGAAAACATGGAACATTGCACCGATAATCAGAAACAAGCTGTTGAAAATATAGCCAACGCGGGAGCGAGATAATTTATGCGAAAAATAGCATTTAGGGCGTTTGTAAGGGCGGACAAGACGATGCACTATGTCAAGCTTATGGGCGGTGGGTATTGCTGGCTTGATGATGTGTGGATTGACAGGGATACTAATTTACAAGACACGGCCCATGAGATAGGGGTGACTTGCGACATAATGCAATTTACCGGACTAACGGACAGTACAAATTGGGCGGAACTTACTGATCCAGAGCGTGAGGCATGGGTTAGGAGTGGGCGTATGCCGAGTGATTGGAAAGGCAAGGAAATTTATGAGGGGGATATTTTTGTCTGCGAGGGTGGGTATGAAGTTCCAGAGGGAGAAACAGAACATAATGAACCTATGAAGGTTGTATTTAAAGAGGGACAATGGGTGGCAGAGTGCCTTTGTGGATGTTCCGATGAGTACCCATTATATGAATGTGACATAGACCACATCATAGGAAACATATATGAGAACGCTGAATTAATGGAGGAAAAACAATGACAGAAATAATGGAACAGAGCGACGCGGATTATTTCAAGATAGCCGCACTTTCAAAAAGTCAGATAAAAAACTGGAATCATTTTAACCCTTTGGATTTCTGGCACGAATCGGCCTTTAACCCGAACAAGGCTCCCGAGCTGGCCGGCGATTACGTCGTTACCGGCAAGCTGTTTCACATGATGCTGTTGCAACGCGAACTCGTAGACTCCAACTTTGAAGTCAACGACGAACTGGGAAAATCCCGCATAAACAAGAAATGGCAAGCGGCTCAGTTGGCAAGCGCTAAGCTGTTGATCTCTTCCGAAGAACTGGACCGCGCTACGAAGATGGTGGACGCGATCAGCAAACATGAAATACTCAGGACTTTGCTTTCCGGCCTGACCATTGAAAAGCCGTTTACCTGGCACGATAAAGAATGGGACATTCCCTGTAAAATGCGGCTGGACGGATTGAAGAATACAAGCGAAGGGATCTACGTCTTTGATTACAAAACAACGTCCATAATGGGCCAGAATATCTCCTATATAGACAAAGGCGGTTTCCAGTACGATATCGGCTTTTACAGCCGGGGCATACAGGCAAAATACGGCCAGCCTTTAAAGAAGTTCATTTTCATATTCCAGTCCACTAAGGAAGGCGAAGAGCATTTGATACGCCTAAAAGTTGTTGAAGGTCCGCATATGACCGCTTGCGAGATAGCCACCGATCTGGCTGTCCGGCAGATAGTTCCGCGCATAAAGGCTTGGCAGTCAGCGAACTCGGTAATATGCGCGGAAACGGACGCAGAGAAATACAAGGCAGAACTGGAAGCGAAAGAGGCGGCTATGCTGAAATGCTGGTTGCCGTATTTGGAAGCTGAAAGTTGGGAGGTAAGTCCGTGGTTTGATCGAGCTTTAGCCGAAGATTTAAACAAAGGCGAAATCTCCAATGATTAAAACTTGTCCCGTATGCGGCGGCGGATTTACAGTCTATCCCAGGTCTCTTAAAAGAGGTCAGGGGAAATTCTGTTCTCGTAACTGCATGGCTATTGATTACGCCAAAAGGACAGGAGAAAAAAGCAAGTCATGGCAAGGTGGTCTGGTAGATAATAATTGCGCGGCTTGTGGAAAAGTATTCAAGGTTATGTCGTGGTATCTAAAAAAAGGAATGGGTAGATTTTGCTCCAGGAAGTGCCATGGGGTTTGGAACTCCGAACACCTTAAAGGAAAAAATAACCATAACTGGAAGGGAGGATTAAAGCCAGAAACAGCGCAAATACGAGGAAGCAAGAAATATCAGGCATGGAGAATGTCTGTATTTATACGGGATGCTTTTACTTGCCAAAAATGCGGAGACAAGACAGGTGGAAATTTGGAAGCGCACCACAAAAAGTCTTTTTTAGACCTTATTTGTGAAGTCAGAAAGTATCTTCCCTTGCTTCCATTGGTTGAAGCGGCCATGATTTATAATCCGCTTTGGGACATAGACAACGGGGAGACGCTTTGCGAAAAGTGTCATGGGAAGATTAAAATAAAAAGGAGCGTAATAGCACAATGAAAATAACCAAACTGGAAGTCAACAACTTCATCGGGATTACTGAGGCCATTATAGAGCCTAAGAAAATGACCGTTATCGCGGGAAAGAACGGCCAGGGCAAGACCAGCCTCATTGAAGCCATAAAAGCGGCGTTCCGCGGCGCCGGGGCCGACAAGATCAAAGTCGGGTCCTCAAAGGCTGAGATCTTTGTCGCCACGGACGAGATAGAGGTCCGCCGGAAGATTACAGCGGCCGGAAGTACCGTAACCATAAAGAAGGACGGCATGACGGTCAGCAAGCCCCAGGCCTACCTTGACGGCATTATCGGGGATTTCAGCTTTGAGCCCGTCAAGTTCTTCGCCATGAGCCCCAAAGAGCAGACGGCTTATCTCTTGAAGGCTATCCCGGTCAAAGCCACGGTAGAACAGCTTAAAACGTGGACCAGGGGCCTTTACGCTGGCCTGGACGCCCTTATCCCCCTTCACGGCCTGGAAGCCATAGCAAAGGCCGCTGAGGCCCTTTACAACCTCAGAGCCGGGGACAATAGCAGGGTCAAGGACCTGGAAGCCAATATCCAGGAACTTCATGACAGCATACCCCTAAGCGCGCGGGACTACGATCATGCCGAATTTGAGTCCGTAGTCAAACAGATCAGCGATGCCAAGGCGATAGAGAACGAGTACACGCGCATAACCGGAGAAATTGAAGAGTGCGGGATCATAGAGCGCGAACTCAACGAAGAAGGCGGCGAGTGCCAGCAAAGGATAGAGGCCAGATACAAAGACCTGGAAGAACTCAAAAAGTTCTCAAAGGTTCCGGAAATAGACATGACGCCTTTATACGACAAAAGAGACGAACTCTTGAAAGCCATTTCGGATGTAGACAAGGAGATAGCCAAAAAACATTCTCAGAATATGGACCGGAAAGCGGCCATAGAAAAGACGGCTATCCTGGACCGGCAGATCAGCGAACTTAAAGACGACGGCAAAAACATCATGAACCGGATTACCGCCAATAAATCTAAGCGCTCAGATCTGGAAGCGAAGCTGGCGAAATCTGAATCGGTTAATATAACCCCGCTGGAAGCAAAGCTGACAGAACTTAAAACCGCCCAGTCTTTCCAGCGCGACATAGACCGCCTGGCCGACATGAGGAAGGAACATTCTGAGGTAAGCGCGCGCGCCCAGGAACGCGACAAGGCCGTAAAGACGCTCCAGGTTACGGCTCCGGCCGAACTCTTGCTGGCCGCTAAAATGCCGGTAGAAGGCCTTGCGTACAGCGCCGGAGCCTTCACGCTCAAAGGCGTACCCATCCAGAACCTCAGCACGTCCGAGAAGGCGCGGCTGGCCGTTGCAGTAACCCGCCAGCTTAACAAGGACTACGCCATAAAGGCAATCTGCCTGGACGGCTTTGAAAGCCTGGACAGCGACGCGCAAAAGGCTTTCATGGAAGCGGCGGACTCAGATTCGTTCCAATACTTTGTCACCAGAGTATCGGATTCAGCAATGAACGTAACGACTAAATAATCATGGCATTAAAGGGACCCGATCATCCTCTTTGGAAAGGCGGAAAGGTTAAAAAGATATGTATTACTTGTTCCAAGGTTTTTCGGGTCCCCAGGAACAGATCAATGTCTGCTAGATATTGCTCCAATAAATGTCGCGGTATCTATATGGCAAAGAACTTGAAAGGGAAAAATAATCCGAACTGGAAAGCAAGAATAAAGGTTCTTTGCCTGGTTTGTGAAAAAGCCATGTTTTTACAACCGAATATCGTTAAACGTGGGAGTGGTAAGTTCTGTTCCACGAAATGCAAAGGCATTTGGATGACCGATAACAGAGTCGGACCTAAAAGTTCAAATTGGAAAGGAGGAATAACCCCGGAAAACCTATCAATCAGGACTTCTTCGGAATACCTTTGTTGGAAGCACAAAGTTCTTAAAAGGGATAATTATACTTGCCAAAAATGCGGCCAGATAGGCGGAAAGATTCACGTTCACCATGTAAATCAATTCGCCAAGTTTCCCGAGTTAAGAATGAAATTGAAGAATGGCGTTACGCTATGCGAAAAATGCCACAAGTTAGAGCATAAAAGGAGAAAATAGCCATGGGAAATACACAATTAGCGGTTATCACAAAGCAAATTCAGGGTAAAGAAATAATGCAGAAGATCTCCATGAGCCTGGGGAAGCCGGCAACAGACCCTTCCGTGATGCGCTTTTTAAATGGCGCGATCATGTATATCCAGGATAAAGTAGGGACAAAATCGGACGTTACAAACTGTTCCCTGCAGAGCATAGCGAACGCGCTTATAAACGCGGCGCTGGTTAAACTGCCGGTCGACAACCGGAAACTGGCGTACCTTGTACCGTTCCGGGACCAATGCGTATTTATGCCCGGATTCCTGGGCTACATATACAAGGTCAAAGAGGCGGACCCGACAGCAGATATCACCGTCGGCATAGTCTACAAAGGCGACGAGTTCTCATGCTCAAAGGACAGCGGGAACGCGACGTATAAACACGTCGTCAAGAATCCCTTTGAGGACACGCCGGCGAACATAGTCGGCCTGTACTGCTTCGTAAAGACGGCAACTGGTTCCTGGATAGAGGTAATGAGCCACAAGGAATTAATGAAGGTCAAGGCTCAGTCCAAGATGGTGACCGGCGTTATCTGGTCAACCTGGGAACTGGAAATGCTTAAAAAGAGCATGGTCCGCCGCGCGCTGAAGATCAAGTTCAACGAGGCCGTAGCCGAACTGGACGCCCTGGACAATAAGCTGTTTAACGAACGGCCGGCGAAGATCGCTCCGGTCCTGGCCTCTGAGGACGCGCCCCTTCCGGAAGAGAAGAACGACAAAATCCTGGAAGCTGAGGTAGTCGGTCCTGAAGGCGAAGAAAAGGCCCCGGCCGCGCAAGAGAAGGCTCCGGAAGGAACTCAGGTGGATACCGGAGACCTTCAGACCATGGAAGGCGCGATAGAGAAGTACCATAAGCCCTACAAGGCCACGGCGCCGCATTGCTGGAAGATGAACGGTCAGTTGTTGCAGATATTTGAAAAAGACAACAAGACCGGCGCTGACAACACGCCCATTATCAATACGATAAACGAGGCTGACAAGGCCATGAAGAACGTTAAAATAACGTACCGGCCTGGAAGCTATAAGGGTAAAGACGGCCTGGAAGTGAAGGTCCTGAATATCGTCAATGCCTATTCACCGGATAAGAAATAAATAAAAATGGGGGGCGCGCATCCATAACGCGCAAGGAGGATAAAATGTCGGGTAAAAAAGGCGTAAACACAGCGATAGATTATCTCAACAGTTTCTTCCCGGTAACTCTTATACCGGATAAGCTGTTTACTCGCGCCGGCTGCGAAGGCAAACTAAGTTCCGTAGAGAAGGGGCTCAGACGCGCAAGGGCTGTAGGCAAGGTTAAAGTAATTTACAAGATGGACGAGCGCGGAGAAGAGATCGCGCATTACCATGGGGTTCCAGGCTGGATTCCATCTAAGGTCAGACAATGACGGCCTGGAGGCGCGGCGGTGGGAAGTACGGAGCGATCCCGGTAGTTATAAATGGAATTCGCTTCATGAGCAAATCGGAAGGGAAGAGATATTGGGATCTCTTTCTAAGGGAAAAAGCCGGAGAAATATCTTCCTTGGAACTTCAACCCAAATTCAAGTTCCCATGCGGAATATTCTACAAGGCAGACTTCCGCTATGTGGAAAACGGCAAGGTTGTCGTGGAAGATGTTAAAGGCGTTCAGACAAACAAGTTCCGCTTAAAGCTGAAAATGCTTAAAGCGCATTACCCCGAAGTGGACCTTAAAATAATATAGGAGAATCATGGAAGAAAACAACACTACTGAATTCGGTACGCGGCGCAATCCCATTCGCCATAAATACAAAGGAGAGTTGCAACTGTGCCAGGAAGCGTTACACACAAGCGAGACGGAAAAGCGGGTCTGGCGTATGGTGTGCATGGGAACAGCCTTCCTTGCGCTTGTTATGGCGTTTTGTCTGCTGTCGGCGTTGAGAGGTAATAGCGCGCTTCAAAGCAAAGCGAACGGAATATCATTGCGAGTCCCGTTAAAATAAGCTGGAACTGTGCGCCGTGGACTATTTTATAATCAGGAGAAAGATAATATGGCAACAAAATGGAAAACTGTCGTAACGATAACTTTTTGCAAGGGAGACAAAATTCAATTTCCTGGATTGAGCATATCTGTTGATACTGGAAAATCCAGCATGAAGCCAGAAGAGGCACTTTTTTTTCGAAGAAGTATTGCCAAAGAGAAAATCTATTATTCTGCTCATTCACTTTTAAAAAGATAAAGAATCCAGACTACGATCCAGACTACGATAACGATTAGAAGAATACTTATAGTAGTTGTCGTAACTAGAGCCAAAATCACAATCATGCCAAAGATAAAGAGTGAAAAACAATATTTCAGCCATGATTACGGAGCCCGTAACGATGAAAAGATGATTGCGCTTTTAGCGGAGCATGGTCCAGCCGGGTATGGCCTATTCTGGTGCCTGGTTGAAAAGCTGTTTGAGGCCGACGGCTTCCTGGACGCCAACTATAAACTGCTGTCTTACGATCTTCGCGTTGACGAGTCCATTGTTAAGAAGATAATCGAGGGCTCGAAGCTGTTCAAGGTCAAGTCCGACAAGTTCTATTCAGAAAGCGTGCTCCGTAGGTTGGATATACGCCGCGCAAAGACCGCAAAGACCTCAGCCTCAGCCAAAGCCAGGTGGGACAAAGAACACGCGGAACAAGCCGAAGCCGATTTTAAGCTATTCTGGAAGGCCTATCCGAAGCAAGAGGGTCCTGACGCGGCTATGGCTATCTGGCTTGAAAAAAAGCCGCCGATCGACAAATGCCTTAAAGCCCTGGAATGGCAGAAGAAACTCCCGAAGTGGCAAGATCGTGAATTTATACCCATGCCGGCGTCGTACCTTAAAGCCGGACGCTGGAACGATATTCAGCAAGGGCATGAAGAAGCGGAATGTCCGGAGTGCGGGAATAAAGGCTCTTTGAAAAAAGGCCATAAGGGCGCGGTCAACTGCGGGAAATGCGGACATAAGTTTGAGGTTCAATAACCATGGGTATAATACGGCGGAATAATTCAAAAAAACTGTTGACTGAATTAAAATACAAACCCACGGCGGCGACTGTTGAATTGGCTGTCGCCAAGTTCTTTGATTATCGCCAGAACTTGATAATACCGAACCTGTCTCATGGCGCCGGACTTCATGAGTGCGACATGGTGATTCTTATGCGTAGCGGATATGCCTATGAAGTAGAAATAAAGGTTAGCGCGTCCGACATAAAGTCTGATCTTAAAAAAAAGCATGGACACGAAAGCGAACTTATTAAGCTGTTTTATTTCGCTATTCCAGAGTCGCTTGTTACTTATGCCGATCTTATTCCCAATCATGCTGGCATAATTAAGGTCAGCCGAGAAGTGGGTCCGGAATACAAATACTCCGAGACCTACGGCCCAAGAGAAACAGGAAATAAAGTAAGCCGGGACTGTGTAGAAATATTCAGGGCGCCTAAGGTTAATAGAAACGCGAGAAGGTGGACCGACGCTGAGAGATTTAATTTAATACGTCTTTCTACAATGAGGATATGGTCTCTTAAAGACAAACTCTTGCGCGTATGCGAATCAAAACAGGGTTTACCGCCGAGGCCATAAATACTATGAATACAGATCAAAAATGGGGCAATCAATGGTGCTACGATAACGATTCGTCGAACCACGCCCACGACGGAGCGAACGGGCATGAAGGCGTACCGGAAATGATACAACGACTGGCGAAAGAAAAGAAGAACTTTGGCCCGTCTCCGATACTGAAAGTGTTACCAGAAGTTGCGGCCGCGCATATAGCTAAGAAACTATTACAGGGGGAGATATGAACCAGTTTACGGCTTGCGGAGCCTGTAACCGCGGCGGGAACGGTAACGACAAAGACAAATGCGCTTGCGGCTGGCAGACCAGAGAGGTCAACGCGCTAGGCTGTTATCTTGGGACTCCGATAGTGGGGCCTATAAAGACGGCGCCCAAGCTGACCATATCTCAGGCGCGTTATCAGAGGTTCTTAACGGTTGCGGACTGTTTTGAATCGTTCCGCGACTTCTTAAAATACGACACAAGGGGAACAATTAATGCCTAAATTCATGCTGGTAGAAGTGGCGGACGACTTCGTTATAGGCGGTAAAATGCGCTTCAAGGCCGTGGATACTCGGACTATGAAGCCGGCCAAGATAATAACGCCTGACGAAACGCAAGGTTCTTGGTTCAAGATTTCACATAACAAGGGCACGGTTAGATTATTCGTGGTGGAGGAAAAATAATGACTCTCAAAGAACTCTGCGACAAATACGATGGAATGATGAAGGATGTGCCGGTGAAGGTGCTGAGGGAGTGGATGGAGAAGAACGAGCCGTTGGCGGTGCTTGCGGATAGAAAGGGAAAATGGGCGCAAATAATGCGAAGGCATAACACATGGGATATAGACATTTTTCCTTGTGATGAAGATGGAGAAGTCAATACTGAAACGCCAGATTTTTATGTGGGAAAGAAAGACTACTCCGAAGCCGCCGCCCGCGCATATCTGGAAAAGCTGGAGGATAAATAACATGGGGATATTCATGGGAACCACGCAGATAAGTGCGGAAAGGACTGTCGGCCAGGTGCAGGAACTGCTGGCGAGAAACAACGCATCACAGGTTTTAACAGAATATGAAACAGGACAGGTATCTGCCGTAAGCTTCACGATGGTGATAGCGGGCCGTCAAATACCGTTCCGGCTTCCGTGTCGTTATAAGGCTATCGCGTCGCAGATAGACCAGAAACCGAGAGAGGACGGCGAAGAATACGAGAAACGCCTGCGCCGAATAGCCTGGCGACAGCTCTACCGCTGGATAGAGGCTCAATGCGCTCTTATAGAAACCGGGATGGTCGCCACGGAAGAAGTTTTTATGCCGTATATCCAGGGCAGAAACGGACAAACTTTGTTTGAGAATTTCCAGAAGAATACACAGGCCATGCTCGGTTACGATAAGAAATCCAATCCGGAGTCCAAATGAACAATATCGAACTCTCCGCCCGCACATACCTGGAAAAATTGGAGGACCGCAAATGAAAGGACTGAAAAAGTTGATAGAGGAATTAACTGATACCGAAGGGTATGGACCGATAGTTCCGGGTAATTTTACTGATGGGTATATCAAAGCCAGAAAAGAAATGCTTACCAAAGCCCGCGCCATTCTCGCAGAAGAGGAGGAGCAAAAGCCCACGGATTCGGCTAGTTTGGTTGAGGCATTGATGGCTACTGGGTATAAAATGGACTGCCCCATCTGCTGTAAAAGGGAAAAAATCATATCCGCCTACCGCGCAGAGAATTCCACGGCGGATAAGGGGCTTTGGAAAGAAATACAGGAGTATGCGACTGAATTGCACGGGGAAAATTCTGATAAAACGCAACAAGAGATAGCAGACGAGTTAAAAAGAAAACTCGCCCGCTACACCACGGAACATAGACCTCAGGAGCAGGGGTTTAAAGAATTGGTCCAGAAAGAAATAGATTTTGTTGACTACCACATATCTATAGGCTACACGGAAAAAGAAGGATGGGATGTATTTAAGAAGTGGTTTAACGATGTGTTTCACAAACGAATATTCCCTTATCCTGACGGAATACCCTCTCCGGTGAAAGAGGAACACGCCACGGATAAGGGAACGGATTGCCGAATGGTGTGCGCTAATTCGGAAAGCGAAAAATGTCCCATACAACAAGACCCCTTCACGGACGCATACGAGAATTGCGAACTTTTTAAACCCGTCCCGCAGGAGCCTAAACCGCAGGAGGCGGGGGTAGTGGAAAAGATAATACGATACTGTAAATCACAAGAGCAGACTAGTGGAGTAGCCGCAAGTGTGTTAGAGATAATAGAGTTATCCCGACACGCTGGGAAGGAGAAGGGTGTCGTAGTTGAATCACCTACGGACAGCACCTTGCTAAAAACTGATGAGGATAAAAAGGCATTTGAGGATGGGAAACGCGCATGGGCTGAAACTGTTAGGTCATTAGCCGAATCAGCGGAAAGATCACAAGGCCACGCCGGGAAGGACTATAATAAATGATACCAAAAAGAATAAAAATTAGAAGAACTAAAAAGGGGCGGGAATTTACAAAAGCTATTTGTGGCTCTCCCCTTTGGGCTGAACTAAAAAAGATCTACCGCCACGCCGGGAAGGAGAAATAAATATGCGCCATATTTTTTCCCCAAATCCCAACAAAATGAGTCCGCTGAACTGCCGGGATGTTCCTTGTGATACAAAGGTCAGGCCGTGGGATGATGTTCTAATCTCCTGCGTATTTACATGGGATAAACCCGTAGCCGAGAGCATGGGGGAATACTATCGGTATATAGGCGCGACAGTCCAGATAGGCGGGCCAGCTTACGATGATAGGGGCGGGGAGTTTGTTCCTAATTTATTTACGGCTCCCGGCGTAGTAATAACTCATAGGGGCTGTCCGCGTAATTGCCCGTGGTGTTATGTTCCCGGCAGAGAGGGGCAGGCAATAAGGCATATCCCAATC
>Ga0265292_1002831_pt1 | contig 11423 bp, 16 predicted proteins | sample Munlanlewell296A_FD_189080 | JGI IMG/M metagenome (GOLD analysis project Ga0265292, IMG submission 189080) | Leachate microbial communities from a municipal landfill in Southern Ontario, Canada - Leachate well 296A | ecosystem: Engineered > Solid waste > Landfill > Unclassified | place: Canada...
TTCCGATACCCGCATCCCGCTGCCGTATAACAATTCTAAAATGGCCCGATCCCGCAACCCGCCCGCGGTTTCAACTTTGGGCTGGTCGAGCAGTTTTTTCATCTCCTCAAGATATAAAAAATTGGGCAGTTTTCTGGAAAGCTTGGGGGTGGAAATCAAATTAAACGGGTTTTCGGACACTTTCCCTTCCCGCACCAAATACTTAAAAAACGAGCGGCAGGCAGAAATTTTTCGGGCCAAAGACCGGCGCGAATATTTCCTTTCTTCTAAAAAAAGCAAAAATTGGCGCGCCACGGAAATATTAATTTTGTCCAAGCTGATCGTACCTTGTTTACACAAAAACTCCACTAATTGGACAAGATCACGGAAATAATTGGTGGCAGTGTGGGGAGAAAGGTTTCTCTCGCGTTTGAGGTAGGTAATGAATTTTTGCAGGCTGACTTTCACCTAAGTCAATCCATACTGCTGCTTCTTTTCGGGCGACAGTGGGACGTAGCGGCTCTTCCCCTCCCGCACCCACTCCACCCTGACATCGCGCCGGGCATCAATATGGACCGAGTTATCCTCTACATTAAAACCAATGCCCCGCACATCCTCCAGTGTCCGCAGATATTCAATTAATGCCGGCGGCGACACATCTTGAATCACCACGTGCACCGCTTTCCCCAAAACGTGCAAGCTTTTTTGCGGCTTGCCTTCTTTTTCGTTTTCCTCTTCACACCTAAATCCCTGCAAAACCTTGATCGGCTTCTGAAAATGCTCCCACACCTGCTCCAAAATCCCCACCAATCCCAGATGGATTTTGAATTCTTTTCCTTTGCAGACCGCGCAGCGGCAAATAAAATCTTTGTGGTTAAAATGTTCGCTTAAGTCACCCATGTTGGTGTATTTTAGCATAATTGAGCGCTCGGCCATATACCTCATTCAGGGTTTATGATTGACTAAGCAACATGGCTCGTATATACTGCCCATGTTTTCCTAATCAACACTTTAATCAACATAGAAGGAGAGAAACACCATGGCAAAGCATCGACATCTTTTCACTTCCGAATCCGTAACCGAAGGGCATCCGGATAAAGTTTGCGACCAAATCTCCGACGCAATTTTAGACGCCATCATTGCTAAAGACCCGCCGGCGCGCGTTGCGGTTGAATGCCTGGTTACCACTGGCCTGTGCATTGTGGCCGGGGAAGTTTCCACCGGCACATACGTTGAAATCCCGCAAATTGTAAGGGAAACCATCCGCCAAATTGGCTACGTCGATGCCAAGCAGGGGTTTGACTACGAAACCTGCGGCGTTTTGGTATCGCTCAAAGAACAATCCAAAGATATCGCCATGGGCGTGGATAAAAGTTTGGAAATCCGCGGCGGCGAAGTAGTAAAAGAAGATCTGGAACACTTAGGCGCCGGCGACCAGGGATTGATGTTTGGGTTTGCCTGCGACGAAACCGAAGAGATGATGCCGCTCCCCATTTCCTTGGCGCACAAACTTTCCAAACAATTGGCGGCCGTTCGTAAAAACGGTGAATTAAAATATTTGCGGCCGGACGGAAAATCACAAGTATCGGTTGAATACGACAACGACAAAGTTGTCCGCATTGACAGTGTCTTAATCGCCGCCCAACACGAACCGCATGCCCAAGCCGACCAGATCCGCGCCGACATAATCGAAAAAGTCATCCTGCCAATTATCCCGGCCGAATTAGTCGATAAAAATATTAAATATTACGTCAATCCTACCGGCCGGTTTGTAATTGGGGGGCCGCAGGGGGACGCGGGGCTGACCGGCAGAAAAATCATTGTTGATACTTATGGCGGCTATGCGCGGCACGGCGGCGGCGCGTTTTCCGGCAAAGACCCAACCAAAGTTGACCGCTCAGCCAATTACGCGGCGCGCTACGTTGCCAAAAATGTGGTGGCGGCGGGATTAGCCAAAAAATGCGAAGTGCAAGTTGCTTATGCCATCGGGGTGGCGCGACCACTTTCTGTTATGGTTGACACTTTTGGCACCGGCAAAATCTCGGACGAGAAAATTTCCAAAATCGTGTTCGAAAGTTTTGACCTGCGCCCCGGCATGATCATTAAAAAGCTGACCCTGCGCCGGCCGCTGTATAAGCAAGTTGCCGCTTACGGCCACTTTGGCCGCAATGATCTTGACCTGCCGTGGGAAAAAACGGATATGGCGGAGATACTGAAGAAGGCGGCGTAATTTAGCCTTTTCACGCTCGGCAATATTGCGCTGTTATTTTTTCCCGCCCAATGCCCTACGCAACCACTTCTCGCGAGTTCCGGTATCCCTAAGGATCCCTCCGGAATTCGCTCGTCCGAAACTCCCGCCGAGATTTTCGGAGCTCTCATTTTCGCCCTCGCTCTCCTTCGCTACGCTCAGGAACCATGGCCGCTCGGGCTCAATGACGGGTTGCTTTAGGGCATTGGGCGTACAAAATATTTTACAGCGGTTTATGTGCTGAGCTTGATTTATTGGATGATGTAACCCCATCCCCCCCTGTCGTACACGCTTAATTGTTCCTTTTTCCTGCCTTACCCCACTACACCCCCACGCACGGATTGGGTTGGCAAAAAAGTTGCTAGTAAATATGGCATAAACAATTTATTGCCAAGTGAAGTGATCGAAAACAAGATCTATCTCATCCGCGGGCAAAAGGTAATGCTAAATGCAGATTTAGCCAAGCTTTATGCGGTCGAAACTAAATATTTAAACCGCCAGGTTAGAAGAAACATTAAACGTTTCCCGGTTGATTTCATGTTTAGGTTGACCAAACAGGAAGCCGAAAACTTGAGGTGCCAATTTGGCACCTCAAGTCAAGAAGAAACCACAGTCTTGAGGTCACAAGTTGTGACCTCAAGTTGGGGCGGCCATCGTTATTTGCCGCTAGCTTTCACTGAACAGGGAATCGCCATGTTATCGACGGTTTTAAACAGTAAGCGTGCCATTTTCGTTAACATAGCCATCATGCGCGCCTTTGTAAAACTCCGGCAGGTACTAGCTACCCATAAGGAACTTGCGCATAAACTGGAACAACTAGAGCAAAAAGTGGGCCAAAATAGCAGCGACATCCGATTGATTTTTGCGGCCATCCGAAAACTGATGGAACCACCTCCCCTGCCACCCGCAAAACCCAAAAGAATCGGATTTATTGTTGATCAGGATCACTGACCAACCCCAACCATACCACCCAGCTCGCACAACCATCGCCTGGCTATGTATCCGTTACTTTTTTGGGACAACATCAACTTGAATGTCGATATCGTCTTTGCGGTTCCAGCCTTTCAGAAAATCCCTAAAATGCATATGGCAAAAATCATTCTCTTTAAGATATAAAGAAACCTTCTGAAAAAAACTCGCAATTTGTCTTACGTCTTCTTTTGTAACTTTGATAATTACCAGCTTGCCTTCTTTGGCAAGGTCTTCTCCCTCATCAGAATGTGTTTTTGATACCCAAAGTTTCATACCCAATCCTCATGAACTCCATTATATACAAATTTTTCGCAATTATCTTCAATGAAATCTCCCTGTCGTAAATACCCGAATTTCCCTTCCACCTGCCTTAAGCCATTACACCTCCACGCACGAGTTGGGTTGGCAAAAAAATTGCTACTCAATTCGTTGATCGCGATGAGCTGGCGCCAAATTGTCACCAGCTTATTATTCAAGCTAGAAATTTGAGGTTCCAAATTGGAACCTCAAGTAAAAAGGAAATAATATGTCGAAGACCCTCTCATTAATCCCTGTCGAGCACATCGAAAACAAAATTTACCTCATCCGTGGGCAGAAAGTAATGCTGGATCGGGATTTGGCAGAATTATATGGCGTAAAAACTTTTGTCTTAAACCAAGCGGTAAAAAGGAATTTGCGCAGATTTCCAACAAACTTTATGTTTTCGCTGACCAGACACGAAATTTTAAGGATATCACAAATTGTGATATCCTCGGATAATCATGACAATATCTCTCTTAAGTATTCCAAAAACGTGAATGCCTTCACCGAGCAAGGAATTGCCATGCTATCAGGCATACTCAAAAGCGATCGGGCAATCGCAGTTAATATCACCATCATGCGCGCCTTTGTAAAGCTCCGCCAAGTACTGGCTACCCACAAGGAACTTGCGCATAAGCTGGAACAACTTGAGCAAAAAGTGGGCCAAAACAGCGGTGATATCCGACTAATTTTTGAAGCAATCAGGAAACTGATGGAACCGCCTCCCCTGCCACCCACAAAACCCAGAAGGATCGGATTTATTGCTGATCGACGAGGGGAAGAACTGCCGCCGGCGTCGCGATTAAAAAATAAGCCATAACCATTACGGTTGCTATGCCGGTAACCATAAACGTTGCCGCTGCCCCAAACAGAAACCAAATCAGCCCCGCCATTGAGCTGGCCAACATTGCACAAATACTCTGGAAACCAGCATAAGTGCCAATTGCGGTTGCGGTGTCTTTCTTATCGGTAATATTGGAAATCCAGGCCTTGGAAATACCTTCGGTTGCTGCTGCATAAATTCCGTAAAGCAAAAACAATCCGATAAAAGCGTAGATATTGGCATTAACCGACATCCCAAAATACACCGCCGCAAAAATTGCCAGACCAAAGATAAACATTCTTTTTAGCCCGATTTTGTCCGCAATAATACCAAGGGGGAAAGAAGACAACGCGTAGATAAGATTGTAGAAAATATACGCGCCAATTACCAATGGGTCGCTGAGCCCGGATTGTTTAGCTTTTAATAAAAGAAACATGTCCGAGCTGTTAAACAAAGCAAACGCCAATAAGCCTATGACTACTCGGCGGTAAATTACCGGACTTTCCTTCCAATAGGCAAGAAAAGAAAAAAAGCCGGCGGTTTTTTGTTCGGCGGCAATGGTTGGCTTTTTGTCTTTAAGGCAAAACGAAATCAATACCGCAATTAGCCCAGGGATAACTGCAATAAAAAACAGGGGCCGATAGTCCAGGGGATGGAAATACAGATACAGCAACGCCAGGACTGGCCCCAAAACCGCGCCCAAAGTATCCATTGACCGGTGAAAACCAAAAATTTTTCCTTTGGTTGCCGGCTTGGCTTCGTCAGAAAGGATGGCATCTCTGGCGCCGGTTCGTATCCCTTTTCCCAAACGATCAAAGGTTCGCGCCAGAAAAATCCAAAGAGGATAAACCAACATTCCCATCATCGGCTTGGAAATAGCGCTTAAAAAGTAGCCGGCTTGAACAAACGGCACTCGTTTGCGCGAATTGTCAGAAAGTTTTCCGAAGTATCCTTTGCTTAGCCCGGCGGTGGCTTCCGCAACCCCCTCCAGAATTCCTATAAAGATAACGGAAAAACCAATGCTCTTTAAATACAGCGGCATAATGGGCTAAAGCATTTCACTGGCGGCATCGGTGAATAAACTAATCAGCGATACCAGCCAGATGGTGCGGGTGATTTGTTTAAAAGCCACGACATAATTGTATTACTTATACAAATTTTGGGATAGCAGAAAATCGCGTAAAGTTATCAGGCCTCAACAAGCTTTAAACTTTCACGCGAGCATTCAATAAATGCTTCAACAACTGATGTCTCAATTTCTATATCATAACAAAGCCTTAATGTGCCGAGCTCCGGATGGGTATGGTTAAACAAGAATCTGGTGGCAACCACGCTAACCTCATCTCCAAAATTTTTCCGTAATTGATCCGGCAAAAATCCACGTACTCGTTCCCCGCTGCCAAGCGTTACCGTAACCAAGCTCGCTTGGGTAAAAATGTTTCCGTATCCAAGTCCACTCAAATAATCTAGTGGGATAGGGGCGCTACCTATTCTTACAACAACTCCGAGCTTCCCTGCCAACGGAGGGACATTTCCTCGAGCCCCCGGCGCATGTGGATTGCCCCCCAACTGCGCTCTCCTTGGGCCTTCCCTATTAAGATCTGCGTGTTTTACTGGTCGAATCGGCTGCATTTTTCCCTGCTTTCAAATATCTTTTGGCAACCCTATAAAGCGCCAAAGAATGTTTATGGAGGATTCCTTCCCTCTAATATATTATCGTCATAAAACAAGAAAAATCGCAATAAAGCTTAGACATCTTTTTTGTTAATCAACCGCCGCGGGGGGGTCGGGACCTGTCGGCTTTGTCTACACCTGCATCTAATTTAGACAGGATTGAGCACACAACCTTCTGGCAAAAAAATTGCTAGTGGGATTAGTATGGCAAACCCGATACCGGTTGAAGGGAAAGAGGACAAAACAATATGTCGAAAAAAGCAACATTAATTCCTGTCGAGCACATCGAAAATCATATCTACCTCATCCGCGGCCAAAAGGTGATGCTGGATGCCGATTTAGCCCATCTTTATGGAGTCGAAACCAAATATCTAAAAAGGCAGGTCAATCGGAATCGAGAAAGGTTTCCCTCGGATTTTATGTTTCGGTTAACCCAAGAAGAAACCAATCTTCTAAGGTGCCAAATTGGCACCTTAGCGGTAAATATCGCCATCATGCGCGCATTTGTAAAACTGCCTGCCGCCCGAAAAGCCCAAAAGAATCGGATTTATTGTTGATCGGAAAGGAGAGGAAGGAAAATGTCGCAAGAAAGTTACTTAATCGGAAAAGCCGGTGAGGATTTAGCCGAAAAATATTTAGCCGAAAAGGGCTATCAAATTATTGAGCGCAATTTCCGCGCTCGTCGCGGGGAAATTGACATGGTTGCGTTTGACCAATCCTGCCTGGCATTTGTCGAAGTTAAAAATTATTCATTCAATAATTATCTTTCGCCGCTGGACTCAATCACGCACGCAAAGAAAACCTGCCTGATTCACGCCGCCAAAGCTTATTTATACCTGAAAAGCCTAAATCATTTAACCTGCCGCTTTGATGTGTTGATTATCTTTTCCAATAATGGCCAAGAGCGGCGTTTTTTACTGATCAAAAATGCGTTTCAGATTTCATAATCGGCATAAAATCTCAAATTAAAAGGAGCGTTAATATGTCATCTTTAATCCCGGCTGAACGCATTGAAAACAAAATCTATCTAATTCGCGGCCAAAAAGTCATGTTGGATCGGGATTTGGCGGAATTATACCAAGTTCCCACCAAAAGATTAAAAGAGCAGGTCAAAAGAAACTTGGATCGTTTCCCCGCCGACTTCATGTTCCAATTGACTAAAGAAGAAGCATTGAGCTTATTAAATGCTTCAAGGTCGCAGTTTGCGACCTTGAAGCGAGGTAAAAACATTAAATATCTCCCTTTTGTTTTCACCGAACAAGGTGTCGCCATGCTCTCCTCCGTATTGAAAAGCAAGCGCGCCATACATGTCAACATTATTATCATGCGGGCATTTGTAAAACTCCGGCAAGTGCTGGCAACACACAAGGAATTAGCCCATAAACTGTACCAACTCGAGCAAAAGGTCGGCCAAAACAGCGCTGAAATCCAACTAATCTTCAAAGCCATCAAAAAACTGATGGCCCCGCCAAAAGAAAAGCCAAGAAAAATAGGATTTATCCAATAACATGTTCACCAAAATATTTTCCGGTTCAATCAAGGGCATCAACGGCTTTATTGTCGAGGTTGAAGTCGACAAGGCCAAAGGACTGCCCGGACACACCATTGTTGGTTTGCCCGGCACCGCCGTCAAAGAAAGCCGCGACCGCATCCGCGCCGCCATTAAAAATTCGGGGTTTGCGTCACCGCTGGGTTTTTTTACCGTTAACCTGGCGCCGGCCAACTTAAAAAAAGAAGGCCCCCTTTTTGACTTGCCGATCGCGCTGGGGATGCTGGCATTGGAATATAATTTTAACCTGAATGGGTTTGCTAAAGCCCTCTTCATCGGCGAACTTTCCCTAGATGGCAGCTTGCGCCCGGTAAAAGGGGTTTTGCCCATTTGCCTGGAGGCGCGCGGTCAGGGGATAAAAAAAATTGTCCTGCCCAAACCAAACGCCGCCGAAGCATCACTGATCACCGACCTGGAAATTTACCCGATTGAAAATTTACTTGAATTAATCAACCATATAAAAGGGCAGACCCTGCCAGCGGCTTGCTTAAACGTCAAAGCTTTTGGGCAAATTGCCGCCGCCGAACCCGCTACGGTTTACGACGGCTTGGATTTTTCTGAAGTGAAAGGGCAGTTGGTTGCCAAAAGAGCGCTGGAAATCGCCGCGGCGGGCTTTCACAACATTTTAATGGTGGGCCCGCCCGGCGCCGGAAAATCAATGCTGGCCAAGCGGCTGAAAACTATTCTTCCGCCGCTAAGTTACTCCGAAGCCCTGGAAGTGACCAAAATTTACAGCGTTTCCGGAAAATTGCTTTCCAACGAACACCTGATCCAGGGCCGGCCGTTCAGGTCCCCCCACCACTCCATCAGCTTGGCGGGGATGGTGGGAGGAGGAACCTGCCCCCTCCCCGGCGAAATCAGCTTGGCCCACAAAGGCATCCTGTTTTTAGACGAGCTGCCCGAATATGAAAGAAAAACTCTGGAATCCCTGCGGCAACCCCTGGAAGATAAAACTATTACCGTCTCTCGCGTGCAGGATTCCTCCGCCTTCCCCGCCGATTTTATTCTGGTAGCCGCCATGAACCCCTGCCCCTGCGGCCATTACACTGACACAACCGAACGCTGCGCCTGCTCCCCCTCCCAAATCCGAAATTATTGGGGAAAATTATCCGGCCCGCTGCTCGAGCGCATTGACCTTTTGATTGAAGTCCCCCGCCTAAAAATCAACGAGCTGGCAAACTGTCCAACCAGCGAAGGATCCGCTCAAATTGAAAAGCGCACCACGCGCGCCTGGCAAATCCAGCTGGAAAGAAGCAATCTGCTTAACGCCAATTTGACCACCAAAGAAATAAAGCTTTCATGCCGGCTGGGAAAAGACGCCGCGGACATACTAAAGGAAGCTGTCTATAAATTTAAACTAAGCGGCCGGTCTTTTGATAAAGCGCTCAAGGTCAGCCGCACCATTGCCGACCTGGAAGGTGAAGCACAAATAAAATTAGCGCACGTAGCAGAGGCATTACAGTATCGATTTGCGGAAAAGAGAGGTGGCTTGTAATGAATAAGCTGGTACCAGCCGAGATTATTGAGCAAAGAATCTTTCACCTACGAGGACAAAAAGTCATGCTCGACCGCGATTTGGCCGAGCTTTATCAAGTAAAAACCATGGCGCTAAATCAAGCAGTCAAGCGCAATCCAGATCGTTTTCCTGCCGGTTTTATGTTCCAATTGAGCAAAAAGGAGAAAAACGAACTTATCACAAATTGTGATAGGTTACAGCCCTTGAAACATTCTCCCGTTTTTCCTAACGCATTTACCGAGCAAGGGGTGGCGATGCTATCTTCCGTCCTAAAAAGTAAAAGGGCCATTCGGGTGAACATAATAATTATGCTCACTTTCGTCAAACTCAGACAAATTGCCTCCCGACACCGCACGCTACTACGCAAAATCGATGAAATGGAAAAGAAATATGACCGGCAATTCAAAATAGTTTTTGACGCTTTAAGAGAGCTGATTACGCCGCCGGAAAAGCCAAAGAGAAGCATCGGGTTTATGCGGGATTAAGTTTTTTATTGTATCCTCATAAATATGGCCGACCGGGCAAAAGTTATTGTCCCAGGATAGCTTGAATACGTAAAGGCACCATTAAACATCTCATATTTAGCACCCACGGCTATCCGGCTCGTCAACCCAAACCCCACTGCAATTTGATACCCCACATTACCCGACACCGTCAGCCCATCAACTTGCCAAAAACTATAATTAATGCCGGCTTCGGTAAATGCAATTTCATTTTTTCCGCCAACATTTAAATATAAATAAGACAATTGCGTATCTATTGTTTTTGAATTATAGCCAATTCCTCCTCCGTAATAATAAGAGAAAAGATCTTTACCAAGAATATTATTAAAACCGACGCTAATCCCCGTTGCGCCGGGATAACTGCTACTCCAATTATATCCCGCAAAAGAACCGGTTAAGTTATAACCCCCACTGGTAATATCAACAACAAAAAAAGTTGATTTTTCCTTATCTGATTGCGCCTTTTGACTTTTAGTGGCTTCAGCCGTTTTCTCCGGATGGGCGACAACCAAGGTTTGCTCCCCGGATTGCACCAAAACTGTTTTCCTGAAAATTATCTCTCCCCCCGATTTAACTACAATGTAATGCTGCCCGGCTAAAATATTTTTTATCGTAACCACCTCGCCCCCTGCCAGCGCCCCATCCACATACGTTTCCACCCCTTCTTCATCAGAAATTACTTTCAGGGATCCGGGTTGAGCTGGCTCGGCAGAAGCACTCACCGCGCAAAACAAAAAGATAAGCAGAACAAGGAATACCTTTTTTAGAAGCATTAAGCACCTCCCCATTGCTATTTTGCTTACAACCCTATGCTTACGTTTTATACACCTACATGTGTGTGGTGTCAAATTGATTTAGCCGATGTGATAATCGTGCCGTGAACGCAAACATCCGGCAAAAACTGGCAAAACGAATTAAGCAATTAAGAAAACGATGCAACTTAACGCAAGAAGACCTGGCAGGAAAAGCGGAAATTGCCTATAAACATATTCAGCGCCTCGAAAGCAAAAAACCAAATGCAGTTAAAATAGACACTCTCGAAAAACTCGCCTCTGCCTTTGGAGTTTCTTTGTCAAAACTCTTCGATTTTCACGAATAATTTACCCAACTAAAAAGCCAAGTTAGGAGAAATCGCGAGCGCTTCCCTGCTGATTTCATGTTTGAATTAAATGAAAGAGAAATGAATATGGTGTGCCAATTTGGCATACCAAAGTATCGCGGTTTTTAAGAGATTAAAAGTTCAAAAACCTTACATTATTCCAATTATCAGTTTTCTTTGAGGTCTCGGTTTTCTTAGCTGGAGGCACCGGCACGGGTGAATGCAATGGAACGTGCGGCAACGCAGTTTCTTTTTTTTGCTGGGCAGATTTGGCAAATTGCGCCCAAAGCGGAGTAAAAATCTGTGACGCGGCCGACGGCGCGGTACGAACCGGGGTAATTTCCGAATTGATAAATGCCGGGCGTACGGCAGCTGGCTGGGCTAATCTTTTCCCAAACGCCTTTTCCGCAAAAACCAAATCGCCGGGCTTCACTACCGCATCAACTTTAATCCCAATTTCCCAGCCCTTTTTGGCTTTCAAAATATTTTTGTGGTTTAACTGCATGGACTCAATTTTTTGCATAAAATCGCGCCCATGGCCACGGATATTAACAAATTTCCCCGCGGTCAGCGGCGCCAGCAGTTTTATTATCCCAACGTGGATTTTGTCAAAATAATGGGTGATTTTACCGATTGGCTTGGGGCCTTTAGTTTTTGCCAGGATTTTGCGGCGCGACTTAACGTGTGTAGCCGCTTTCTTCACCGGGGATTTGGCCTTTTTCGCTGTTTTACGAGTTGGCATTATTAATTTATGTGATCA
>Ga0265292_1002832_pt1 | contig 11419 bp, 11 predicted proteins | sample Munlanlewell296A_FD_189080 | JGI IMG/M metagenome (GOLD analysis project Ga0265292, IMG submission 189080) | Leachate microbial communities from a municipal landfill in Southern Ontario, Canada - Leachate well 296A | ecosystem: Engineered > Solid waste > Landfill > Unclassified | place: Canada...
AACATAATTACCATAGCTGGAATAAGTAGACCAATTATTATTGACATCGACTGCACCAACAGCAACAACTGAAGAAAAAGCAGCAGGATAATTTATTGGATTACCGGATTGTGCAACATTTCCCGCCGCTGCAATTAATAATTTTCCATTATTCCAAGCATTATCACAAGCGGTTTGTAATGCAGCATTTATAGAAGTTCCGCCAAAGCTCATATTAATTACTCTTATTCTTGGTTCAGTTGAAAAGTAATTTATTGCATTAATTACAGCTGTATAGTTATAAAGTAAAGGATCGGCATCAGTGGTAACCTTAGCAAAAAAAACAGTATCATTTGCCATTCCGGAAATTCCAGTACCATTATCTATCTTTCCAGAAGAAATACCTGACACGTGTGTACCATGATTTACTGATGTATTGATAGGTATTGGATCGTTGTCTCCATCTGCAAAATCATATCCGTACCAAACAGTATTATATAAATCAGAGTGATAATAATCGCAAGCATTATCTATAATACCAATCACTTCCCAAGTATTCGTTCCTGTTTCGTAACACCATGCGGAATCAGCCCATATATTATGTGGACCCCATTGATTTGATGAATAATATGGGTCATTTGGATTACATGTTTGAGATTCAATAATCATATCAGGTTCTGCAAATTCAATAAAATCAATAGCCTTAGCTGCTGAAATTATTTCAAGCATTTTTTCTTTTGAAGCATTTGGAATTTCATATACAAAAAAGTTCATTATTTCGATAAACATACTTTTGTCTTTAGTAGGTTTAAGAGAATATTTGTCAATAAGAAATTTGATGTCAATTTCAGTCTTCCCCTTTTTCAGGCAAATCAGAATTCTATCGGTTTTCACACCCTGCCAATATGTTGGGTTATCAGCATTTTCAAGAGCATACCATCGCGGTATAAAATTTTGCTCAACTTGAAATTGAGGAAGGGGTTTCCATAATTCTTTTGTTGCTGGTTTTGCTTTCGTCCTATCAGGTAAGCTAATTTGCGAAAGTTTGTTTATGCTATCTTTTTGTACTATTCTATCTTTTTGTTCTAAAGGTTTCTTCTTTGCTTGTTTGAAATTTTGCCCCCAAAGGCAAGTATTGATGCTCACGAGAAGCATTAATAGAAATATTGATTTTTTCATAATTTTTTAGATTTATTTCGAAATATTATACTGATTCCAATTAAACCTGAAATTATTGTAAAAACATTAGCTGTTTTGTCAAGAATGAATATGCACATTTCATTTGTTTTTTTCTCAGAATCTTGCTTTTTATTTATCTTCGCTTTCAACCATTGTGCTAATAATTGGGTGTTTTTCAATAATTCCGTTACTTTATCTTTTGTAAGTCTGATTTTTATTTTTTCAAGTTTTTCTGAATACCTCGTTTTTCCCAGAAGGTTATGCGTATTACGTAACTATAATAATCTCATGTCAATCCTGATATATCGATTTGAGATTGCTTCATCTCCTTCGTCGGTTTCGCAATGACGTCATTGCGAGGAAGGAACGACCGAAGCAATCTATGCGTCATATGATTCTTGACATGACAATAGTTTATTTTAACAAAATTAAGTAAATTTTATATGGGCAGCAAGTTTATTATTTTTAAGCGACATATCCTTTTTTATCACTGAAATACTCTAAAATACAGTCCGTCAATCCTTCTATTGTCTGTATTTTTGCTTCAACTACTATATTTATTCCGTTTTGTTTTGCAGTTTCGGTTGTAACAGGACCGATAGATGCGCCTTTTATTTTACCAATCAGGTGCTCTTTTTTATGTTTCCTGAATATCTCTGCTAAATTCATAACCGTAGATGAACTGGTAAATGTAACCAGATGAAATTCCCGTTCAAAATAAGAATCAATCTTTTCTTCAGAATAATCGGGAATAACATTTTCGTATATTAGTACAATTTTCACCACTGCTCCAAACTTTTCAAGCTCCGAAGGGATAATATCTCGTGCTATAGCGGAACAAGGCAGCAATATTTTTTCTCCTTTAATTTCATCTTTCATAAGCCTGAACGCTTCCACAGTTCCTTCAGATGTATAAGTTGTTGGAACAAGGTCGGGAATGATTCCGAATTGTTTTAATGCGTTTCCTGTTTCAGTGCCGATCACAGCAATTTTACCGTTTTTCAATATTCTTGAATCATAATTCAATTCGAACAACCGCTTGAAAAATATTTCAACACTGTTAACGGAAGTAAAAATTATCCATGAAAAATCTCTGATGTTGTGAATGCTGTCGTCGAGCAGGTTGAAATTTTTTACAGGAATAATGTCAATGGTGGGAAATTCAATCACGTCAGCGCCGAGGTTTTTCAGATTCCTGCATAATCCGGATGCTTGCGTCCTGCTTCTTGTAACAATGATGCGTTTCCCAAACAACGGTTTATTATCGAACCATCTTAATTTATCGCGTAATTTCACAACTTCTCCAACCACTATTATTGCAGGCGGCAGGAAATTATTTTCTTCCGCAACTTTTACGATCGAGTCAAGATTTCCTGTAATTGTCTGCTGGAAATTGTGTGTTCCCCATCGTATCAGTGCAACAGGTGTATCGCCTGCTCTACCGAATTCCTTTAGTTTTGAAACAATGAAAGGCAGGTTTGCCACTCCCATATAAAAGACAAGTGTTCCGATCCCTGTTGCAATTTTATCCCAGTTTATATCGCTTTCCATTTTTGAAGTGTCTTCATGCCCTGTAATAAAAGCTATTGATGAAGCATAACCTCTGTGCGTGATAGGAATTCCTGCGTAAGAAGGAGCAGCAATGCCGGCCGTTATTCCAGGAATAATTTCGTATTCAATATCATTATTTTTCAGTTCCATTGCTTCTTCGCTTCCGCGTCCGAAGATAAACGGATCGCCTCCCTTAAGACGTACAACAATAAATCCTTGTTTCGCTTTTTCAATTAAAAGTTCGTTAATCCCCTGCTGCGACAGTGTATGTTCACTTGCTTTTTTACCTACATAAATTTTCTCAGAGCCGGTTTTGCAATGCTTCAGCAATTCCTCGTTTACAAGATAATCATAAATTACTACATCAGCGGTTTTCAGATATTCAAGCCCTTTCACGGTAATCAGACCTTCATCTCCGGGACCTGCGCCAACCAAATATATTTTGCCCTTTTTTGTCATTAGTTAATAGTCATTCAATCAACATTATTTTTTTGTTACTATTTAGGTATAAAGGTATATGGGTGGTGAAAGTTATAGGTATTTTCCCTTATACCTTATACCTCTATTTCCCTATACCTAAATAATTACATTTTTTTATACCATTCAGAATTTCATTTCCGCCCTTATCTAATAATGATTTAGCCAGACAGGCTGCTGTATCATTGGCTTCATGAATATTCCCTGACAGATCATTTTTAATTATTTTTTCTCCTTTTAAATCCGCTATAAATCCTTTAATACAAAATTTATCATTTGTTATTGTTGTGTAGCATCCCATAGGCACCTGACAACCTCCTTCCAACACATTCAAGAATATTCTTTCCGCCACAGCCACAATGAGAGTTTCGTTATGAGTAATTTGTTTAATGAGATTATGAATGAATTTATCGTTTTTTCTTATTTCAATACCGATGATACCTTGGCACGCAGCGGGAATCATAATATCAGGACTAATAAGTTCTGTAATTTTATTTTCCAACCCTAAACGTATCAATCCCACTCCTGCAAGAATTAAAGCATTGCAATAAGCGTTTTCCATTTTTTGTATCCGTGTATTGACATTACCCCTGATGTCAACAACTTTTACCTTATTATTCAGATGTAATAACTGGGAAATTCTTCTCAGGCTTGAGGTACCTACAATATCATTTTCATCAAGCTGTTCGATTTTTTTACCTGTTAAACTCACAAGGGCATCTCTCACTTCGCCTCTTTCCAAAACACCGCCTAATATAAGTCCATCAGGTAAAACAGTGGGTAAATCTTTTAAGCTGTGAACTGCCAGATCAATTTCACCACAAAGCAGCGAATTTTCGAGTTCTTTTGTAAACAAACCTTTGTCGCCGATCTTCGATAAAGCAATGTCGAGAATTTTATCGCCTTTTGTGCCGATTGTTACAAGCTTAAATTTATATTCAGAAAAGTTATTCTGTAATGCAGCTTTTACCTCCTCTGCCTGACAGATTGCAAGGAGGCTACCTCTTGTACCTATTTTGATAGTTTTGTTCATCATTTCTCATTCAACTCAAAAAGTTCATTTATTATCAATTTTTTTGAATATCTCTGCAATTCTTGGTTTAAGTAACTCTTCGAATTTTCTCTCCTTCAAAGCAGTATCATTTCCTGATTCTTCAATTATTTTTTTTCTCAGTTGATGTAAGTTTTCCAAATCTTTTTCAAATTCATTGTCAAATTTTCCTTCTAAAAATTCTCTGAGTTTTTTTGTAAAATAAGGGACTTTTCCTGATGAAGAAATGGCGAGCTGTAAATCGCCTCTTTGTATAACGGACGGAATATAAAAATTGCATTTTTCAGGAATGTCCACGCAATTAATCAAAATTCCCAATTCCTGAGCTTCTTTATATATTTTTTCATTTATTAAGGATTCATCGGTCGCTGCAATAATAAGAAAAAACCCTTTTAAATCGCCTTTTCTGTATTTTCTTTTACATTGTACTATTATTTTAGCATTTATTATTTTTTCTAACTTTTTCGTAACAACAGGAGAAATCAAAGTAATCTTTGCGCCGGCATTAATAAGGCTTTCAGCTTTCCTTTCGGCAATAGCACCGCCACCCACTACTAAGCAGGGTACATCTTTTAATATCAGATTGACAGGATAAAGAAACAATTTTAATGTTTATAATTGTTTGTTATGTTGAATGAGTTATATTTTGGACGGTCATAACTTACTCACCGAAATACGAATCTTTCTTATTATCTCAACGAAGTACGAAAGAGATACGAACTTACGAACTGCGAAATTCGTACTTCGTAGGTTCGTAATAGGTTCGTACTTCGTCGGGATTAGTATAGAATGTAAATTAATACCCATCATGATTATTGATCAAATAGTCCATGTAGTTAAGCCTGAAAAAGTAAATTCGTAGCGTTTTGCCTGCCCGCCAAATTTCATTAATGCATCAATTACCTTAAATCTTGTGTTTCCGGGGCAATAGAAGAAAATAAATCCTCCACCTCCGGCGCCGGAAATTTTCCCGCCTGTAGCGCCATTTTTTATCGCAGTATTATATAAATCGTCAATTAATTTGTTTGAAATACCCGATGCCATTTGCTTTTTATACTTCCAGCCAAAATCCAGAATTTTCCCGATCTCATCTATGTTGCCTTCCAGCAAACATTCTTTCATCATCACAGCCTGCTCTTTGAGTTTATGCATGGCTGTGAGCGATTTTTTATTTTTTTCCCTTACATTTTTTTGCTGATTTTCAATGATAACAGACGATAAACGGCTTGTTCCGGTATAGTAGAGGACAAGATTATTTGCCAATTCTGCAAGATAACGATCCTTTATCCTCAGCGGGTTCACGATCACTTTGTCGTCTTTCCGAAACTCCATAAAATTTACCCCGCCAAATGTCGCTGAATACTGATCCTGCTTCCCTCCTGCCATTCCGAGATCGATTCGTTCAATTTCATAAGCGAGATGAGCTATATCGTATTCCCCCAATGGCAGTTTAAGCCACTCGGTAAATGCGCCGAGTATGGCAACCATAAGCGTAGAAGAAGTCCCGAGCCCTGAACCTGCCGGCGCATCAACAAAAGTGGTAAGTTCAAAAGATAAAGCCTTCTTCGAAAAGTTTTTTACTATGCTGTTGTATGCGCTTTTGTGCAAGTCGAGGATGCCGTCGATCTTAAGTTTTGCAGAAGACTTACATGAATATTCTTCTTTTTTATCAATTGATTTAATAATTATCTTGCCATCGGTTCTGGGCTGTATGGTTGCATAAGCGTACAAACTGATAGTAGCATTCAAAATAGCACCTCCGTAAATATCGGAATATGGCGCTACATCTGTACCTCCGCCAGCCAGGCCTAAACGCAGGGGAGCTTTACTTCGGATTAACATAATAATGTTTTTTTCAAAGATACAATTTTAACCAGTGTTTGGGCAGAATATTATTTTGATTCCGACAAATCGGGACAAGTCGTGCTGGGAATAATAATTCCGCCATTTATGGCGGAGATGCAAGATGCTTCAATACAACCGGCTTTAGCCATGACTTTTAAAGTTATATTTCTTGATGAATTCTTCATACTCTTGCATAAATGTTACTTTTTTATGATGCTCTTCTTGTCTGTCAATGTATGCTTGTACTCTATCCAAAAGCGACTCGCTTACCGATACTGCAAAATACTCATCCGCCCATTCAAACTTTGTTTTGGTTAGTTTGACTTTGTTTATCCAGTAAGCAGATTCTCCTTTTATAAGTTGCATTACTTTGGCTATGCTCATATCTGCATTCAATCCAAACAAGCAATGCAGATGCTCTGTATGTCCGTTCAATCGGTCAATAAAGATTTGTTTTTTGCGTGCATTTTCTTTGATATGAGCTATCACTTTCTGTTTGATTTCTTTTGTCAGAAAAGGATGGTGGTTTTTGGTGCCCCAAACTGCGTGAATCATTACTTTTACAAAAGGCATATTGGTATATTTTTTCAGGGCTAAAGCCCAATGTTGTTGGTGTTGTTATTCTCTCCGCCTTAAAAGGCGGAGTTACTATGTCTCTGCTTCTCCTCTCTGCCTTGAAAAAGCCAAATTACCGGTACTATTGTTATTCTCCGCTATCAAGAGCGGAATCAATGTTCACCATTATCAGAACTCAAAGCTAACTATTTTTTTCCTCTCATGGATTTTGCATTGCAAATTTTGCAGCCAAATAATTTATGTCATTGAAATAAAAAACTGCAAACCCGACTGCCGGTCGGGCAGGTGTGCTCGCAATCATTAATAATATTCTATTTCACGTTCTATTATTTCTTTAGGAATATCATCTTCAAATTTAGTTTTCTTAACCCAGTTATTTATTTTATCAAATTCGTAAGTCCATTTAAAAAACGACCTGCCGTATCTATTTTGATTGTTCTCTTTAATTATATTCCCATTGCTATCATAAATGTAAATAATTTCAAAACTCATATTGCCGTTTGAATCATATTTGTTTTCCGGAATTTTTTATTTGGATATTAACTTGCCAAGCGGCATAATATACAACGGTTCTTCATCATCAGGCAGCCCGATAACTTTTGCAACTTTTTTATCTTCAAATGCCCCAACTGCACATGTTCCCATACCCATTGCAGTTGCCTGCAAATACACATTTTCGCCTGAATGACCAAGGTCCATGCAGACATATCTTTGCCTGCCGCGTTCACTATACTTCGAAGTTGTTCTTTCGAAAACAGCAGAATATACAAGACTTGCAGGTGCCTCTTTTATCATTTCCTGTCCCCAGGCTGCTTTGCGCAATTCGGCTCTTTTATCGCCTTTTTCTTCAAGAAGCAGCTTGTGCCCTTTCGGAATATAGCGGTAGATGCCTGCTTCAAGACCTGATACATTTCCTGCTACAAGATAAATTTCTAAAGGATATAAAGCACCTGCCGATGGCGCAGTATGTAATCCGATGTGTCCGGATTTCACAGAATCAGAAATTCCATAAGCTGCCCAAAGCATTTGTGAAACTTCTGCAAGTGTCAGGCAGGTATCTTTGTATTCCCTGACAGACCTGCGTTTTAGTAATGCCTCTTCCACCGACATTGTTCCTGAAAATTTTGGCGATGGTAATTCTATGAAGATACTGTCTGAATTCCGAATTTTCATCTGTATGCTGTTTTGATTTTTTTCCGATTGTGAAAAGTGTTTTAAAATCATTGATATCGCAATGACCGAAAAAAGCAAACCAAATAATATTAAAATGATTTTTTTCATTTGTGATAATTTTTTTTAAGGTCACATGCTCATTTCATTGTAAAGATATTTATATTCCTGCCAGTTGTTCAATTGCTTCTGTCATTTTTTCCCAGCCATATCTTTGCTTTTCTAATGCTGCATTTGCGGAAAATTCTTCTTCTTTATTATTCTTATAAAATTTAAGAATAGCATCGGCAATTTCAGTAATCTCAGGTTTTACAACATAACCTACTTTACCGTCGGTAACAATTTCGGCTAAACCGCCAACATCAGTTACTATCATCGGCTTGTTAAAATGATAGGCAATTTGAGTAACTCCGCTTTGTGTAGCGTCTTTGTATGGCTGAACAACAATATCGGATGCGCAAAAATAATCTGCCACTTTTTCATCAGGAATGAAATCATTGTGCATCAACACATATTCTTCAAGATTATTTTTTTTAATTATCTCAAAATATGGCTTCGGATCCGAATAAAACTCGCCGGCAACAATCAATCTGAGAGAATTGTCTTTATTAATACATATCGAAAATGCTTCTAAAAGAAGGTCTAATCCTTTATAATCCCTGATAAATCCAAAGAATAAAATATAATTCAATGAAGAATCTAATCCGAGTTTTTGTATGGCAACTTCTTTAGGAATGATCGCGCCAAAATTATCATAGAGTGGATGTGCGCAAAACAGTTTAGGTTTTTTCTTATCAAAAGTTTCCAGGTCATCGAGAACAGACTTTGACATGGCAACAAACCCGTCAACCGCATTTACAAAATATTTTGCAAGCACTCTGTCTCCGGGTCTTTTCTCATGAGGTATGATATTGTCAATGATGGATATTATTTTAGAATGTCCGTTCTTTCTGATTTTTCTGGCTATCGTTCCAAAACACGGACCCATAAATGGTATCCAGAATTTAATTATGACAATATCAGGTTTGTATTTCCGTATTTTTCGCCCTATTCTAACCCAGTTGAATGGATTTACAGAATTTACAGACACTTCAATATGCAGATCTTTGGGAGCAGGACTGTCGGAATATTGGGTTTTACCTGGGAAAAAAAAAGATGGGTATTGTAAAGAAAATGTGTGAATTATTACTTCATCACCTTTCTGCATAAAAGCGCGTGCAAGTCTTTCGTTGTATGTAGCCAGGCCTCCACGAAACGGATATGCAGGACCGATAATCACTATTTTTCTTTTGTCCGCCAAATCTTATTTGTTACTATTTGGGTATAAAGGTATAGGTTATAAGGTAAAGAGGTAGTGAATTTATAAATCTTTTCCCTTATAACTTATACCTTATGCCTTTTTCCCTCTTTTCCCTATACTTAAATAATTACCTTGTATTTTATCAAATACCAAGTTTTTTTTCAATCAGATAATTATTCCTTTCAGAAGAATTCCGCGAAACCATTTCAGCAAGAAATCCGGTCAGAAACATTTGAGATCCTATTACCATACACAGCAAACCTAAATAAAACAGTGGCCTTTCAGTCATTTTATAAGTTTCCAGAGCAATTTTGGCGTAAACCAGGTAAGCAGCTATCACAAACCCTGCAATGAACAATAACGTTCCCCACAAGCCAAAGAAATGCATGGGCCTTTTACCAAATTTTGAAACAAAAGAAATTGAAATAAGATCGAGGAAACCGTTGATAAATCTTTCTATCCCAAACTTTGTCTTTCCGTATTTGCGTTTACTGTGCTTAACTTCCTTTTCGCCGATCTTTGTAAAACCGGCCCACTTCGCAATTACAGGGATATACCGGTGCATCTCGCCATATACTTCAATGCATTTTACCACATCTTTTTTATATGCTTTAAGCCCGCAGTTAAAATCATGAAGTTTTATCCTGGTCATCCTTCTGGCAGCCCAGTTAAAAAGCCTGGTGGGTATTGTTTTAGTAAGAGGATCGTAGCGTTTCTTTTTCCAACCTGAAATAAGATGATATCCTTGTTCTCTGATCATTTTATAAAAAGCGGGTATTTCATCAGGAGAATCCTGAAGATCGGCATCCATAGTGATCACTACATCTCCCTGAACTTCTGCAAATCCACAGTTGAGAGCAGCAGACTTTCCATAATTCCTGCGAAATCTGATACCTTTAATATTTGGGTCCTTTGCAGCGAGATCTTCAATTATTTCCCAGGATCTGTCGGTACTGCCATCATCAACAAAAATAATTTCATAAGAGAATTTATTTTCTTTCATTACCATGGAAATCCCTTCCGACAGTTCGGGTAGAGATTCCTCTTCGCAATATAATGGTATTACAACTGAAATGTCCATTTGAATAGTTTATCTAAAATTTGATTCAAAAGAATTATCTTTTTTCTTTGTAAAAATTGAAATAATCAGCGAAGCGATAAAAGACATAAAAGTCGATCCTATAATAGACCAAATCGACATCCACACAGGATTTATGAACATTTTTGTATATTTCATTGCCGTTTCAATATCTTCATCCGACATAGAAGGATTTTTCTCAAGCATCTTTTCTTCTGCTTTTCTGAGCATTTCATCAATCATACCCGGGTCAATGAATTTTAAAAATATGACCATATATATTGCAACAATAACGGATGCAAAAAGTCCAATAAGAACCCCTGATCCCAGTGACTTTTCGTATGAGATTATTCCTTCGTTAATCTGATTACGATAATTAAGAATACCTACTGTCAAACCCACAATAATCAAGACAAAATTCAAATACCGGAAAATACTATCTGTGCTAACGTTAAGCATGTAAAACAGCAGGTCGGCAATAATAAGCACAATCCCAAGCAAGACACCATAATTGATGGCATTTCGCACTACAGATACCTTTTTTTTAACTTCAATGTTTTGTTCCATAATAAAATGATTGTTATTTATTATGCAAATTTAATAAATTACAAGTATTAATATAATTTTATCAACAAATCATTTCTTTTTTTTAACTTTGCATCGGGTAAGTCTTATACGACCAGCTCCTGTTAAACTCCCCCAGGTTCGGAAGGAAGCAAGGGTAGATAGTCGAGCGGTGCGATATAAGGGGCTTACCCTTTTTTTATTGTGTGTCTGTCATTTAAGTCTTCTTTTTTTGAATTAAGAATATTGAATAACGAATGTCGAATTTTGAAGTAATTGATATTCTAATTTCTAAATTCCCTGCCCGTCCGGTCAGGCGGGGTTGTTCAAATGTTCATTGGGTTGATTTTAAAGACATACACATAAGTTATCTATCTCATACCTGATCTACCAATAAAATTTGAGCATAAAAATTCAAATTGATTATTTCAAACTCAATAGACGGAATTATTTTTTATTAAAAAAAATTGGCATTTGATACTTTATTTTAATTTTGCTCGCTGAATTTGGCTTTTGCCTTAATTTTATGCTGTTAAAAATATACCCGGAAAATCCGAACATACGCCACATACACCAGGTAGTTGGATGCCTGCGCAGCGGCGGTATAATTATTTATCCTACAGATACAGTATATGGAATTGGTTGCGAT
>Ga0265292_1002833_pt1 | contig 11412 bp, 15 predicted proteins | sample Munlanlewell296A_FD_189080 | JGI IMG/M metagenome (GOLD analysis project Ga0265292, IMG submission 189080) | Leachate microbial communities from a municipal landfill in Southern Ontario, Canada - Leachate well 296A | ecosystem: Engineered > Solid waste > Landfill > Unclassified | place: Canada...
GTGCCACATCATAAATCCTGAAGACCAATGGGGCTCTCCGCCGGTACGAATAACAAAATCAACAGAGGGAAGATCTTTTGTCCATAGAAATTCCTTTATTGATTCATAATTGAATTTTGATGTGTGTGACTTTGATCCTTTCTGGAATGCCTCAATCATTTCTTCCCTTCCGTCGTATCCAAACAGTATGGTGAGGTTTCCTTTGTGAAAATGCGCCGTGTCACGTTCAGCATCCTCGATTAACTTTGAGAGAACTTTACTTTTTACAATTTCTTTTCCTCGTCCTATCACGCGCATGCGTATCTCGTTTTTTCTCAGTGTTTCCGAATTCAAGATTTCTTTCAACTCCCTTTCAAAGAGTTTTACAAGGAACGATACTTCTGTTTTTGATCTTTTTTTCAAGTTATCTGCCGATGTTCCCCATACAGTCATATATTTAACTCCGCGTTCAAATCCCATTTCTGCGATCTCATGAACTCGTTTTGCGCCTTCGCGGTGACCCTCATAGGGGAGTAATCCTTTTGCTCGCGCCCATCTCCGATTTCCATCGGGGATGATGGCGATATGATGTGGAACTTTTTCCATGTTCACTTATTATACTAATTTATTTTTATTGTGTGTATTGACCGTGGTTTTTTTGTATGGTTTAATTCACCTTTTTTATTACGCGCGAAAGATGATAAAATACGCATATAAAGAATGATTAATAAAAAACGTCTTTTTGTTGTAGGGGGAATATTTATACTACTTACTGTAGTAGGAAGTGGGGGGTATCTTTTTTGGAATCTTTATGAAGAAAATGGAATTCTCGGAAAGAATATCGGTTCATTAGAACAATCACTCGTAATCACAAAAACACAACTCGAAAATACACGTAAAGATAATTCTAATCTTACAGAATTATTGGGAAATGAACGCGGGGTAAATGAGAATCTCTCAAAGAATCTCGAAGATCAGTTTGCAAAGAATACTGCTTTGGAAAGTCAGGTGGTGGGTATCTCTGGAATGGTGATGGATATTTCTGGAACCGTTGGCACACTTCAAAAATTAAGTCAGACCGACAAAGAACTTTTGCAGAAGTATTCGAAAGTTTATTTTTTGAGTGAAAATTATATTCCTTCTCGGCTTACCGGCGTCTATAGGGATTATCTGTACGATTCGAGTGTTGAAAAAAGGATTCACGCGGGAGTGGAGCCATTTCTTGTTGATATGATAAAAGGGGCAATGCAGAGTGGAATTGATTTGAAGATAATTTCCGCGTATCGGTCATTTGAAGAACAAATATCGGTGAAAACGGGATATAAGATCGTATATGGATCTGGGGCGAATAAGTTTTCCGCTGATCAGGGATATTCAGAACATCAGCTTGGTACGACAATTGATTTCACTACACCAAAATTGAAAACGCTTTCGTTACAACTTGAAAGTGATCCGGCGTATACATGGCTTACCGAGAACGCATATCGGTTTGGATTTGTGCTCTCGTATCCAAAAGGGAATTCATATTATCAGTATGAACCGTGGCATTGGCGATTTGTGGGAACTCAACTCGCAAAAAGACTTCATGATGAAAATAAATATTTCTATGATCTGACTCAACGTGAAATTGATTTATATCTCGTTTCTATTTTTGATCGGTAACAATATTAAATAATAAAAATACGCGTTTTTCCGCGTATTTTTTTATTTTTTAGATCTGAAAAATTCCTATCATTTCTCTAAAAATTTCAGAGTCAATTTTCCATTCTGGATGGCCTTCGACCATTTTTATGAGTTCCCATCTTTTTAGTCCGATTTTTGCAAATGCCGAGAGAATTTCTGGAATACCAATGTGGTTTCTGTTGGTATCATAATTATGACTCCAACCGCCCTTCCATATTATTTCCAATAATGCTTGTGGATGATTTTCCGCAACCCACCCAAGACGTCTCATTGTTCCGTCTATCTCGATTGATATACGATCCTCAACCGGTGTTTTGTATTTCATTCGCTTCACATTTTCTCCTCTTCTGTTTTAAATTAGTTTCTGAATACACCATAACAGGTGAGTGTATTTCCTGTCAATTTTTTGCGGAAAATATGTTTCATCAAATTTTCGATTTATGGAATCAACATCGCTTTTCTGTTAGGATAGCGCTAATGGATAATAAAAAGCTGTGGGATGTGATTGTGGTTGGGGGAGGACCGGCGGGCATGATGGCGGCAGGAGTTGCTGCAGAAAAAGGAGTTAAGGTTCTTATTATTGAAAAAAATGATACGCTTGGCAAAAAACTTCTTATCACTGGCGGAGGAAGGTGTAATCTAACAAATTCCGAATTCGACAATCGCAAACTTCTTGAAAAATTTAAAAGTGACGGAAAATTTCTTTTTTCCGCTTTTTCGCAATGGAGTGTAAAAGAGACATTGGATTTTTTTCATACAAAAGGGATGGCGACAAAGGTGGAAGAAGGCTTGCGCACATTTCCCACGTCTAATTCTTCACAGTCTGTGTTGAATGTTCTCGCAAAATATATGCAGAAAAATAAAGTAACGGTATTTTCTGGTTCGCCGGTGGCCGAAATAACACGTGAAGGAAAAGAAATTATTGGAGTAACACTGAAAAATAAAAAACTTATACGAGGGAAATCTATTGTTATTGCAACAGGTGGGACGTCGCATCCGGAAACCGGTTCGACGGGAGACGGATTCAGGTGGCTTAAAAAAATCGGCCACACAATTATCACTCCAACTCCTTCGCTTGTACCGATTGCGATAAAGGACAGATGGGTAAAACGACTTTCGGGGACAAGTCTTTCAGATATTAAACTCACGGTATTTCTTGATGATAAAAAACAGAGTGTAACAAAAGGGAAAATTCTTTTTACACACGTAGGAATAAGCGGTCCCACGGTGCTTAATATGAGTAAAGAAGTTGGTGAGTTATTACGGTATGGAAATGTTGTCCTCTCACTTGATTTACTCCCAAAGGAAGATTATGGAACACTGAATAAAAAACTTCAAGATTTATTTAAAGAACACGATAAGAAAAAATTTCAAAATGCTCTCACAAATCTTATTCCATCCGCGATGGTTCCTCTCGTCGTAAAACTTTCTCTTATTAATCCGGATGTTCAATGTAATAGTGTCACACGAGAAGAACGCTTAAGACTTGTTACGGTATTGAAGGGTACCCCAATGCATGTGAGTAAACTTCTTGGTTCCGATAAGGCTGTTGTGACGAGCGGTGGGGTTGTGCTTCATGAGGTGGATTTTAAAACGATGCGTTCCCGACTTTTTCCGAATCTTTATCTTGTGGGGGACATATTAAATATTGATCGCCCGTCGGGCGGATATAGCCTCCAACTTTGTTGGACTACCGGATTCGTCGCAGGAACAGCATCTGCAGAACATACAAAATAATTATTACTATGGAAGAACCAATATTCCCAATGCGGGTTAATAAATATTTAGCACGTGAAAAAAATTCTACACGAAGAGAAATTGACGAGCTTATCAAGAAAAAGCGGGTTTTTATAAATGGTAAGTGTGCGGTGCTTGGCGATAAGGTGGAAGAAAAAGACAAAGTAGAAGTTCGATTTCGGGTATAATAAAAACATCTATGAGTGAGCCAACAGAAAAAATTTTTACTGTCTCAGAATATATTGAGATATTAAACACGTTTTTGAAACGTGAAGAAATTAAATTAATCGGCGAAGTGTCGCAGGTGCAGAAAGCGGTTTCGGGTCACGTATATTTTTCGCTGAAAGATCAAAATAGTGATGCGGTGATGAGCTCTGTGATATGGAAGGGGAATTATATGCGGTGCGGAATCAATATGGAAGTGGGAATGGAACTTGTGCTTACCGGTCATCCGCAAATATACGCTCCAACGGGCAGATTTTCTTTCGTGGCGGATACCATTGAACTTCGTGGTGAGGGGGCGCTCAAAAAAGCATATGATGAGTTAAAAAAGAAACTTGAAAAAGAAGGATTATTCGCCCCCGAACGAAAGCGTCTGATTCCAGAACTTATCCATAAAATCGGAGTTATCACATCCCGTGAAGGAGCAGTCATCCATGACTTTGTAAATAATTTAGGGAAATTTGGATATCGAGTGAATTTAGTGGATTCGCGCGTTGAGGGACAGCAGGCAGTGAAGTCGCTCATTGAAGCAATACACACACTAAAGAAAAAAGATATTGAGGTGCTTGTCATTATTCGCGGAGGAGGATCTTTGGAATCGCTTCAGGCATTTAATAATGAAGCGCTTGTCCGAGAGGTGGTGAACTTCCCGGTTCCTGTCATTGTGGGAATTGGTCACGATAAAGATGTTCCGCTTGTTGCGCTTGCCGCAGACGTGATGGTTTCCACTCCGACTGCCGCGACACATTTGATTAACCGTTCATGGCAGGAGGCATATGCAAAAATTGGTCAAATGTCACAAATTCTCAATCGTGTCGTGCTGGGGTTTAAAAGAATTTATGCGGATTTGGAATTGTCATGGAGTTCGCTTCTTGATCACACCGCGGAGCGGATAGAAGCAGTAAAACAAAAAATTGCATTTGCCGAACAGACGATAAAATTTAATGATCCAACACGCCAATTGAAATTCGGATATTCGATAGTGCGAAAAGGAGGAAAAGTGGTGAAAAATGTTCGAGGTTTGGAAAAAGGGGATTCGTTGAATGTCCAATTGAGTGATGGAGATGTCGAATCAACGGTTGATCGTGTTACTATATAATTATGGCGAAAAAGGAATCAAAGCAGTTTAAAGATCAATTAAAGGAAATAGAAAAAATTCTTGAATGGTTTAACGCGCAAGAAGAATTGGATGTTGAGGAAGCCCTCGAAAAAGTGAAGCAGGCATCGGCGCTTATAAAACTCAGTAAAACAAGACTCAAAGAGGTGGAAAATGAGTTTAAGGATATAAAGAGGGAGATTGAGGGGGAATAAGTAAAAAAGAGGCAGATGTGCCTCTTTTTAGTTAGTGAGTGTTTGGAATTTTGTTAGAACGAGATCAGTTTTTTAAGGTCCTCAAAAAACTGTTCGTTGTCTTTGAAAATTAGAGACTTCATACCAAGGTTTTCTGCAGCATCAAGATTTTCTTGTTTGTCGTCTATAAAGATACTTTCTTCTGGCTTTATATTAAGTTTTTCGAGAATAGACATAAAACATTTTTGATCTGGTTTTTTCAATCCGTCATCGCATGATATTTCTAGCGCATCAAAATCTTCATAATATTTTGGGGGTATAAGAATGTTTTTAGACAAATGAAATTGAGTTGAGAGAATAGCTACTGCATATCCTCCGGTTTTCAGATCTAAAATAAATTCATATAATCCCTTGTTTTCAATTACATTTTTCTTGTAGAGATCTTCAAAAAGCTCTTCTATTTTTTTCGAAGGGATACCCAGTGTTTGCGAATATAGTTCTAGAGTCTCCTCTTTTGATATTTCTCCTGTTGAAGATTTGCGATAGATATCAATAGTGTCTTTAAAAATCTCATCGGGGGTTTTATCAATATCTTCCAATAAAAAACAAACTTCTTTATAGGAGGTGAGAAGGTTCTTATCTGTTCTTTTTTTGGTGTCTTTTGCCAACAAAAGAACGCCGCCGACATCAAATATTAAAGCTTTTATCATTATTATGATGATAAAAGCTTTAATATGTTAAATCAAACAACTATAAATTAAACACACCAGAAGGGTATGCTTAATTTATATTGGCTGGCCGACTCGAGTTCAGACTTTTAGGAATCATGCGACTTCAAGTGGTTTTATTTTGTCATTTCGACGGGTCTCGAGCAGACTAACTCTATATTTCAAAAACAATGATTAGTGGCATGTGGTCGGAAACATCAACTTGGGGGCAATAAGAATCCAAAATCTTAATATCCGAACTTATAAAGATCATATCTATAACAGATTCTTTTTCATTTGCTTTGTTTTTTCGTTTAAAATTAACTGTTGTATTGAGTTTATCTTTGAATGGATTATTCAGAATTTTTTCAATATTATGTATAGTGTTGGTTTTAGGGGTGATATTAAAATCCCCACTAAGTATTACGTGATTTTTATCACTGACCTGTTCAATAATCTTTTCACTCATTTTTATTTTTCTCTTACTATCCGATTTATCTTTATCCCAGATGCCTTGAGTATTAAATATGTTTAACTTTTTACCTTGAACATTCAAAATCACATACTGTAAGTTTCTTGGTACTAGTGAAAAATCTTCCGTTGAAAAAATAAACTCTCCATAAGGAACGTCATAGAAAAATGTTTCCTCGTTGAGTATCGGATATTTTGATAAAATAGCCTGACCCTGATTTACCTTAATTCCGTTTTCCACCACATAAAAGGTTGGGGCAAAAGAGACGTGTTTATAGCTAAGTTCTTTTTTGAGAGTGCCCCACGAATTTAGCCATTTGGGGGACATTTTTTCTCCATCACAAACTTCTTGTAAAGAAACTACATCTGGGTTTTCTCGCTTTATAAACTCCACAACAGATTCTAAGAGTTTGCCATACCAGATATTTAGATTTAGAAATTTGATTCGCATTTATAGGGTGAAAATAATTGGTTGGAAACAGGAATTCGAATCCGTCTCGTGCGCTCGAAATGCGTAGTGAAATCGAGCGGGATAACCTATCACGAGTTGGCTGGCCGACTCGAGCTCAGACTCTTGGTAATTAAGCTCTGTAAGGCGAACTTAAATTAATTTTACTCTATATTTTTTGACGCGTCTCGGGCGCGCTACAAAATCAAGTTTTTTCGAACTTAGTTATTAAACTTTCTTTTTCATACTGATACTTGTCAACAAAAGATTAAGCAATTGAGAAATCACAAGAATATAAATCAAATTTTTCTCCCATTCTTGTAATTTATTTTTGTAATAAAAAGTATCCAAATATCGTTGGTGTGGACCGGATGCTATTTTAGCTTCTATCGGGTTAACCATCTTGAGATAATCTTGCATAGTATTTATTTTATTTAGTTCATCTTGTGCAGGTGGGAAGTCGTACAATAGTGTGTAGAAATCATTGTAAGCACCTTTAATAGAATTTATTGGAGGCTCAATCCCAAACTCTTTCTCAACTAATAAAAGATTATGATTACTGGTAAAGATGCTGGCAGTAAAATAATAATCATCTATAGTATCTTGAGCTTTTCTTATTTCTGCTGACAAATAAAACAAACAAAGAGATATCACAATTCCTATAATTCCCAAAATAATTGCAACAATTTTTGTCCAATTCCTATTTTTGTTACCCATAAAGTTTAAAATCGGTTAAATATTGTGCTGGCCGTTTTGAGGTAGAACCGTTGGGGTTCAAGCCTTGTTTAGCTTATTTTAATTATCAAAATAGATTATTTTCGACGTGTCTCGATCACCTATTTAAATTAAATCTTTTATGAATGAAGTTATCCAATCTTCTTTCCAATTTTATCCTTACTACTAATAACTAGACCTGCAAAAAATAATCCAAACAACAACAAATCACCTTCAGATTCCCTCAAAAACTTTGCCCAGCTTGGAATATTAACTCCACGCAAATCTTCTTTATATTGTTCTCCACATGGGCCCCTGTCGTCATTTCGGCAAACAATCTCTCCTGTAGGGTAGCTTGAACCGTGGGGTAAATAATGATTGACATAAAATGTTAGCCCCAAAATAACACTAAAAGTAGCCCAGATAATTATTGCTAATGATTTTCTAAATCTGCCACTTACAGAGTCTGATAATAAGAATTTAATAAATAATCCATAGATCAAAAATGCGGTATAAAATATTTGCTTCCAATAAATATCTAGTGATACTAGGAGAATAATGAGGATAATGAAACCTAAATTTTTCTTTATCATATTACTTTAATACTTTTCAAGTGCCTATTAATTTTGATACAAAGGATGACCACTCTTGTTTCTTTCTAGACAATCAGGAGAATCTTTACCAATTATACAATCTTCTTTGCTTGGGTTTTTGCCAATATAATCTAAAACCAACATTATCGCAATACCAATGAGTAAAATAAAGGCGAAGGTTATTATTGTGTCTTTTATCTTTCCTATACCTTTAATTATATATTCCCATAATTCTCGAGCGGAATAACCTATCACGAGGTGGCTATGTTTTTTGATTCAGTATTAAGACTCCTAGTTGGTATAAGAATTTTATGCAGTTTTGTTTAACCGAGTAGCGACCTCGATGACATATCCATCAGGATCTCTAAAATCTATGGTGTATGCAACACTCCCTTTATATGAATATTCAACCGGACCACGAATAATTGGCATATCGTTGTTCCTCAGAAAACTCGCTACATCCTCTACCACATTTTTTGAATTTGCCTCAAAACAAATATGACGAGGCCCAATGTTTTCTTTGAAAGAAAGAATTTTTTCCATGAAATATATTTTAGTCATTCCACATCGGAATCCATTCGATTCGTATTGCTCCCAACCAATTATATTAAAAAGTTCTTTATAAAAAGATATTGATTTTTTTAGATCAGAAACCCAAAACTCAATATGTTTAATTCCTGCCATAATCAAATGCTAAAACGCCTGCTAAAAATAGCAAGCGTTTTAGTATAGCCCCGCTGTCGCTACGCTCAGACAGGGCACTTGATTTTGCGAACGCTTCGCATGGTAAAATCTAAGTGCTGGGTGTCTGGGTCAGTGTTGGAACCTTTTTATTAAATAATAAGGGTTAAATTCAATTATTGCCCCCAATCAACCAATTCAGTAAAACGAACGTAAAAACCAAATGGATCAGCAACTCTAAAATCCCACTTATTCCAACGTTTTAGTGTTAATGGTTGAGCAATTTGTTTTTCTGGAATTTTATCTTTAACTTCTTTCCATAACTTTTTAACATCAGAAACTGGAACAGTAATTTCTACCGCATAACCACGGGGTGTGTTTGGTGGAAAATCTTTAAAATGGGAATGTTGCGATACTTTTTCTTTGTCTCCATAAAAATTTAAATGGGTTTCTCCTATTTCATCATTTCTTACTAAAACTAAATATCCTAAATCACTATTACCACCAGAAACTGGGTCATATCTAAATTCTGTAAAGCCAAACATGCTATAAAAATCTCTTGCGATTTGAAAATTCGGGATATGTAATTCTATTACTAAATTATTTGTTACTTTCCCTGGATTTGGATTATTCATACATTTATATTATCACAAAAAAGTTGCTGATAGATTAAGATTTTGATCTAGATAAACAGTTCTAGAAACCTCTATTTCTAATTTTCTATACAAAGCTGGGGGATAGGGTATCCTACGTTGAAACTTCGGAATACCTACATAATATCTCTCAACTTATCCTTCTTCAAGGACTCGGAATTAAGCAATCGCTTGTATGCAAATGCTTTTCCTGAGCCGCTTTTCAAATATTGTTCAAAATCTTCTGCTAATTTTTTATTTTCAAAACATGAATACCACACGAGTCTCCATGGAACATACGGTACGGTTGCCTTAGATTCACCAGTGTTATGTTCTTCAAATCTCTTCTTTATATCTCGTGTTGAACCGAAATAAAAATTAGAAGATTTTGAACTCCAAAGTATGTAAACGTAGTGCATATTTTCTGGCTGGGAGTTTGGTACGTTATTGGAACCCTTTTAACATAAAATAAGGATTAAAATAAGTTTGCTTTTTGCTTTAGCAATTTTAGCGAAGTAGCATAGGCTATACTCAAAGGAATTATTATAGATCCCGTAATATTTTTGTTATTTTTTGAATCATAAAGAACCACATTATTATTTCCCATATTCATATTGCCGTTAACAATTCCAATAACATTTTTCTTACCTTTTCTAAAAAGAGGAGCGCCACTATTTCCACCAAGGTTAATACTGTTAATTTGTAAGTGTTGATAAGAGTCTCCCCCAACTGTAGTTTCGGGAAATGATGAAATTATTCCTACATTGACTGCAAATGGAAATTTATCATTACTATATCCATGAGCTAGTTGAAAACCACAAAATATAATGTCGTCGCCATAATACGGAGTGTCTTCGAAATCTATTTTGAAATACTTAATATTTTTTAATGGTTCCTTTAGTTTTAAAATGGCAATATCATATTTTTCATTGAAATTTTTAAGCTCAACTCCCTTTTTTATTCCATTAGGTAATTCGATTTCTAAATTTAAAATGGTATTTTTGAAATATTGTTCAAGTTTATTATGTTCATCACCTATATTAATTGATATAAAATTTGGCAATAATCTTAATTTATTTAGCTCAGCTCCAAAAACAACATGAAAACATGTTAAAAGTTCTCCATTTTTATTTATAAAAAATCCAGACCCAGCCGCAAATTTTCCTGTACGGTAATTTACAAGGATTCTTAGTAAACGTTCCTTTTTATAACGCAGAGATGGACCCTCTAATACAAAAACCTGAAAAACAAAACCGAGCGCAACTAGCCCTAAACCAATTTTTAATAATATAGGATTTGCTGTAGAAAGAGCAGCAAAAATCGTGCCAAATAAACTTATGAATAACCCTAATCTTCCTAGTTCTTTTTCACTCATAAAAATGATTTTACAACAAAAATTCTTATTTGAAAAGTGTTGGTTGGGGGACAGGGATTCCTTCTACTCCATGATTTTAAATTCACTTTGTTCAAATAAAATCATTCCCCCGAAGCCACGGACTTTTGCTTTATCTTGCAATGCAAGCGCAAAAATTCCGTTCGAATCCCTTCAACGAGATATAAATTAAACACACCGTAAAGATGTGTTTAATTTATATTGGCTGGGGGACAGGGTATCCTACGTTGAAACTTCGGAATACCTACATAATATCTCTCAACTTATCCTTCTTCAAGGACTCGGAATTGAGCAATCGCTTGTATGCAAATGCTTTCCCCGAACCGCTTTTCAAATATTGTTCAAAATCTTCTGCTAATTTTTTATTTTCAAAACATGAATACCACACGAGTCTCCATGGAATATATGGTGCAGTTGCCTTAGATTTGCCAGTATTATGTTCCTCAAATCTTTTCTTAATATCCCGTGTTGAGCCGAAATAAAAATTAGAAGATTTGGAACTCCAAAGTATGTAAACGTAGTGCATATTTTTGCGAAGCAATTCCGAAGCCTTGGCGAAGGATTGCTGGGGGACAGGGATTCGAACCCCGATACCCGCCTCCAAAGGGCAGTGTCCTACCGTTAGACGATCCCCCAAAATACTAACTATTAACATGTGACCGTTAACTATTAACAAATTACTGACGACGGATTAATTTCTTTTTAAACCCGTTTAACTGTTTACCAATTTGAATCAATTTTATTTCAAGTTCGTCAAATTGACCTTTTGATATTAAACCATTATCACGTGCAATATCAAGACCCGCAACCACTTCATTTAACGACCCCATCGCGATATTAAAGAAGTGATTCATATCAACAT
>Ga0265292_1002834_pt1 | contig 11407 bp, 15 predicted proteins | sample Munlanlewell296A_FD_189080 | JGI IMG/M metagenome (GOLD analysis project Ga0265292, IMG submission 189080) | Leachate microbial communities from a municipal landfill in Southern Ontario, Canada - Leachate well 296A | ecosystem: Engineered > Solid waste > Landfill > Unclassified | place: Canada...
TCCTCTAAAAAGGCAAACCCTCGAACTACACCGTTTTTTTACCAGCAAGCCAAACAACGATGTCATGCAGTCCAAACAAATTGACCAGGCCCTCTTAACTACCTGGGATTCAAAAGTCGTTTTTCGCCGGTGCCTTGTGGTTTCTCTCCTTGCGCCACAATTCCGATCTTGCCTTGAGTTGTCGAGGCATCCAGGTTCGGGGCGACGCCCTGGATTGGTCCAAGCGCCGACGCGCTCGCTTGGAGGGATACATCATCTACGTAGAGATTACTAATATCAGATCCATCCGTTTCGACACCAATTTGCAGCTTGACCGATTGCCCCCCGTAAGCGCTTAAATTGACGCTGTGTGACACCCAGCCTCCCGTACTCTTAGCGTCGCATAGATCATAATAATCTACTAGTGTGCCGTTAATTAAAACTTCTCCTAAATCGAAGCCGCAAACATCGGCTGATGCAATCCAATGCCAATAGACAAGGTAGGGTGCGCTGGAGGGAATCGTGATTTGCTGCTGAATATAGGCGGTTTCATCATTAGCCCCTCCCAACCAGGCTACATAACTCCCGCTATGAGGTGTAATTTCAAGATATGGGCTACTTGTTGAATAGATTATCGTGTACCCCTTGGCAGAGTATTCCGTCCAGCCGGTTGAACCACTCTCGAAGTCGCCATTGACTATCCCACCGCCGGGGGACGAAGCGGCGGTGGTGAAGGACCACCAGGTCCCGCCATCGGCGTTCGTGGAGCCTGAGGCGTTGTTGGCACGCACCTGCCAGTAGTAGGGGGTGGTAGGAGTCAGGCCGCTCAACCCGACGCTGGTGCTTGCGGCCGTGGAAGTCCAGGTTGTACAAGCATTGTCATTGCTGGTATTGATGCAGTATTCGTAGCTGGTGGCATTGCTGCTGGCGCCCCAACTCAAAGTGGGATTGGCCGGCTGGCTGGTTGCGCCATTGGCCGGCGCGGATTTATTGAAGTTGCCGGGGAGCGAGCCAGCGAGATCCCGGAGCACCATCGGGAGGTAGATGCATGAACCAGTGCTCTCACCTGCCAGTACCCATCCCAGGTCTTTCAACAATCCCGTGGTGACCGGGCCCGGATTGTGATTTGCCGATCCCGCGGCAACCGAATAGGTCATCATGTCATTGACCGTTCCATTGAAGATTTCATCCAGATGCCCATAGCTCGATCCACCATTCCAGGAAGGCGGCGCGTACATCTTCACCCGTGTGCAAAGGTTGGCAGCATTGGCATTGCTTCCATTGAACCATAAGCTGCCAGAAGTAAGGAGTGTACCAAGGTCGGCGGAAGGATTGGGATACAAGATAAGTTTCATCCCACTCCCGTCCTCCATAAACGTATCGTAGACATTGGGATATCCTGTGTCGTATCCGTAGCTGCCCGTTCCCCCCGAATAGGATGCTGATCCGGAGAAATTAAGCCCATGCCCAATTTCGTGTGCGGCAACCGTGACCAGGTCATATTGTCCGGCCGGCGTGTTAGAATCCGTGCCGGTATACCAGGTGTAATTCGAGTTGTAAGTGATATTCATATCGAAAGTTGTCGGGTCAAGATCACTCCCATTGAGTGCATTTGCCAGCGCACCCTCGTACCAGGTATTTGTCTTCGGTGCCCTGTCAAAATTACGACGGAGAGGCTGTCCTCCCGAATACCCCAGTGTGGTCCCGGACAGGCTCGCCCAGCACGCCTGTATGGTAACCAGCACCGAGGATTGGAGCGTACTGGTCCAGATGGCGGCTGCCGCATTAAAGGCAGTCTTTGCATCTTCCGGAAAAGTCGTACATACCTGGCCCCATGGGTCTTGGTTACCAGCGGCGACATAAGTGAACGAGAAGGTTGCGCTGGCTGCGTCAGGATCAGCCAGCGCTTTGTCCACTTCAGGCGCCGGGATTTTAATCCCCTGCATGGCTGGATTGGGATCAACCACGACCACCAGGGGGGCAACGCCGTTATACAGGGTCAACCCATCTGCGGATAAATATGGCTCAAGCGCTGGAGGAAAGGAATCCTGCGCCTGAACTCCACCATTTACCCCCGCCATCGGGAATACGAATAAACTGGCGATCAATAACGCGACGATGAATTTTTTGAAGGTCTTGTTCATCTTATTCTCCTGGGATTCAACTGATGTTCGAACTATATTTCAGACGAGCCATATTTTATTGTGATATTTTATCAGTATAATCAGCACTCGTATGCGTCCCATAAGAGATTCAATGTTAAGCCTATTCTAGTTTGTCAATCGCAACTGGTTGGGTTGCGGGTTGTCTTTGCAAGAGGCGGAAGGTCACTCCCCCCACCACCTTGCCCAGCCAGTCGCGCATTTCGGGGCTGTTTACCGCGTCGTTATATACCCAATTTTCGTTTCCGGTATTATAGGGCGGGTCAATATAAATGCACTTCACCTGCTCGGCGTAATGCGGCAGGAGCGCCTTGAGCGCCAGCAGGTTATCGCCCTGCACCAATAAATTGCCGCTGTCTTCCCCCACCGAGCGCTTCGGGTCACAGCGCAGGAGGTGAAAGGGCACTTCTTTGTGATGGTTGACAACCGCGTCTTTACCGATCCAATTGAGTGTGGGCATAAAAAGTCTCCCAAGGTGGAAGGATACTTTATTGTACAACAAAACCGGCCTTGCAGCGCATGCTTGAGGGATATTTGAAGACCCTAAAGGTTTTCCTGGCTGACTCGAGTGCCGATTTGAAAGCCCACCTCGCCAGACCGGACGAGGGTTGGCAGAAGAAACCTTTAGGGTCTGAATTGCTCTCCTGTGCATTTTTTAAGGGAAGCGTAGGTTGATTAATTAGAACATTTGTTTTATAATTGAATAGCGCGGCAAGGGACATTCGCAAGGCATTCCTTGCCGCTTTTTTTCGAACCTTAATAATTGAAAATTCCGTAGAGGGCGCCGAGCCTTCTTCCCCCGCATATCATCCCCGAAGGGGGCACCATCCCAGCGTCCTTCCGGCGCGCGTACCGCGGGATTTATCCCGTCTCACACCCCCCGCCATGCAAGTTTTCCATCTCAGCTATCGAGTTCCCTTCGATGGCGAATCTCAAGGAGACACACCATGTCTGACGATAAATTTGAAAACGTCACCATTGTCAAAAAAGCCAACATCTACTTCGACGGCAAAGTCACCAGCCGCAATGTCCTGTTCGCCGACGGCACCCACAAGACGCTCGGCTTTATGCTGCCCGGCGATTACGAGTTCAGCACCGGGGCGCGCGAAGTCATGGAACTGCTCAACGGCGGGATGGATGTGCTCCTGCCCGGCCGCCTCGGCTGGCAAACCTTCAAAACCGGCGAGTCCTTCGAAGTGCCGGCCAACTCCTCTTTCCATCTGAAACTCAAAGGGCCGGTGGATTACTGCTGTTCCTACGGATAATCTCCGCCAGAACCGCAAGAATCAGGTGGCAGCCTGCCCGGAAATCGGTACAATAAGCCCATGACCAACTTCATCCAACTCTCCGCAGACTACCGGCGCATCGAACAGGCCATCCGCTTTCTGGATGACAATGCCCGCCGCCAGCCGGATTTGACCGAGGTGGCCGCCCACGTGGGCCTGAGCGAGTACCATTTCCAGCGGCTGTTCACGCGCTGGGCGGGCATCAGTCCCAAGCGCTTCCTGCAATTTCTCACCAAGGAAAACGTCAAAGCGCTGCTCTCCCGCACCTCGGTCCTGTCCGCCGCGTACGAAGCCGGGCTCTCCGGCCCGGGCCGGTTGCACGACCTGCTCGTGCAGTGTGAAGCCGTCACGCCCGGTGAATACCGGATGAAAGGCGCAGGCGTGGATATCGCCTACGGCTTCCACCCCACCCCATTCGGCGAATGCCTGCTGGCGCTGACCGGGCGCGGCATCTGCTTTTTAGCCTTCGTGGACGGCGAGCGCCAGTACGCCCTGGAGCAGCTCAGATTCGACTGGGCCAATGCCAACCTGCGGGAAGACCCGTCCCGCACCCGCCTGGTGGTGCAACAGATTTTCACATCCCGCCCCGGCACTTCCCTGACCCCTCGGGAGCCTCGGGTCATCGCCCTGCACCTGCGCGGCACGAACTTCCAGATCAAAGTCTGGGAGGCGCTCCTGCGCCTGCCGCCCGGCGCGGCCACCAGCTACGAGGCGCTGGCAGAACAGGTCTGCTCGGTCAAAGCCGCCCGGGCGGTTGGGAACGCGGTCGCCCGCAACCCGCTGGCCTATCTTATCCCCTGTCACCGCGTGTTGCAGAAAGCAGGAGGGTTTGGGAATTATCGCTACGGGCCGGCGCGCAAGCAGGCCATCCTGGGCTGGGAGATGGCCCAGGCAGAAGGATGATTCGCAAAGGGCAGGGACGGGAGCATCATGGTTGCCAGCCTGCATGTGCTGACATTTGCCGGCCTGGACTATGGCTTCAACCTGCAGTTGATTGGCAGCATCATTTTGAAGAAACCCTACGCCATCGTAGGTCTCGCCACATTCATCCTTCTGCTCCCGCTGGCAGTCACCTCCTTCCGCTCGTGGATGAAGAAACTGGGTCGCAAGTGGACCAACCTGCACCGCCTGGTTTACCTTGCCGGAGTGCTGGACATCCTCCACTACGCTTGGGCCAAAAAAGGCAATCTATTCATCTTGAGCGGTGACATTCTACAGCCGCTGTTATGGGGGCTGTTGCTCCTGCTCCTGCTGGCCTTGCGCCTGACGCCGGTGCGACGGTGGGCCAGCGGATTGCGGCAGAAGGCCGCCAACACACCCTGATTAAACCGTTAATCCCTTTCGCCTCTCTCGTTCCGACGCAGCGCATCGTAAAAAGAGGAAAACCTGGACTCGTTTGACGCCGCCCCCATTCTGCTATAAGATAGTGCCATGGAGACGTCATTTTTTGCCCCACATCCCCAGGAGAAAACCATGTCGAAGACCAACGCCCCCATCCACCAGCGCCCCGCCGAATTGCTCCAAAACCTGATCCGCTTCGACACCACCAACCCACCCGGCAACGAGCGCCCGTGCATCGAGTACCTCAACGGCTTGCTCAAAGATGCCGGGGTTGAAACCACCCTCGTTGCCAAAACGCCCGAACGCCCCAACTTGATTGCCCGCTTGAAAGGCGAAGGAAAGGCTCCGCCGCTGCTGCTCTACGGCCACGTGGACGTGGTCACCACCGAGGGCCAGCAGTGGACCCATCCGCCCTTCGAGGGCCGCATCGTGGACGGCTACATCTGGGGCCGCGGCGCGCTGGATATGAAAAGCGGCGTCGCCATGCTGCTGGCCGCCTTCCTGAAAGCCAAAACCGAAAAAGCCACTTTGCCCGGTGACGTGATCTTCTGCGCCGTCGCCGACGAGGAGGCCGGGGGCGACTACGGCAGCCGCTTCCTGGTCAACGAACACGCTGACCTGTTCAAGGATGTCAAATACGCTTTTGGCGAGTTCGGCGGCTTCAACATGAGCATGGGCGGCAAGCGCATGGTCCCCATCATGGTGGCCGAAAAACAATGCTGCTGGATGAAAGTCACCTTCCACGGACGCGGTGGGCACGGCTCGATGCCGGTCCACCACCAGGCCATGGCGAAACTCGCCCGGACCCTGAGCCTGCTCGACCAGAAACGACTGCCCTACCACCTGACGCCCGCCGTCCGCTTGATGCTGACCAGCATTGCCGACACCCTGGGCGGCGTCACCGGACTCGCCGTCCGAGCCTTGACCAGCCCCTTGCTGGCCGAAGCAATCATCGGGTCACTCGGCGAGCGCGGAAATATCTTCGCGCCATTGCTCCACAACACCATCAGCCCGACCATCCTGAAAGCCAGCGATAAGGTAAATGTCATCCCCTCCGAGGTGTCCATCGGCCTGGACGGACGCCTGCTCCCCGGCTTTACGCCCAAAGATATGGAAAAGGAAATGCACGCCCTGCTCGGCACAGACTTCGACCTGGAAGTGCTGGAGTACGACCCCGGGCCGTCCGCCCCGAACATGAGCCTGTTCGACACGCTCGGCGCAGTGATCAAAGAGTTCGACCCGCAGGGGATCGCAGTGCCTTACGTGATGAGCGGCGTCACCGACGCGCGCTTTTTCACCAAACTTGGCATCCAGACTTACGGCTTCACCCCGCTCCAATTGCCTGACGATTTCAGCTTCATCGGGACCATCCACGCCGCCGATGAGCGCGTCCCCGTGGTCGCGCTGGACTTCGGCGTGCAGGCCATTTTCCAAGCGATACAAAGATTTCACTAGAGAAGAAACTCAAATGACCCCATCCGCACTACAAGCCCTTGCCATCCTGCGAGATGGCAGCCAGTTCAAGTGGTATGTCGTCGCTTTGCTGGCTTTTGTCTTCTATGTATACACTGTGGAAGTTGAGAAGAAGAACTGGAGCCTCGTGCTCGCCGGTCTGGCCTTCTGGGGCATGGACTGGTTCAACGAAATCTGGAATTCATTAGTCCTGCACTTCACCGGCTACGCTCCGGTATGGGGCGCGCCAGGGAACACAGCCTTCCTCATCCTGGTCGGACTGAACATCGAGATTATGTTCATGTTCGCCGTCTCCGGCATCATCTGGACCAAGATGCTGCTCCCCGACAAAAAGACCAAAATCCTGGGCATCCCCAACCGGGCTTTCATCGCCGTCGCCGGGGCTGCCTTCTGTGTCTTGGTGGAATACCTGCTCAATTCGGTCGGCGCGCTCACCTGGGATTATTCCTGGTGGAGCCGCAGTGCGCCATGGCTCATCTTCCTGTTCGGCTACCTGACTTTCTTCGTTGTCGCCTTCTGGGTGTTTGATATGAAGACGATGAAAAGCAAGCTCATCACCGTCGGGAGCATCTGGGCGCTGGATATTCTGGCCCTGATCGTGTTTATCCCCGTATTGCACTGGATCTAGCAGAAAAGCCCTGGGGCGGACTACTTTGCAAGTCCGCCCCAATTTTATTCAGGCCTGATGGCTACTAAACACTCTGCGGCTGGTACTTCCCCCGCTTTACCATCCGCGTCTTTCCACTCCCCTCATCTTCGTAGATCTCATAGACCAGTTCCATCAGCACCACCTTGCCGAGCATGGCCTGGGCTGGGCAATATTTCGTTGCAGTCAGTTCGATGGCGCGCAGCACCGCCGCCTCATCCACGGCATGACCGGTGACCAGGTAGGTGATGACCGCCTGCGTGAACACTTTCGGGAATTCCTCCGCCTGTTCGGCGTGGACTTTGACTTCGAAGGCGGTCACTTCCTGTTTCTTTTTCGTCAGGATGGAGATGACGTCCATCGCCGTGCAGCCGGTCAGGCTGACGGCCATCAGTTCCAGCGGACGGAAACCATCGTTGGCACCGCCCACTTCCGGGTCCGCACCGAGCGGGACCTCGAAACCGGTGTCGGCTTTGCCGGTGAAACTCAGTCCCTGACGCTAGGCCACGGTTGCGTTCATTTGATTTCCTCCAAAAGCGGGGTGACATATTGTTCCAGTGTTGGCTGGTTGATCGCACCCGTCCATGATAAGCGGATTATTCCATCCCTGTCAATGACATAGGAACTGGGCAGGTTCCAGTTCTGGAAGATCTCCAGCGCCGTGCCCTGCGGGTCGAGCCAGACCGGGAAGGACATTCCGTATTCCTGTACGAAGGAAGCCACCTGGTCAGCGGGTTCACCCGATTCGATGGCAACTACCACAAACCCTTCTGCGGCGTGGGCGGTATAGTAGGCCTGCAACTCGGGCATCTCGGTTTTGCACGGCGGGCACCAGGTGGCCCAGTTATTGACCAGGATCACCTGGCCGCGATAGTCCTCGATTGAGACGGGTTTGCCTTGCAGGTCGGTCAGCGCCAGTTGCGGGGCAGGATAATCGGTTGTGGTGGGAGGAAAGATTGGGGCAGTGCTATCCAGTGCTTTTTGTTGGGCGTTTGCCAGCAGCGGAATCAAGCCCGCGCCGAGCAGGAAAATCCCGGCGGCGATAAAGGTGATGAAAGCGGTCAAACGGCGGTTTGTTTTATTGGATTCGGCCATATGCTGTGGACCGGGGCAGGGTTGAAGCCTGCCCCACTGGTTCCTATTGCAATGCTTGTTGAATGGCGGCTACCAGATCGGCTTCCGGGACAGCCGAGAAAGGCTCCAGGTTAGTGCCGGATGTAATCGTCCAGGTTCAGGGTCCGGAAGAGTCGCTCGCGTACCACACCCGGCACCTCGCCTGCTTCCGCGGCGGATTCATGATAGAGGGATATGGTCTTGCGCAGGGTATTTACTACAATGTGGCAATTCTGGCATTCGGCGACGTGGCGTTCGATCTCTTCACACAGTTCTTCGCCAAGCGATCCGTCCACATAATCGGACAGGGAGCCCAGCAGGGATCGGCATTTGGAATGTTCATGTTCGTTCATTCTTTACTCCTTTTGTCGAGCCGTTCGCCATAATATGTGCTGAGTTCCTCCCGCAGGTGTAAGCGGGCACGCAGTAGGCGGGTCTTGACGGCAGTCTCGCTTAAGTTGAGCGCCTCCCTGGTCTCCTCGATGGACAAGCCTTCGATATCGCGCAGAACGAAAACGATGCGCTGGGTCTCCGGCAGATGCTGGACGGCGCGGTCCAGGGCAGCCTGGGATTCGGACGAAAGGAATTCGTCTTCCGGCAAACAGCACCAGTCGGTGAATTGGGCCGGAAAATAATCGCTGTTATCGTCGTCTTCCGGTGCAGCGTCGCTGAAAGTGATCTCAGGGCGCTGTTTGCGTAACAGCATCAAGGCTTCGTTGGAGGCGATCCGGTAGAGCCAGGTGGACAGGCTGGCGCGGCCTTCGAAATCTTTCAGGTGTTGGAAAGCCTTCAGGAAGGTATTCTGCAGCACATCCTCGGCATCCGTCGGAATGCCAAGCATTTTTAGCGCCAGCCGGTAGATAGGCCCGGAGTAGGTGTCTACCAACCTGGAAAATTCTTCCCGGTCTCCGGCGCGCAGAGCCTCGACCGATATTTCAGTTTTGTTCTCACTCATTAGATGATATCCTCGGCCAAAAAGTTGCTATTCAGAGTATACTCGAATCACATGAAGTTCATGACATAACACACGGACGAATGTCCAGTCTTTTAGGATGTTTGCCACTAGAAAGGAAAGGCCTCTTTGACTAATATCCTATATAATTATGAACCTCGAGAAATACACCCACCTTGCCTTTTTCACCGGTCTAAGTGCGGCAGAAATTCAATTGCTGGCGCCGTTTTTCACTCCCCAAACCTGGGTGGCGGGGACAGTCATTTTTGAGCAGGGTGATTATGCGGAATATCTATACCTGGTGGTGTCGGGAGAAATAACCATCCGCTATAAACCGGACGATGGGCCGATGATGAACATGACACACGTCCAGCCAGGTGGTATTTTTGGCTGGTCGGCGGCGATGGGTAACCCGACTTATACCTCCGGGGCGGTCTGTGCACTGGATAGCGAAGTTCTGCGCATCCGCGGCGCGGACCTGCGAATGTTGTGCGAAAAACACCCTGAATTGGGTAAGGTCATCCTGGACCGGTTGTCGGCCATCGTCGCTGCCCGCCAGCTTAGTCAACAAGGCCGGGTGAATTCCATGCTGGCAAACGGGATGCGCCAGCAGCCAAATAACTGAGGAGCATTACCATGTCTGAGAGCGGAGTAGACCCGAAAGCTGAAATCCAAATGAAGGCGCTGGTCGAACAGTTAAGCGCCTATATCGAGACCTTCCATGGCGGTTCCGCTGAATACGTCTCATTTGACGGGAAGGTACTGAAGGTACACCTGGGCGGTTCCTGCCTGGGCTGCCCGCTTTCGCCGTCCACGCTGCATGGCTGGGTGGAGGGGACGGTGCGTCAGTTCTTCCCGGATATCAAAAGTGTGGAATCGGTTTAGTACATGCCTGTGAGAAAGAAACCAAACAACCCCTCGCCTGTTCGGCAAGGGGTTGTCGCTTTGAATCAGTGAAAGATCATTTCGATCTGGCTGCGCTGATCACCAGTACAATGCCTGCAATCAACAGGATGCCAATCCAGGCATATTCCAAAACGCCGACAAACGGTGTGCCGAGGAAGAACCCAAGCAGGAGCAGCACCGCGGCCGGGATGTAAGCCCACTTCATCTTTGCCAGCAGGGCCACCAGCAGGAAAGTTAGTCCCAGGCCGACGAAGAACACACCGCCGGTCTCAACAACGTTGAAAGCCTCAGTCAGCGCAGAAGTAAATCCCAGGGTGAGCAGCACGCCGCCGGGAATGATGGCCCACCATTGAGCCGGTTGGCGAAGATACACAGCCCAGAATCCCACCCCGATGCCGCCCAGGAAAGCCAGCCCACCCCAGCCAATCTTATCCAACAGCAGAGTCGAAGCGGCCATGCCGGCCAGGGTGAAACCGGGGATGGCGGCCCACCATTTCGAACGGTCGCTGAAGAACCAGAACAGGAAGATGCCCGCACCGATTGCCAGCAACCCGGCCCAGAAGAAATCGGTAGCGCCTTTTAGCATACCCGTCTTGTCCAGCAGCATCAGGATGCCGCCCAGGATCAATGCCACGCCAATCAGGATACGGCAATCGAAACGTTTCATTTTATTCTCCTCTAGTTAACTTCAATCGAACCGACGCCGGCATCAATCGTCATGTCGACGCGGTTGGCTGCCGTGCTGTAGTCGGTGGATTGATACAAGCCGCCGTCAAGGCGGGGGAAACGGGGATTAACGTTGACGGAAGCGATGCCGCTCTTGACCCGGATGCTGGCCGCCACGCCCGACGGGATGCTGACCTTGAGCGACGAAGCGCCGGTGTCAATGTCCACGTGCGTGTTACCGGCATTGGCGGGCAGGGTCAGTTCGGTGCTACTCGCACCGGTGTCAATGTCCAGGTCGGTGACTTTGAGATCGCTCAGGTCAAGGATCGAGGCGCTCGCTCCGCTGTCGATTTTCAAACTCAGCGGGATATCGCGGTTGAGGCGAATGTCCCAGTCCAGGCTCTCACCCGGCCACCATGCCCAGGCCTGTTGCGAGGTGCGCAGTTTGACCTCCATCCGGCCACCCTCCACGTGGCTCTTGTAGCTCAGCCCGTTGCCGAAAGTGCCGTTGACGATTTCACCGGACCCGGCGCCGGAGCGCAGCGTGAGCCTGCCCGCGCCGTGGTCAAGTTTGACATAGGCACTTGCGGCTCCCTCGAGGGGGATGGATACCTGTTCGCCTTCGACCGGCTGATTCCTGGCGAAGAAACCGACAATCAGCCAGACGCCGAATGCGATGATCAGAAGCGGCCAGAAATAGCCGAAGATATCGCCAACAATAACGCCCATCTGCCTCAATAAGAGCAGTCCGGCCAGGACGATCAATACACTACCCCAAAAGAGACTACCTCGTCTGTGCATGATTCCATCCTTTCTTATTTGTGCCGCATGATGCCGCGCACGATGAGCCAGATACCCAGCACGAAGAGCAAGGCAATCGGGA
>Ga0265292_1002835_pt1 | contig 11403 bp, 11 predicted proteins | sample Munlanlewell296A_FD_189080 | JGI IMG/M metagenome (GOLD analysis project Ga0265292, IMG submission 189080) | Leachate microbial communities from a municipal landfill in Southern Ontario, Canada - Leachate well 296A | ecosystem: Engineered > Solid waste > Landfill > Unclassified | place: Canada...
TTCATCGGCAAATTTCAGTAATGGAGTTTTCCCAATTTCTTTGAGATACATTTTTATCGGATCAAGCGACTCACCGTGCTTTAAAACTACTAGATGTTCCAGCTCTTTCTCAATCTCTTCAACTGTCTTTTGTGAATCGCTTTCTTCACGAGTTGAGATTGTCTCAAATATATCTATCCCCTTTTTTAAAGCCTCATCAAAAAAACCGTCAATCTCTTTAATATGTTTTTCCGGATTGGGAAGAACCAATAAAATATCGTCTTGGACCAAAAATCCATCTTCTTCTCCTTGATTAATTAATTCTTTTAATGATCTTGGCAAGTGATGTTTTATCATAGACTCCCCTATTCTATAAAGAAATTAGCTTTTTTTCTACCTCTTTTAAATTTTCAGAGATTTTTTTCAATTGTTTTTTCTTTTCTTCGGTCTCTTCTTCAGAAAGAATCTTTTTTATTTCTCTCTTAAAATAGTATTTTTTTATTTCATTAATTAACCTATCCAAACTCTCATTTAATAGATTATGATCGGTCGATGCAAACAAAAATATTTCATCAAATATTGGCCGGAGTTCATCAGGAAGTTTTTTACCAAAATGATTTATGTCAACTTTGCCGTTTTTTTCTATCTCCTCAAAAAAAAGGTGGCAAATTTTCTCATATGAAGGATGCAGAAAATATTCTGGTTTTAAAACTTCAAAAACATTATGATAAATTGTATTTGGATCTTCGCTTTGAAAAACTATACTCATTACGTATTTATTAATCGTTAATTCCCGACTATCTTCAACAGGCTTACTATATTTAATTTTATTTATTGATAACTGTCTCTTTTTTATTTTTAATTGCCTGACCAAATTTTCGACTGTGTTTTCGGAAACCTCAAGAATACCGGCTAATTTTTTGACGTAAAAAGTTCTGACAATTGGATTGGAAATTTTTTCAATCATTGGAATTACTTCTTCACCGATCTTTTTTTTGGCGAAAGCCGATTCTTCCGGATATCTTTTTTGGGCTGCTTCAATTAAAAAATCATAGATTGGCACCGGCTTGGTAATTAATTTTTTAAATTTATCAGGGTCTTTTTTGAGAGCTTCATCAGGGTCTTTAGCAAAATCAATTACTACAACTCTTATTTCAAAATCAAACTTTTCGGCTTCATCAATTCCCCGTTTGATTGATTCAATGCCGGCCACATCTGCGTCCATCATTAAAGTTATTTTATCGGTATAGCGTTTAAGCAACTTTAACTGTTCATAGGTTAAAGCCGTTCCTTTGACAGCAACAAAATTTGAATATCCGTGCTGATATGGTGTAATCATATCGAGCTCACCCTCAACGATATAAACATTCTTTTGTTTTTTTATTTCTTCTAGTGCCAAATTAATTCCAAATAAACATTCTCTCTTATGATAAATTGGTGTTTCTGGAGTATTGACATATTTAGCTTCTTTTTCACTTCCCTCTAAGATTCTTCCGGAAAAACCAAGAACATTATTCCGGCTGTCTTTTAAGGGGAACATCAGGCGTCCGCGAAACCGATCATAATAGCTGCCTCTTTCACTTTTAACTAATAGACCGTTTTCCATCATTTCCTCTTCTTCATATTTCTTTTTCTTTAAAAATAATTTCAAAGAATCCCAAGAAGAAGGAGAATATCCAAGTTCAAATTTATCAATAATTGACTGGTTTAAAAGCCTGGTTTTTAAATATTCACTGGCTTTTTTTCCAAAATCAGTCCTGTTAAGGATATAATGAAAAAATTCGCTAGCCAGTTGGTTCATTCCAATATATCTTTCTTTTTTTTGCCAGATCTTATCTTCAAAGCTGATTTTATTTAGTTTTAACGTAACCCCGGTTTTTTTTGCTAACTCTTTCAAAGATTCGATGAAAGTAATATTTTCCCATTTCATTAAGAACTTAATTACATCTCCGCCTTCTCCGCAGGCACCAAAACAGTGCCAGATACCACGCTCGGGAGAAATAACAAAAGAGGGGCTTTTTTCCTGATGAAAGGGACAAACAGCTTTAAAGTTGCGTCCAGCTTTTTTTAAAGTAATGAAATTGCCAATAAACTCGACTATGTCAATCTTTCTCTTTATTTCCTCTATCTGGTTTTCCATCATTTCTATTCTATCACTTAGAGCCTAAAAACGCTTGACATAAATATTATCTTCAGAACGGTCGTTTCATAGATAAAATATAGTGATTTTAGTCTGGATTCCCGCCGGAGCCTGTCCCCGAATGGGGGCGAGAATGACAAGGTGTCTATCAGCGTTTTTTTCCTTTTCTAACAATCCAATTCTCTACTTTTGTAGGTTATAAGCGGTAGACTACATTAGTTTATAAAGTTATAAAGTTCGTAAAGCATGAGAAAATTTTCGTTTAGACAATTAAATCGAGCATCTGAAATTATCGGAAATATTAGCGTAGCTTGGTTTTCTGGAGGAATAATAACTCCTCTAATTACAAATTCACTTAGTTTTATTGAGTTTGTGTATATATTTTTGGTATCATTATTTATGTCAGTATTTTTCTTTATTTTATCGTTGGAAATTATTAGAAAAAATTAAATAATATGATTGAGTGGAATGTTGGTAATACATATCTTTTTGCCGCCATCGTAAGTTGTGTTGTGATTGTTATTCTTTACTATTATTTAAAGAAAAGAATATGAATCAACTTAATCCGTATTTAGTAGTCATTAGTTTTATTTTTGTTTCCGTAACTGGTTATTTAGTTTTCTTCCGTTGGAATAAAAAATAATTTGTAAAAATTATTTGCTATTTAATCTTAAATCTTCTATATTTGTCATATGATCTATCTCTATCTAGACAAAAACACTATTAAGTTGCTTTATCTGAAAAAAACACTTCTTGGCCAACAGGAGACTCTTTATAATCAAAAAACCTATGAATCGGACCTGATTGATAAAGGAAAGATAATAAACGTCGATTTATTAGCATCGGCTATCAAAGAGGTGACTACTTCATCCAATAAACCAGTCGCTGATAATCAAATTAGTATTATTCTTCCTCAGGAATTTTTTAGCTTTTTCCGCACCACAGTTCCTTCAGACATCGCCGCGTCAGCCCTTAATTCCTTTATTTCTGATAAAGCCCGCTCAATTCTTCCAGTTGATAATACCGATTTAGCCAGCGATTATTTTGTCCAGGAATCGGAAAGTGAAAAAGTTGTCACTTATTTTGGCATCAATCAAGAAACTCTCCTCAGCATTAAACAAGCTCTTATCTTAATCGATTTTAAAATAATATCCGTTATTCCAGATACGATGGCTTATTTTAAATTATTTGAAAAAACATTACGTAAAGAAAAAAAAGAAACCATTCTTTACGCTGAATTAGAAGAAAATATTTTAAGCGGTTATTTGTTTGATTCTTGCGGGTTGATTGATGATAAAAAAATATCAATAAAATATTCCGAAGAAGAAAAGATTGCCGATGTTTTAAAGACAAAAATTGACGAAATTACAACTGATAAAAAAAAGGTTAATCGAATTATTATCTCTGGGGAAAAGTCTGATACAATCCGCCAAGATACTTTTACAAAATCCGTTGGGGTTTGGACTAATCCTTTAAAACGAATTGTTCCGACTTTTTATGAAAGCTATTTAAAAATGTTGATTCCTAAAGATGGAAAAACATTTCCTATCCTAACCTATGATGTTTGTTTTGGCGCTTTTATATTATCTGAAGAGAATAAAAGCTTTTCTCTTTTAAGAAATGGGTCTTATTCAAATAAAAGTAAAATGTCTTTACCAAGAATCGGAATGCCAAAAAAAGAAGTTCTCCTTTTTGTTGGTTCTTTTGTTATTTCATTTTTACTTTTTGTCTTAATTTCTAAATTTGGAACTAATTTTAAATTGCCAAATTTTATGGCTAAAAAAAATGTTGTTACTATTACCCCAACCAAGACTCCTCCATCTCCCACTCCAACTCCTAACTTTAAAAAGGAAGATGTGAAGATAAAGATCCTAAACGGTTCTGGTGTGAAAGGAAAAGCCACTGAAATAAAAGAGATTCTTCGAAAAAAAGGTTATGTAGAAATTCTCACTGATAATGCTGATAATTTTGATTATAAAATTACCGAAATTCAGGTAAAAAAAGGTCAGTCACAGTTGAGTGAAATGATGAAAAATGACTTAAAAGACTATGTCACCTCATTAAAATTCACAGAGCTCGATGATAAAGAAGCGTCCGATCTTGTTTTAATCTTCGCCGCCGACTTCAAGTAATTTTACATATATTATTTATTAGTTTATTTAACGAGTTATTTATTTAGCGAGTTAAAAAGGAAACTCGTCAACCCGCTAAACTCGTAATAAGTTAATATATAATAGCTACATAAAGTAAATTACTATGGAAATTGATATTGAGCAACTAAAAACCAAGTACCAGTCGATTTTAAGTAAGGCCGATTTGGGTGCAAAAAAAAGCGAGTTAAAGACTTTAGAAGAAAAAAGTTACGAGGCGTCATTTTGGAGTGAGCCGAAATCAGCTGGTGAAACGATGAAAAAAATAACTGACTTAAAAAAGGAAATTGAAGATTTAGAAATGATTGAGCTTCTTCTTGAAGAAAATCAATTCGAAGAAGCGGAAAAGTTAATTAATAAATATGAAGTTCTTCTTTTTCTCTCCGGTCCTTATGATCAGGGCGGGGTTGTTTTTTCAATTCACGCTGGTCAAGGTGGAACCGAGGCGATGGACTGGTCGTCCATGCTTTTTCGTATGTACACGCGCTATTTTGAAAGAAAAGGCTGGAGATTTGAGGAATTCGACAGGGTAGCAGGTGAAGAGGCTGGAATCAAAAGCTCAATTATCAACGTTTATGGAAAATTCGCTTACGGTTATTTAAAAGCTGAGGCTGGAGTTCATCGGTTAGTTCGTCAATCCCCTTTTAACGCTGACAAATTGAGACAGACTTCTTTTTCATTAGTTGAGGTTTTGCCAATGATTGAAGATAAAGAAATTAGTATTCGTGACGATGAGGTTGAATGGGAATTTTATCGATCAGGTGGACATGGAGGTCAAAATGTCAATAAAGTCTCAACTGCGGTTCGACTAACTCATAAATCATCAGGTATTATTGTTACCTGTCAAACGGAAAGAGATCAAGGCAAAAATAGAGATAGTGCTATGAAAATCTTACGGGCAAAACTATGGAAAGTAGAACAAGAAAAAAAGGCAAAAACAATCGCAGGGTTTAAAACCGAAACAATGGCTTCTTGGGGACATCAGATCAGATCTTATGTCCTTCATCCTTATAAATTGATCAAAGACTTAAGAACAGATTATGAAGAAACCCAGACAGATAAAGTGCTTGACGGAGAGTTGGATGGATTTGTGGAAGCCTACCTAAAACAAAGCAAGTAAACAGTTAAGTATTAAACTGTTAAAACCTAAATAAACTGTTAAACATTAAACTAATAAACAAAAAACATGTTTAATATTTAAGGTTTAATAGTTTTTTTAACTGTTTAAGTTTTAACTGTTTAACCGTTTGATATTTTTCTTCAAAGTTGCTATCCTAAAGTCATATGGAAAATAATAATTTGATTCATAATCTGGATACGAAAAAAGTTGATGAGGTTTCTTATGGCTCTTTTTTTACTTTTATCGCCGTGGCAATTGTCATCGGGGCGGTTTTAGGTTTTGGTTATTCTCGTCTTAATAAAAAAACTACAAATAATAGTAAAACAGAAAATACAGCTCAATCGGCCGGTATTGTTGATAAAAAAACTTTTAAAGATAGCGTCGAAGGAATACTCCGAGAAGGAGGAATAGATGGCGAAGGTAATTTTCATATTGAGCGCCCTGGTGGAGTTTCACAAAATGCTTACCTTACTTCTAGTACTGTTGATCTATCAAGTTATATTGGCAAAAAAGTCAAAGTTTGGGGTCAAACTTTCTCAGGACAAAAAGCCGGCTGGCTAATGGACGTTGGGTTAGTCGAAATAGAGAAATGAAATCCTAAATTCTAAATGACAAATCACAAATAAATCATAAGTAATAAATTTTAAACAATTTAGTATTTAATGCTTAATGTTTATAATTTATTTGGAGCTTGGAATTTAATATTTAGAATTTTTCTTAATGATTACATTCGATAAAGTCACAAAAAAATTCCCCCTTGGTAATACCGCTTTAAATGATGTTTCTTTTGAAATTGACGATAATCAATTTGTTTTTTTGGTTGGCCAATCAGGAGCCGGAAAAACCAGTATTTTGAAAATGATTACTCAGGAAATAAAGCCAACCAGCGGATCAATCATCATCGATGATTTTGACGTGACTGATAAAAATTTCTCACAAACAATTAACTTGCGTCGAAAAATTGGGATTATTTTTCAAGACTTCAAAGTCCTAGTCGATAAAAATGTTTTTGAAAACGTTGCTGTTAGTCTCAAGGTTATTGATGCCGACCAATCAGAGATAAAAACCGAAGTAAAAAAAACACTTGAGTTGGTCGGACTTTCCAAAAAAGAATTTGTTTTTCCTGTCCAATTATCTGCAGGAGAGTTACAAAGAGTTGCCATTGCCCGTGCCGTAATTGGAGACCGTGATATTATCATTGCTGACGAACCAACTGGTAATCTTGATCCAAAAACTTCCTGGGATATTATGAAGATCTTTAAAAAACTCGAGGGTAAAAAAACAATTATTATTGCTACTCACAATACTGATATTGTGAATTCATTTCAAAAAAGAGTTTTAGTTTTAAAAGAAGGAAAAATAATCAAAGATCAAAGAAAAGGAGGGTATGAACTATGAAAGAAATTTGGACATCAATTAGAAGAACTCCATATCAATCGTTTTCTGCTTTTTTGATTTTGTTTTTTACTCTTTTTTTAACACTGATATTATTTGTCTCTCTGACTTTTCTTTATGGCACTTTAAACTATCTTGAAACAAAACCACAGGTAACTGTTTATTTTCAAAATAAGACTGAGGAAAATCAGATATTTAAAGTTCGTGATGAATTGATGAGCTCCGGAAAGGTATTAAATATAAAATACATATCTAAAAATGATGCTTTCAACATTTATAAACAATTAAATAAAGATAATCCTCTGCTCTTAGAAATGGTTTCGGCTAATATTCTTCCTCCATCCCTTGAAATATATGCAAAAAAACCAATCTTTCTGCCCGAAATCGCTGAGTATTTAAAGAAACAGGGAGATATTGACGAAGTCCAATATGAAAAAGATATTATTGACAAATTACTTGTTTTGACTAATACAATAAGAACATCTGCACTAATTTTTTTTAGTTATTTAATTCTCATGTCAATCGTAGTTTTGACAACTATGATACTTTTTAAAATCGCCCTTAAAGAAAGTGAAATTACTTTATTAAAGTTAATCGGTGCAACTAATTTTTATATTAGAAAGCCATATATCCTGGAAAGTTTATTTTTAGGATTTTCCGCTTCCTTATTATCTTTTGGTATTTTTTCTTTTGTAGTTCTTTACTTCAATCCATTTTTACAGTCATATCTTAAGGGAATTACGACTCTATCAGTTGATGTATTTAATTATCCTCTGACAATTTGGCCGCTGAATTATATTTTTTTTGGAGTTGTTTTTATTTCTATATCTTTATTTGGAGCTATCATTGCCTCAGTTGCCTCTTACATCGCCACAAACAAATATCTAAAGGTATAATTAAATCATGGTCAAGAAAATATCTACAGTTATTTTATTTTTAATAGTATTTCTTTCTATTTTCTCGCTGAAATATACATATTCCGCTGAGTGTGACAATAAAATTGGTTCTGAAAAAATTAGTTGTTTAGAACAACAAGTAAAAACAGGTGAACAAAAAGTTAACAGTCTAGAAACAGAAAAACAATTACTCGATAGTAAAGCTTACCTTACAGGATTACAAATAAAAGAAACTGAAGTAAAAATAGAAAATACTCAAAAAGAGGTGGAGGTTCTTGGAACAAGGATTGAAGGTCTGGATCAATCTTTAGACTATTTATCTAAGCAGCTTATTGAAAGAATAGTTATTGGTTATAAGAAAAAGCCTCTTACGATCTTCTCTCTACTTTTTGATAATAAAAATGCTAACGATTTTCTCAATCAAGTAAAGTATTTAAAAACTGCTCAAGATAATAACCAAAAACTTATATACACTGTTCAGGAAACAAAGACTAATTATGAAGAGCAGAAAAAATTGCGTGAGGAAAAAAAGATTGAGCTTGATCAATTAGAAAAACAAATGATTTCTCAAAAAAGCCAACTTGATTATCTAATAACACAAAAGGCAATTATTCTTAGAGATACACAAAACGATAATGCTCAATATAAACAATTATTACAACAAGCTTTGGCTGAATATCAAGCAGTACAACAAGCTATTGCTACTGGTTCAAAAATTGGTCCTGTAAAAAAAGGTGATCCAATCGCTCTAGTCGGTAATAGCGGTTATCCAAATTGTTCAACGGGTGCCCATCTTCATTTTGAAGTTCAACAAAATAACTCGTGGGTTAATCCTGAAAATTATTTAAGCTCAAAAAATGTTGACGATGAACAAAACGGTGGTAATAATAATATTGGCGGTGGCTCTTGGGATTGGCCTCTATCTGACCCTATTATTATTACTCAAAGATATGGAGTTACTCCTTGGTCATGGCGTTATAAATATAGCGGTGGAATTCATACGGGAGTTGATATGGTAAATAATGATAGTGTGGTAATAAGAGCTCCGGCTGATGGCACTTTATATAGCTCGTCCCAAAGCTGTGGGGGCTCTTCAAATATAAATATAAAATATATTGATCATGGAAATGGTTTGGTGAGTTATTTCCTGCATGTTCAATAAATAAGTACTTCGTCAATAATATCCCGCTTCTACGCCCTATTTCCGTATTCTTGTAGGTTATAAGCGGTTGACTTCATTCGTTCATAAAGTTATAAAGTTTATAAAGTTCATAAAGTGATATGAAAAAAATAATTTTTGTAATTTCTATACTAACTACTATATACTTTATACTAAATACTCCTCCCATTTATGCCCAGTCAAAAATCTTAATCAATGAATTCCTAATCGATCCCCAACCTCAGTCAGTGGAAATATTTAATTCAGGGTCAGAAAGCTCTGATATTTCTGATTGGATAATCGATGATTCCGGCGGAACAACTTTTTACACCATTCCAAAAGAAAGTATTATTTTTCCTAATCAATGTTTGGTTTTTTCAGCTGATTTTAATTTAAACAAAACTTCTGCTGACACGATCAAGTTAATAAATAATTATCAACAATTAATTGATTCTTTTTCTTATAAATCAAGTTCGGGTTCTGGAATCTCATACCAGCGTCAACCTGACGGAACAAATAATTGGGCAACTGCGTCCGCAAATTTTGGATTTTATAATTCCCGTACGGAACAGACATGCCTGTTCCCTACACCAACCATGGAACCAACGTTAACCTTAACGCCAACATTGACGATTACGCCAATAATTATTCCAACACCAACCGATGTACAGACGCCCAATTTGGGCGTCTCTACGACCCCTATCGTAACAATCCCATACGACAATATTTACCTTTCCGAGGTCATGGTTAATCCGACGACCGGCGAAAAAGAATGGGTGGAAATTTATAATGATAATGATTTTTCCGTTTCTTTAAATAACTGGTATGTTGACGATCTAGAAAATACCGGATCGTCTCCAAAGATATTTTCTTTAGAAATAAACGCTAAATCTTATGGTGTTTTTACTCTTACTTCTTCAATGTTTAATAACGATGGAGATAGTGTTCGACTATTGGATTTTAATAAAAATTTAAAAGACGATTTTGAGTATCAAGAAACTGAGCAGGGAAAAACCTTAGGAAGAATTTCTTTCGAATCAGATTATTTTTGTATCCAAGAACCAAGTAAAAATTCCGTCAACAAACCTTGTATTGATCCGATGCCAATATCATCTATGTGTACGGGTCAGGCATGCCTGACCCCTACGATATCAAAATTTCAGGGTTTGATAAATCAAACCCCTACAAAAAATGTTTTGCAAACAAACAAATCAACTTCCAACGATGTATCGATACATCGAAGTACCAACTATCCAACAGGAATTGTCCTGAAAAATTATAATAACGGCGACGTTTTAGGAATAACAAATGAATTAATGATAAATTCTCTAAGTAACAAATCTTTCATTAATCTTTTGTGTTTTTTATCTTTTTCTTATTCCCTTTTGACTATCTGTTCAATATTATTTAGAATGAAATTATCGTATGGAAAAAATAAAAACTTTTATTCACCATCTCTTCATTCCTCATGAAGAAAATAATTTCCGTGCTAAAAGCCTTCATACTGACTTTTTAACGGTTTATCTTGTAATAGCTTTTTTAATGATGATCCTTTTTAAACAAGGTAGTAATCTTCATAATGTTTTAGGATTTGCCACAGATATAAGTATAGATAAGTTATACCAGCTGACGAATGAACAGCGGCAAAAAAATAATTTACCATCATTGGTCTTAAGTCCGACTTTATCTTTAGCAGCCCAAAAAAAAGCCGAGAATATGTTTGCTGAAAATTATTGGTCGCACTATTCTCCCGATGGGAAAACACCTTGGGATTTTATTTTGGGTGCCGGTTATAAATATGAATATGCCGGAGAAAATTTAGCAAAAAATTTTTTATTTAGTAATGGCGTTGTTGATGCTTGGATGAATTCAGATACTCACCGTGATAATCTCCTAAAAAAAGATTATACAGAAGTTGGATATGCGATTGTCAATGGCACGTTGAATGGAGAGCAAACTACTTTAGTTGTTCAGGAGTTTGGTAAACCTATGGCTGGTACTTTTAGTCCTCCATCTGTTCAAGCTGAAGAGGTTTCTGCTCCTCAACAAATCTTAGCTCAAAAAACTGTTCAACCAAAAGTTAATCTTTTGAATTTTTCCTTTAATCTGAATGTTGTTTTTATGGTTTTTCTTATAATTGCCTTAGCCCTAGATTTTTATTTTGCTTCGAAGTTTAATATTATAAGAATTGGTGGAAAAAATACTGCTCATCTATTATTTTTAATATTTGTTCTGATTGGACTATTTATGTCAACAATTGGTGTAATTATTTAAACTATGTCAAAACATATATATTTTCATTTAAAAAAGGAGCTAAAAGATCATCTTTTTGATTACTTACTTTTATTCACCGCTGGAATATTTTTTTTAATTTTATTTAATATTTTTCGCGGACAAAGAGTAATTGAATTTTTTGTCCTTATTTCTTTTGCCTTTTTTTATATTATCTGGGGCGTCTATCACCATATTATCAATGAAACTCTTCATTTAAAAACTGTGGTAGAATATGTCCTGATTGCGTTTATAATAATTTTTCTTTTGAAAATTATTATTTTGCCCTAAAT
>Ga0265292_1002837_pt1 | contig 11397 bp, 12 predicted proteins | sample Munlanlewell296A_FD_189080 | JGI IMG/M metagenome (GOLD analysis project Ga0265292, IMG submission 189080) | Leachate microbial communities from a municipal landfill in Southern Ontario, Canada - Leachate well 296A | ecosystem: Engineered > Solid waste > Landfill > Unclassified | place: Canada...
CAGCGTGGCTTTCATGAGACCGGTATAATCTAAGGAAGGTAAACGGTAACTGGCATACAATAACCCTGATGCAGAATGCACATGTATCCTTTTATCTTCTTCCAGATCGAATCGCCGGGCACCGAAATACCGGCCTTCGAACAACCGGGTTTCCGGCATTTCTATGCCACACTTTTTAGCCAGCAGGGAATATTCATATTCGGTTTTACCCACATTTACCGGATCAATCGAAGCCATGAATTTCACCAGCCAGGCATGGCCATCAATATTCACCAATACCTTGGGCCTGGCCCCACCCGAGGTGCCGGCTTTTTTTACCAGCTCATCCAGCGAACCCGAATAATCATCATTGAGTATTTTCTCAACTTCGGCCGCGTAAAAGTCGAGCTGATGCATTGTTTCTTCCCTTTCGAGGCTATAGTCCGGACGGAAGGTCAGGGCTCCCATCCCATTGCTTCCCACCAGGCAAAGCCGGTCCAGTACCGAAAGCCCGGCAGGATTAACTCCCTGGCTGATCAACCAGCGGTCGATCAGCAATCTGCCCCATCCATCAGGCAAACTATCATTAAATACTCCAAACAATCCATCGAAAGGCTCAGCCCTGGCTGTAAATACCCCGCCCTTAAGGGGCAGGTAAAAGGGCGAAATTGAAAAGCCAGTACTTATCCATGCCTGATCATACTCAAATAGACAATGCCGGTCGGGCGCCAGGGCAAGCCTCCCCACCCGGCTGCTTTCAAAGTAAACTTCAACTACCTGCACCGGCTTAAACATTCCGCTTCCCCCTTTGCCGCTTTTTCACTACTGAAGCTTTCATCACTTCATCGATGCTTTCGTATTGCCGTTTCGTGAACAACAATAAAAATTCCTCTGTGGCATCCAATACAACTGCCAGCATTAAAAGATGCCTGAGGGATATTTCATAACTGTTTTCAAAGCGTTTCAGGGTACCCAGGCTCACACCCGACTTTCCGGCCAGTGTCTGCTGGGTGAGGTTAAGCTCAAGCCGCCTCTCCCTCATCCTGAAAGCTAAGCCCATTGCAATGGCATGTGGGTTAAAAGCATCCAGCACAGAATCATTATCAGATACTATTTTAGACATTATTAGCTATTACGTTTATAACAGATAACATATTAAACAATATAAAGATAGACATTTTTTCTATCCCTATAGCATGTTTAAGCTTTTGATTAGATACAACTGGACGACTGGACGAATGCACGACTGCACGAGGGCACGATGGGGCGAGGGAGCGACTAGGCGATGGAGCGATGGAGCGAGTGGGCGAAGGGGCGAGGGAGCGAAGGGGCGAGGGGGCGAGGGAGCGATTTCAAAATGACCAATTGTCGGGATTCAGGCTGCAAGAAAGACTGCCGACTGACGACCGCGGGGAGGAGTTGAAGTGTTATAACATTCCGTGTGTTCTCAGTATTTCGGCCAGATCGGGGTGTTTTTTCGAGTACTCGCGAAGCATTGTTGTTAGGTTTCGACTATTTTCTTCGGCCTTCAATACTTGTTCTAAAGCTGGTTTCATAGCGGTACGGCGATCCCAAATCATGTAGCCGAGCATGAAAATGAAAAGGGTAATTAAGATGCCAAAACCCCAGTAAAAAAGTGTTTTTATGTCATCTATCTGCTTTTGTTGGTACATGAACTGTTTATCAATGCTTTCAAAATTCACCTCCATCCTGGCGTCGAGTGCACTTATTTTGGCTTCGGTAAGGATAGCGCGGTCTCGGTCGGCCAGCGTATAGGGCACTACAACCTGCTGCTCCTGTGCCAATGCCGGGAGACGAAGCAAGGAGAGGAATAACAGACTGACAAATACAAGTGGTTTCATATTTTATGAATTTAGTGCGAAAATACAAAAAAAATGGTTGCGTTCGCTCGTGCTATCTTCTTTTCGTTCCCTCGTGCAGTCGTGCAGTCGTGCAGTCGTCACATCTTTTGGTCCAGATTCTTCCCCGTCTCTATATGGTGAAAAGTTGGTAAAAATTCAGTCATCACCTGCACAATGGCTGCTTTGGAGAGTTCAGGACTATTCAGAACTGCATTTAGCTTGTTAATCATGGCATGTATTTCGTCCAGCGAACGGCGGGGAGCGTTTTTGATTACACCCAAGGCATGATAGGTTTCCATATCAAGCAGTTCGCCTTCGGTAAAAAATTCTTCATAAGCTTTCTCGCCCGATGTATCGGAACTGAAATAATAAACAGGCCAGTATTTGGTATCATGCGGCATGTAAGCGGCATATTCTTTTGCACCTTGCTCCGTATCAAACGGTATTACCTCCATGCCCATGGATTTAACAAAGGCTTCAGTGATATCTCTGAATGAGGTGAGTTGGTTTTCGTTGAGTTTCGGAAAGAATACTTCGCCTGTCATTCCCAGCATACATGCCAGCATGCAGATCTGTCCTGATTCGTCGGGCGAAACAAAGTAGCGCTTTACATCGGTAGGAACGGAAAAGGGCTGGCGTTTCATCATCCGGTTAATGAATCCGTCGAGCAGACTTCCGTTTGAGAAGGCTACATTGGCAAACCGGGCTGTGGTGACCGGGAAATAATTGGCATAAGCCATAATCATTTCTTCCATGATCTTTTTGCTGGCGCCCATGATGTTCACGGGGTTTGCAGCTTTGTCGGTGGAAACGCAGAAGAAATGCTGTGGTGGGTGTTGCCTGAGGAATGCAAGGAATTTCTCGGCGCGTATCACGTTGTTTTCGAGCAGCGCCGTTATGCTGTAATGGTCTTTTTCGCTGCGTACATGCTTATGCGCCGCGAAATTTGCCACAATATCAAATGGACCCTCGTTGGCAAACAGGCGGTAAAAAACGTCATCATTAAAATTGACGGGGTAGGTTTTATAATCCTCCGGCACATATCCGCCTAAGGTGCTTCGCAGGTCTCGTGTAAGCTCGGTAAGGCCGTTCTCGCTGATATCGACTACATACAGGCGCGAGGGTTTGTACTTTAATACCGCCCTGATATACGATGAGCCTATTGTTCCCGCTCCCCCGATAACAAGGACTGATTTACCGGAAATGGCCCGGGTAAGGGCTTCGTGATGCTGCGCTAAGTCGCGTTTGAAGAAACTTTCGCTGCGGTTAGTTATGTGTTGATGGATAAAGGTGTTTATGTCGATCATGGTTTGTGTGGGGATTGGGGAGTGTAAGGTTAAAGTGGGGCTTTTCCTTTATCCTTTAACCTTTACCCTTCTCTTCGGGTCTCTCCGGTAAATCTTTAAATACCTTGAAAACTAAATTGCTTTCAGGCGCAAATATAGCCCAGGCAGTGAGGAAAATCAACATAAAATCGGTATAAAAGGAGAGGTGATTTTGATACCAAAGTTCCAGCTCTCCTTTGTAGGGCGAAATATGTTTTCTATAGAACTCGTCCAATGGCATTATTGTATCAGACAATAGTTGCTCTTCATCTCTGAAGACAACTGAACCGATTCCGGTAAGGCCTGGCTTTACATTATTAATAATCAGCTTTACATGCTCCGGATAGGAGACAAAAGTTTTATCTACAAGAGGTCTGGGACCAACAATACTCATATCACCTATCAGGATATTGATCAATTGAGGCAGCTCATTGATTTTTGTATGCCTCAGGAATCCTCCCATTGGCATTATACGCGGATCCTTTTTGGTAGTGTGCAACCCGGTACCCAAGGAAGGGCTTGCTTTAAGCATGGTTGCGAATTTCCAGATATTAAAATCCCTGTTTTTGTAACCGATTCGTTTTTGGAAATAAAAGATATAATGTTCGCCGGTTAATAACAATCCGATACAAACCGGAATTAATAACGGGGAAAGAACAGTCAGTGCAATCAAAGCCAGAACAAAGTCGATGAGGCGCTTCAAAAAATGCTTGTACATATTATTTTATTTGAATAGTTTTTTGATGACGACTAGACGACGACACGACTGCACGACTGCACGACTGCACGACTGGACGACTGCACGACTGCACGATTAGAGTGTCCATTTTTCGGGTTTGTTGCTTATATTGATTAGCATGGCGATAATGTGCTCGTATTTATCGTATAGATCATTATGGGTTTTATGATCTATATAGCTGAAGGATTCAGATAGATCCAGCCATACCTGAGTTTCACCAGATTCTGATTCTGAATCAGATAATTTCAATATGAAATTTTTCGGATACCTGCGTTTGCGCCATGCTTCTGCGAGATTTGCACAAACCGACCTGGAACTGCGTCTGATCTGATCGGTTAATGAATACCTTTCTTCCCGAGGAAAGGATTTTGTGACTTCATGTATTTCCAATGCTGCTTCATAAGCAAGCTGATATACCTTTAAATCCTTATGAGATCTTATCTTATCCATAATTCAGGATTATTAAAGTCGTGTCGTCGTGTCGTCGTGTCATCGTAACGTCATGCAGTCGTGCAGTCGTGCAGTCGTGCAGTCGTCCCCTCGTGCAGTCGTGCAGTCGTGCAGTCGTCCCCTCGTGCAGTCGTCTAGTCGTGTATTTCTATTTCCGAAATGATTCAAGTGTTTTTTGCATCCCGTCAATGGCCGTAAAAGGCATTTTATCTATACCTATAGCATGTTTAATCTTTTGATTGGAAACAAGATATGATTCAGTTAATTTTCTTAATCGTTCACTGTTTAATGGGAGATGAAAGAAGTCTCCCACCCGGGCAATGGCTTTAATCGGTTTTACAGGAATACTCCAGATCTTAGCTTTTTTATTTTGTGACAATGCCATTAATCTTATTAGTTCATTGGTTGATAAAGCTTCATCATCAGCAACCTGGTAGATGCCTGGTTCAATATTTTTATCAATCAACTGTTGAACTACGAACAAAATATTATCGATGGAGCAGAATGATCTTTTATTCTCAAAAGCTCCCAGTGGCCATGGAATACCTTTTTGCTGTAGTTTATATAGAAGATTGAGATTTCCTTTGTTCCCAGGACCATGGATCATACAAGGTCTTAAAATATATACCTTTTTATCAACGTGTTCTTGTTCTTTCGCACTATCGTGCCCTCGTGCCGTCGCTCCCTCGCTCCCTCGCTCCCTCGCCCCATCGTGCCCTCGTGCTGTCGTGCCGTCGTGTTCTTCTTTCCACTTCTCCAATTCATTTAAAATATATTTTTCTGCCTCTAATTTAGATTTGCCGTAAGGAGTCTGTGGGCTTGGCAATACTTCTTCTGTAAGCTGATCACCGGTTACAGAATCTGCTACCGCCTTTACAGAACTAAAAAAAATAAATTTGGAAGCGGATGATTTTAATAAATGTTGAAATATTTTTTGGGTAAGACCTACGTTAATGTTAAAATAGGATTGTTCATCTGTGCTATTTTTAGTATCGTGGGCTTTGCCGGCCAAATGAATGATAGTATCGACTGTACTCCAATCCACTTTCTCCAAATCATTCCACGAATAGTAATCATCGAACAGGTGATTTGCAGGTTCGTTGATATCAACGGCAATAATACGGAGTTTAAACCGTGTTTTAAGAACTTTTGAAAGGTTGTTTCCTACAAAACCAAATGCACCGGTAATAAGAATGGTCATTTAATTTGATTTAAAACGCTATTATTAATTTTTCTTCTTTCACGATCAAAGAACCATCCATATTTATTAAAGTAAATAATTGCAGATTTTATAAATATTTTAAATAGTCTGAAACTCGTGGCTGCACCTCTTTCGTGAGCATGAATTATACTGACAGTTGGATAATAAATTGTTTTATACGTGGAATGGATTCTTCGAGATAAATCAAAGTCTTCAAAATACATAAAAAATATTTCATCATATAATCCAACTTTTTTTAATGCTTCAATTCTGAATAGACTAAAACAACCCGAAATAATTGGGACATTGAGTTCTTCTTCGAGATAATTCTCTAAAGTGTATTCTTCATTTTTTAAATAAAATATTTTTTTTAATGGTCTAATAACTCGAATTAAAAGGTTAAACGGCGTTGGCAATAGTTTTGGTAAGAATTGTACACTTCCATCTATGTTTAAAATTTTGGGCATAATCAAACCAATATCAGGATTTTTCTCCATCTTTTGGAGTAATGCTTTTAAAACAGATGTATCAAAACAAATATCAGAATTTAATACCAAGTGATATCTTACTCCATCATTTATCGATTTTTGAATAGCCAGATTGTGACCTGCTCCATAACCGAGATTCTTTCCAGTGAATATATAGTTGGCATCACAAATTTCGAATGCATTGTTCCTTAAAGGTGAATTATCTACCAAATATATTTGATTTATACAAGCGTTTATTTTCAGGGCTTTTACTAAATTGGCAATTAGGGCAAATTCGGAGTTAAAAAGAACTATTGAAATATTTAGATTTTTTCCCATTTCTGTGCTCAAAATTAAACTTTTTTTTCGGGTAGCCTATTGTGACGTCTGTCAACATTCATATGACGGATAAAGTCTTTTCAGTTTGATGTGTGCCTTTTCCGTTGCGAACAGCCGGTTAATATTCTTGTTGAACCCATTGGGAGCCTGCTCCCAGGCTCCAACTTCATCCCGGACTTGTTAAATTGAGTCTATTCTCCGTCCTAAACATTGATTATTCAATACAATAATTTTAATCTCAGCCATATTCAGCCAGCTCCCATGTTTCGGAGTATATACAAACTCAAATCGATCCAAAATCCGTTTTGCTTCTGCCGGTTCAAATCGATCGAACTTGACTCCTCGGCTACGTGTGTCATTTTAAGGAAAAGATTTTGATTAGAGATTTTGATGGGTTCTATTCTTCCTTAATAATTTGACGGAAGAAGTTCTTCGAGGCGATTAGCTTTCCAATCCGGAATAACAGAGAGAAAATGAATAAGCCACTGCCAGGAATCGACCCCGTTAATTTTGCAAGAACCCAATAATGAATATATCATGGTTGCGTGCTGGGCAGCATCGTGGTTTTCGGCAGAAAGATGGGTTTCATGGGTTGACAGGTTTGAATATAAGCTCTATGAAATATTCAATTTTATTCTCAATAATGATCACTGATTTTTTTTCGCTGTCTTTTTGCGAGGTAACCTTAAGGATCGCGTTTTTAAGAGAAGAAGGTTGGTAGGGGTTGAATTTAGCAGTCGGGATGATGGTTTCTTTAGAATAGGGAAGATCGGCTGCAATGACCTTGCAATTCTGTTGAATAGCTTCTATCAATGGCAGACCGAAACTTTCGTTTAAAGAGGGGTAAACTAAATATTCGGATGATCGATATAGCGTTAACAATTCTCTTTGGGTGATGATACCATGGTTTAGGATTTTCAATCCTTTGGCTTTTAAATTAGAGATCAACTTGATTAGTTTATAATCCGTTTCGGGAATTGTCAAATGGAGTTCAAAATTATGGCCTTCCTGGTGGAGGAGTTCCCATGTTTTAAGGAGGACAAAATGATTTTTATGGCTAAGGCCTGTGCTCGGGAATATAAACGAATTAGGGCTCTTGGTACTTATTAAAGGATTTATTTGTTCCGACAAACAGAAAAAAGGAAGTACTTCCACATTCGTACTCGGAATTCTCAGCTTTGTCATCAGAAGCTCCTTCATAAACACTGTTTGAACAATCCATATTTTTGAATTATTTCTTAAGAAAAAAATAAATTGTCTTTTAAGATAGAGAAGAATTCTCGATTTGAAAGGAAGGTACCGGCAGTCCTGCAGTAGGAGGACATTATGAAACAGTGTATATGACGGTATTGATAAAGGAATCGGAGGAGGGATATTGCTGAAACACAAAACCCCGGAGAAATCATTTTTATGCTGTAGATAAAACTGTTTCCGGTTTACTAACGTGGATTCAAGAAAAGTTATTTTCGGTTCTAAGAAATAGGAAAAATAATTTTCGGTACGTTTATCCAATAAGAAAAATGAGGTTATTCCACGTTGCGCGAGTTCTTTATAAAGGTATTTCAGTAAGGTTAAACCACCTGGTGAATTAAGATATAGAGCATCGACTAATAACATTTTAACATCATAAATAAATTTATATACCCTTCGGCAACTGTAATTACATAATTCTATGAAAATCAGAATTGATAAAAATACCCTTATAAGGTAAAAATAAATCTGGATAGGGAGATATTGATTGAAAAAAGAAAAAGAAAGAAAATACTAGTAGTATAAAAATTATAGCAACTTTATTTTCTTTTCTTTTAAATATTAATATTTGTGAGGAAATAAGCAAGGGTTCCATTATATTAAAAAATAAGCTACCTCTACTTATCATTACTAAAAGTGAATTTGCAAATATAAAATAAATCAATATTCCAAGGGTATACCCATTGAACATTATATTGTAGTATGGTAATTTCTCACTTAATGTTTTTCGATTGTAAGAAAATATTGAAAATAAAATTAATCTTTTTATTAAGCCAATGATCGTAGGTTTTCCTCCAGAAAAAGTATCTTTAGCATTATCTAAATAGAATGATGTTTTTGCACTTACCAAATCTCCCATGAAATGACCAAGATATGAAAATGCTTGAGTGGAAATTTGCGTATTCCCAATTATATATATGATAATCGAAATTCCCAGAAAAGAAATTAGCATAGATGGTTTAATCTTAAAGTTTATAAAGTAATAAGTGATAAAAAGAAAAGAACTTAGGTGAAAACTTGCAGCTAAAAAAATAAACAGAAAAAAATAAATTGTTTTTTTTTCTATTACGTATCTTAATGCATAAATGCATATAGCTAATGCTATTAACTGTCTATTGGAACCCATCACTCCCATTGATAATGTATAGAACAACATTAACGACAAGTACAAGTAAGGAGAATAGCGCTGGAAACTTTTAAATATTAGATAGTAATAAATTATAGCGTGTATTAAAAGGAAGTATGAATAATCTGAAAATATTAACGTTGCTAACCATACAAATAAGTTATATCCGTATTCAACCTCAGTATGTAGAAGAGAATTTGGAGTAGCATTATTAATCGATTCGAAATGGCGTAAATATGTAGACCAATCGGTTCCCGTTTCCCAACGTAAGCCTACCTGTATAACTAGAAGAAGATAAACTATAATAGACATCCATCTTCTGGTATTAAATGCTAAAGTATAGTTAACATCTATTATAGAAAAAATAAATAATAAAAGTATAGTAGAAATATAAAGCGTCATGAAATACTATTAAAATATAAATTTCTTAATTTGGCCAAAACGATGTAATTTGAAAATTTCGAATTATAATATTCACGATAATTTTCATTGTGAATATTTATTGTACTGTTAAGAGAATTGATAATATTGTCGACTGTGTTTTCGAATAAGTAAGCATCGGAAATTATTACCTCGGGTACTGCACACTTGTTTGATGCAATTACTGGTTTGTTAAAAAGATACCCTTCAATAACAGGTAATCCAAATCCTTCGCCATATTCGGCAATCATCAGCACTATATCACAATTTGAATATAAATTTAGAAGCTCCGCGTCACTGACATACCCGAGCATTTCAATATTTTTTAGTTGTCTTTTTTGGATTTCCTTTTGATAATGCTCCAATAGGGGTCCCTTGCCTGCAACTGTGAACTTATAATCTTTTTCACGTAATTGTTCTGCAACTTGCAATAATAAATCAAACCTGGCCCTTTCTTCTATGCTTCGAATAATTAAAATTGAATTTCTATTTAGCTTATTTTGATGTAATTCACATAAAGGAACAAGTGGTTCAAAATGAGAAGTGTTTGGGATAATTACGAAATTCCTACGATTGCCAAACAAAGTTTGTTCTTTAGTATAGTTGGAAATGAAATGAATCAAAGAACATCTGAAGTAGAGTAGCAATTCAATGTTTCGAATTAGCAAAATAAATTTATGTTTCTTGATTTTGTTTAAATAGTATAGACCATCATGAATAGTTAATATATCCGTCTTAAAAATAGAAAAAAACGAGAACATCGGATTGTGAGAATGAATAATAAATTTATTTTTTCTTCTTAATTTGATTAAAACTAAGTTTAAGATTAGCGGCCAATACCAACAATGTTTTATTGAAATGCAAGCAAATTTATTACTCTTATATGCTGTTGTGTTTGAACCCCAATGAAGATAATATATGCGGTCGAAATCAAAAGCTTTTGATTGGAACTCGATGACATTTTCAACACCTCGTTTGTGTTCAAAAAAGCTATTAAACCCCAAGTATAATACAACATGTTTTATTATTGTTTTCTGTTTGTTTAATAACATATTTTTTAAGGTTTCAATAGCTTTCTTAAGGTTGATAATATAAAATCATTAATGCTAGTGTCATGTCAATGATCATATGACGGATAAAGTCTTTTTAGCTTAATTCGTGCATCCTTCATGGTAAACTGCCAGTTAATCTTCTGTTTAAATCCGTTCCTGGCTGTTTCCCAAGCTTCGACTTCATCTGCTACTTTTTCAATTGTGTTTATGCGACGCCCTAAACACTGGCTATTTACTACATTTAACTCTATTTCTGCCATATTCAACCAGCTACCATGCTTTGGTGTGTAAACAAATTCATAACAGTCCAATATCCTTTTGGCTTCAGCCGGTTCAAATCTCTCATACAATGCACCTGCCGTATGAGTTGCAAGGTTATCCATAACCAGTGTTATTTTATCAGCTTTCGGATAAAGCTGATCTGCTATTTCTTTGATGAACTCTGCCCAGTCGACTTTGCACTTCTTTTGAGTGATTTTCACCTTTCGAAACCCTGCTAACGGTTCATTAACCATAAAGATATTGCAAACTACAAATCGTTCATATTCATAATCACACATTCGATCATGCCCCTTGCCCATTGGAATAGGAACACGGGTTTCACCAATCAATTGTTTTGGCGATTCATCCATGCAAACAACTGGTCTCTCTGGATTATACGGTCTTTTATACACATCCAGTACCTGTTCCATGGCAGCAACAAACTCCCCGCTTCTCTCTACCGGGATTACCCACCCTTTGATTCGCCAAGGCTTAAGTTCGTTTTTTTTAACGTCCTACGGATCGTTTCGTGTGATATACTCTCTGTAACCCGAAGTTCAACCAACTGACCAGCAAGCAGTCGCAGAGACCATCGGGCAAATCCTTTTGGCGGCTCACCGCAGACAAGGGCAATCAAGTGGGCTTCCATATCTCCGTCAACCAGTTTGTCATATATACGTGAAGTGGGAGCCATTTTTAATGATGCTTCAAATCCTTCTTCAACGAACCGTTTCTTAACCCGATCAATGGTGCGCATTCCAATTTTTAACACCTTGCATATCTCCTCATTCGTTTGTCTTTGTTTACTACTCCCCATTCTTTAGACCACGATTTTGCTTTTCTTAATTGAATTTATTAATTCTATTTGTATTGATATTGCTGTTAATTTCGGGAAATAACTCGAAGAGTTATTCTCGATATTAAC
>Ga0265292_1002838_pt1 | contig 11397 bp, 5 predicted proteins | sample Munlanlewell296A_FD_189080 | JGI IMG/M metagenome (GOLD analysis project Ga0265292, IMG submission 189080) | Leachate microbial communities from a municipal landfill in Southern Ontario, Canada - Leachate well 296A | ecosystem: Engineered > Solid waste > Landfill > Unclassified | place: Canada...
CTATAGGGATTCTATTAATCATTTTAAATGAGAAGGGTTTCTTGCTTGCGATTAACACTCCTTTTTTTCTGTACCACATGTCCAAAAACATTTTATGAGGATATTTTTTTAAGCATTCAATTTGATCTGCATCTTTAGGAGACCAGAATTCTTGTAAGTATAAAAAATCAGGGTTTATCTTTTCAATTGTTTTTGATACCAGATCTCCATTTACATTTGGCCTAAAATATTCATCCTTATTTCCTGTTCTAAATCCGAAATATTTTCCATATTTTAGAAAAACAAAAGAACCTATATTCCAAGTTAATATCCTGCTCATTTTCTTTTTCATTTTAATCTTTACATAATTTTATATTTAAATCTGATGTTTTCTTATAAAAAAGAATTATTTAATGCAAACAACTTTGAATACCCCCCTTTTTAAGGAATTTAATTACATATAACAAAATACTATTCTTATTACATTGTTTATCTTTAATTAATTGTGATTAAATTATTAATTATGAAGTGTATTATTAATTATATCTTCCTATTACTATCCTGCCTTGTTTTTATTAATCAGCAAAAAATAATCTTTTTTGAGTTTTTCAAAACCCTCTATATTCTTTTCAAATTGCATTAAAAAATAGAAAGAGAATAAAACAGTTATCTCGTTTTAAATTCCACGACGTCCAAATCTTTTAATTTATGTTTTAATCCGACTATTTGCCCAGAGAATTTGCTAGATGGTCCCCATATTTTTGTTTCTCTTACTTTCTGTGAAAATCCTTTTAATATTTTTTCAGCAACATCCCTTGGTGTGGCTCCTGGTTCAAGAATTATTGGTCTTTTGCTTTTTTCCTTGCCAGGTTCCTTTGTATAAATTCTTAATTTTTCAAAACTGCCGAATAATTTTTCTTTTAATTCTTCTAATCCCTCTCCAGTCAGCGAAGAAATTATTGAAAAATTATATTTTTTTGATTGTAATGTAGATTGTATTTTTCTTTTTTCATTTTCATTTAATAAATCGCTCTTATTAAAAACGATTATCTTTTTTCTGCCTTCATTCCCAACCAAACCTTCAATCTCTTTTATTTCTTCCAAGGAATTAATAAGAATTAAAATAATATCCGTCGTATGAGTGATGCCTCTGTCATAATATTCCGATTCTATTGCAGGATTTTCTATTATTTGTATTCCTGTTCCATCTGAATACATCATTCCAATTTTAGGAGAGTTTGTTGAAAAAGAAGCATAAGAAATTTTTGATCCCGCATTTGTTAAAGAATTCAATAAAGAAGACTTTCCAGAATTTGTTTTCCCAACAATCACTATTTGCATATCTTCTTTTTTTATTCCAACTCTTGAAGTTTTTCCAGCTTTTTTTGATTTTTTTATTTGAGTTTCCAGTCTTTTTCTTCTTGTTCTAAGATTTGCTAATAAATTTTCTGAAGATTTATGTTTTGGAGCTTCTCTTAGCATTTCATCTAAGAAAATTAATCTTTCTTCATCATTTTTTGCATTGAGAAATTTTCCCTGTGCTTTTGTGAACTGTGGTGAGGCATTTGTGGGCATATAAATTTTTAAGTTGTTGTTGCTTAAATAATTTATGAATAAAGAAGAAATAAAAAAAGGAATTATGTGTAAGAAGGAATTTTCAAAAATTCCTGAAAAAGATATTTTCTTGGCTTATGGAAAATTTGGAAGAAGAGAATGTTCCGAAGAAGAGAAGATAAGACTGACAAGGGATTTACTTAGAAAGGTTTATTCTGCATTCGCAAGTGGAAAATTGTTAAGCATAAAAGACAAAAGCGAAGAATGGTTTTTGAGAAAACATTTGTCTACCCGTGAAAGATTAAATTATTATGCAGAAATATATAAAAAATTGTTTGGGGCATTAAATGAATTTTCTCTTATAGACTTGGGTTCTGGAATAAATGGTTTCAGTTATAAATTTTTTCCAAGAAAAATGAAGATTGATTATACTGCTGTTGAAGCAGTTGGGCAGTTTGTAGATTTGATGAATTTTTATTTTAAAAAAAATAATTTTAATGCAAGAGCAATTCATGAAAGTCTATTTAACATAGAAAAAATAAAAAGCTTGATAAAAGAATGCAAATCTCCTCGGGTGATTTTTCTTTTTAAAGTAATTGATTCATTAGAAATGATTGAAAGAGATTATTCAAAGAAACTTTTAGAAGAAATTGTTCCTCTTTGTGATAGAATGGTTGTAAGTTTTGCAACAAAGAGCATGATAAAAAAGGATAAATTTAAAGCAAATAGAAAATGGATAATTGATTTTATAGAAGAAAAGTTTGAATTACTTGAGGATTTTGATATTGGGGGGGAAAGATATATTGTATTTTGCAAACGGGATAAAAGTATTTAAACAATTTACCTTTTGATATTGAATGAAAAGGGGTTTGGGGGTTTTTGTTCTTTTAAGTTTTATATTAATTTTATCTTTAACATTTGTTTCTGCTGGATTGTTTAGCGATGTTATTAAGAATATGGGCAAGAATATTGGCAAGATGACTGGTGCAGCCACAGACGTTGATACAACTCCAAGAGTTGCTTTCTGGGTAGGAAAAGTAAATCAGCATACTGAAAATGGAGTTTGGATGACAGATCCCGATGGAAAAAGCGGTACAAAGATTGGAGAGGAATTAGCATATTGTCAAAAATGGTATCCAAATACAATTTCTGTTCAAAAATATAAATTGGAAAAAATTACTACTTGGAGAACCGCAGGGAATGTAGGAAAAATAGCTACTTCTGCAAGATGGAGTTATGAATGTGTTCAAAAAAGTTCATCTGTATGTGGAGATGGAATTTGTGGTTCTGGAGAAGAATGTGCAAGCTGTGGAGAAGATTGTGGACATTGCATTGCAAGATGTGAAACTGACTCTGATTGTCATGGGGGAGAGAGTTGTCTTGGGGGAGTTTGTGTTGAAGTTTCTTGTACAGAAAATGATGGGGGAATTGAATATAATGTTAAGGGCGATGTAACTGGAAAGATTGGAAATTCATTCTCAATTTTTATAGATTTTTGTGAAAACTCCGCTATACTAAATGAATCTTATTGTGACGGAGCGAATCCAAAAACTCTATCTCATGATTGTGGAATAGAAAATAGAGCTTGTTCAAATGGGGCTTGTATAGGTATTCCCACAGTGATAATATGTACAGACAATGATAGCACTCTTAAAAATATTCAAACTTTAGATGTACAAACAAATGACCCTTCTGTTTATGTAAAAAGTGTGGGCACAGGAATATATATAGGTAGTCCAGATAATTCAATTTATGGATTGGAGCCAAACCCTTTAGAAGCCAAACCTTCCCCTTATAATTATAGTTTATTTTATGATCATTGTTCTTCTGCAACACAACTTAATGAAGCATTTTGTCAATATAATGGAAAACTTAGTGCAGTGGGACTTATATGTCCAAATGGATGTTTAAATGGGGCTTGTATTAAAGCACAAAATTACACGATGACTTGTGCAGATTCGGATGGTGGAAATAATATTTATGTAAAAGGAACAATGAAGTGGAATTATAGTACAAGTCCAAATACACAATATCTTTTTATAGACGAGTGTGCTCTTGGTCCAGAAGGAACTATAATAAATGAATGTGATGGAGATAATTGTTATGTTCTAGAGAATTATTGTTCTGGTAGTATTTCATCTAAGCCAATACAGGATGAAGAATATCTTTGCCCAAATGGATGTTCAAATGGAGCTTGCGTTGAAGAAATAAATACAACCTCCGTATGTACAGATACTGATGGAGGAATAAATTATTATATTAAAGGAGATTCAACCGATTCCACAAAAACTTTAATCGAGGGATGTATCAATAATACTACAACTATAAGAGAATTTTATTGTGGAGAAGACGGTAAAATTTATAATGAAGATTATACTTGTCCAAATGGATGTGCCGATGGATATTGCATTCAACCTACTGGAAGATATTGTTCAGTTGATGCAACAAAATGTAATCTTGAATGGAAGGTTCCTGTGTGTGGAGCAGTAGTTTTTTCAGGAGATGGTCTTAAAGAACTTTGTGAAGTCCCTGGCAATCATTCTGGTTCTGTGAGTGCAGGTTTTAGCTTTGATAATACAAATAGTTGTGCTATTACATCTTTATGTCCAAATGAATGTTTAGATGGAGTTTGTGTCGAAGTTATGAATATAACAAATTATAATTGTACTGATAGCGACGGAGGAAAGAATTATGCTGTTAAAGGGAATTTAGTTGACAGATTGCATAATGCAACTTATGAAGATTTTTGTTCTGGAAGTATAACTTTGAGAGAGCACTGGTGCGGCGAGAATAATTATCAATACGAATATTATAATTGTGAGAATGGATGTGGTGGGGGGAAATGTTTGAAGAAAGGAGAAAAGATTATTGAAAGTGTTTGTCCCGAACAATGTATTTTAGTTAATGGTCTTTGGGTTCCTTTAATTAATGAATTGACCGTAAATTTAGAGGTTCCAGATTATTTTTTGTCTAAGGAGATTAAGTTTAGTCATTTGACTTATAATTCCTGGAGTGATTATCAACCTATGTTGGATAAAGTAGGAGAGTTGACTGAGGGTCTTACTTCGGATTATGAAAAAGCAAAAAAAATTTTAGATTGGGTTAAACATTCAAAAGAATATTGTGATGAGGGAATGGATTGTATCTCTATGGCCAACGAAAGAAGAGATATGGAAGACAAATATCTTTATCCAGAACTTTATGAGTATGGTTACGGAGTTTGTTTGGATTCAGTTATTCTTAGTATTGGTATGTTAAGATCAGCCGGAATACCTGCAAATCAGATGATGGCTGGATTTGAACATATAGATGTACTCTTTTTTGTTGAAGGAAGATGGTTTGTTGCAGATACCACATTTTTTAACTCTCCTGTGCAAATTTTAGATCTTAAAGAAGAAAAAAGGATTTTTTATTATTATGATGAAAAGGATTTTTTAGAATCCGAAGCACCCTATTATTTTAATGATCTGCCTATGATAACTTCTTTTGAATATTCTTCTGAAGATTTTGCGGATGTTTATCTTCCTAACAAAGGTGTTTTGAATTTAGATTCCAATACTCAATATATTTGCGATTTTGTTATAGATATGGTTTGTGATAATTTTGGTTGTATTAAGAATTTATATAATTCACTGAATCCTAATTGGAGGAATTCAAATAATTTAATTCAATATGATGTTGGAGATAATAGTTCTTACTACCGAAAACCACTTATCCAAGGATATAATCATTTTAGACTTCCTTCTGGAGAAAGGTATAAATTTGAATGTCATAAAAATGCTCCAGATAATGAAAGAGATGGAATAATCGTCTCTTCTTTGGAATTTTCTCCTAAGAAAGATGAACTTTTTGTTTTAAAACCAATCGATTTGATTAAATCAAAAAATGCAACACAAGAAGAATACGAAGAATTAATAAATTTGCTTTCTGAAAAGCTTTATTTGGAAGAAGTTTTGAAAATTATAGATAATCAATCAAATCTAAATATTTCTTATGAATTTTCATGCGATTTAGGATGCCCTCTCAATGGAAAATGTTATTCTTTTGGATATAGAAAATCGGGGAAATATTGTTCAGATAATTATGAATTTGTTGAACAGAATATAAATGACGCTATTTGTGAAAATAATTTTGAATGTGCAAGCAATATTTGTATAAATAATAAATGTGTGGATGCTGGAACGTGGCAGAAGTTTTTAAACTGGTTTAAGAGATTTTTTGGTGGAGAATAAGATTGGTTCTTTATATTTAAAACCAAAGTTTAAATTTAAATAGCTTATTTCCATTTTATTATCATGAAAGCCAAATTTTATAGAAAAGTCTTGAAAAATGGAATGACGATTATATTAGAAAAAAGAAATTTGCCTGTTGTAAGTGTTGCATTTGCAGTTCGTAATGGAGGAGTAAATGAAAAAGAGGAAGAAAAAGGAATATCTCATTTTATAGAGCATATGTTATACAAAGGAACTCCCACAAGAGATGCTAAGAAAATTGCTGATGACATAGAAAAGAGAGGAGGAGATTTGAATGGTTTTACTTCCGAAGAAATTACTGCTTATTGGTGCAAAATGCCATCAAGACATTTAAATGTGGCACTGGAAGTTTTGATGGATATGGTTAAAAATCCTCTTTTTGAAGAAAAAGAATTGGAAAAGGAAAGAAAAGTTATATTTGAAGAAATTAAAATGTATCATGATAATCCTCACATGCACTCGTTAGATGAAATACAAAAATTATTATACAATAAAACAATGAAAATAAATATTGCTGGAACATTTGACACAATGAATTCTCTTACGAGATATAAAATTTTAAGTAAATTTAAGCAAGTTTATTCTCCAAATAATATGATTCTATGTGTTATTGGAGATGCAGATTTTGATTATTTAATTAAGTTTGCATATAAAAACTTTGGAAATGAAAAAGGAAAAATCCCTTTTGAGAAGTTTGAGTTAGAAAATAGTTTCAAAGTTGAAGAAAGAGAAGGGATTGATCAAGCAAATCTTGTATTTGCACATCACGTTCCAACTGCAGAAGATAAAAAAAGTTATGCTGCAGTTGTATTAAATGCATTAATGGCTGGAGGAATGTCTTCAAGATTATTTGCCGAAATAAGAGAAAAAAGAAATTTGGCCTATTCTGTAAAAGGAGATTCAAACATAAACAAAACATTTGCGTATAATATGATTTATGTTGGAACTATGAAAGAAAATGTTGAAAAAATAAAAAAATTAATATTAGAAGAGTTTGATAAAGTTGCAATTTCCCTTGAAGAAAAAGAATTAAATCAAATTAAGGAACAGCTTATAGGAAATTATCAAATTTCAATGGAAGATTCTCAACAACAGATGGTTAATTTATTAGCTTATGAATTGCATGGGAATGCAAAAGAATTTTACAATTTTGAAAAAGATGTTCTTAAAGTGAAATTGGAAGATGTTAAGAAATTGGCTTTGGATGTAAAAAATAATTATAGTTTTTTTGCTTTGGTGCCCAAATAGTAATAATAATCTAATAATAATAGACAACTTTGAATAACCCTCCTTTTAAAAAATTTAATTATCTGTAACAGAAGACTAATTTTATTATATTATTTATTTTTAATTAATTATAGACGATATTATTGATTATACAATCCTTTTATTATTATAAGTTGTTCTTATCAACAAAAAATAATCTTTTTTGGGCATTCAAAATCCCTAATAATAATAATAATAATAATACTCTTTTAGAGAGTTATACAAATATTTTTAAAGTTGTTTTTTCTAAATTAAATTATGAAAAGGGGTTTGGGTGTAATAGTCGGAATTTTTATTTTAATATTTTCTCTTAGTTCTTTTGTGAGTGCAATTTCTTGTTTAGGAACTCTTGATTGTTCTGCATTTAGTGATATCTCTAGTCCTACTTGTCAATATTTGGAAGATCAGGGCTATTGTTCTTGGGACGGTGTGGAATGCTCAGGATATACTGTTGGTAGTTGTTCTCTCTTCGATAGTACTTCCAAAATTACTTGTGAAACTTATGACGATTGCACATGGGATGAATCTACATCTAGCACATCTGGGGATACTTCAAAAGGAGCAACAGGTTCAACTTGTTTGATTAATTCTGAATGTGCATCTGGACAATGTGGTGGTGCAGTGGCGGGAGCATGTTCTGGAAATTATAATCTCAAAGTTAATTGGCTTGGGAATCCTTTTGATTGGATGGGGTGGGTTAGTTCTGTTCCTTGCGAAGATTGCCATGATGCTGGACAAATAGGTTATTTTGTTGAAGGATCATCTTGGTATAAATACACTTGTGTTAAAAATAAATTTATATTTTGTACTGGATCTCGTTGGGCAGAAAGCAGTAAAACATATTTTCGTTCGGCTTACGCAACTGTAAGTTGTGACAGTTTATCTCAAAGTGCTTGTACTCCATCGGGTTGTTCTTGGACTGGAACTTCTGGACATTGTAAGGCTGCTTCTGTAGCAGCATGTGTTCCAGCTACAAATCCTACTCTTTCAGGAATATGCGGAACTTCTAATTGTGGAACAGTTGCAAATGGAACTTGTGGCGATGTAACTTGTGGATCTTGTTCAGGTTTAACCCCAAAATGTTATATAACTTCCACTTCTCAGACTTGTGTAGGATGTTTAAATAATAATGATTGTACTGATGTTACAAAGCCAAATTGTGTTAATAATAAATGTGTAGCAACTGCATGTAAACCTGCTGATAATCCTACTCTTTCAGGAGTTTGTGGGGATAAAAAGTGTGGAACAGCTACGAATGGAAGTTGTGGCACTGTGACTTGTGGAACTTGTTCAAATTCCCACGGAACAACTTCATGTCCTTCAGGATTATGTGTTCCTGTTTGTTCCTCCGGTTATGCAAATTGCGATTCAGATACAACAAATGGATGTGAAACACAATTGGGAACAGATACAAATTGTGCCTCATGTGGAAATGCTTGTACAACCGCAGGACAAACTTGTCAATCTGGAATTTGTAAGACTACTTCCACAACAAAATGTACATCTGGACAATCATGCACAAACGGAGCCTGCTCTTGTGATGATGGTAAAGATTGTACTACAGATACTTGTTCTTCAAGTGGAAGTTGTGCACATACAAATAAAGAAATTGCAAGTCCTTGTACCGATGATGGTAAATCATATACTATAGATTTATGTTCTATATCTGGAGAGTGTTTGCATACTCCAAGTGCGTGTGCAACAGACAACAACGAATGTACAAAAGATTATTACTCTGCAAATGGAGTATGTACACACACTAATGAAGAAACTGGCAAGCCTTGCAAAGTAAGCAATACCGAATGCAAGAATTATATTTGTTCTTCAGGAGCATGTGTTGTGCAGAGCACAAAATCAAATTGTGTTGTAACTCCTACAATCGATTGGACTCCAAGAGTTGCTTTTTCTCCTGGAAAATCATCGATGCATACAGAAAATGGAGTTTGGACTCCGGATAGAGATGGAATTGATTTTGATCGTTTTAAGTCAAACACTATTTTTGAGAATGAGGAAGCAGCCAGAATAGCTTATTGTATAAGATCTTATGGAAATTCTCCATATGAAGATAGAATTAATGCTTCTAAGCCATATAAATTAGAAACAATTACTGGATGGAGAGATCAAGGAGATATAGATAGACCAATTCAACTGCCTACTCTTACAGCACAAACTTATACATGCGTTCATGGGAGTTTATCATTATGTGGGAATAAAGAAGTAAACCCTGGAGAAAATTGTTCAAGTTGTGGAGAAGATGTTAAATGTGCCTCAGGAAAGTTTTGTACATGGGGGGAATGCTCAACGGAGGCGACTGTTACATTAAAAGAAAATGGAGCAAATTGTTCTTCAAATTCTGAATGCAAGAGTGGAAACTGTTCAAGTACAAAATGTTCTGCACAAGTTTATACTTCTATTTGGAATACAAATTCAACAATAAATGCAGGTTTGCCAGATATAGGGGCTCTTTCAAGACCAACAGTATTCTATAAAGATTCAAATTGGTACCTTATAAGTGGAGGAATGCAGGGAAAATTTTATGGTTTTGTTTGGAACGGAACTCAATGGGTAACTAATTCTGTAATAGTTAACGGTTTGCCAGATATAGGAGGTTATTCAGCTCCTTTTGTATTTTATAAAGATTCAAATTGGTACCTTATAAGTGGAGAATTTAATGGAAAATTTTATGGTTTTGTTTGGAACGGAACTAAATGGTTATCTAATTCAACAATAACTCAGGGTTTACCCGACGTACCCAATGGGGATTTTGGAAGCACTTTAGCAGTCTTTTATAAAGATTCAAATTGGTATTTAATAAGTGAGGATAGGAATTCTAAGTTTTACGGTTATTCTTGGAATGGAAATAAATGGATAGCCAATTCTATAATAATAAATGGATTACCTGACTTAGGAAATTCTGCAACTCCAATGGTCTTTTACAAAGACTCAAATTGGTATTTAATAAGTGGAATGACAAATGGTAGGTTTTATGGTTATTCTTGGAATGGAACTCAGTGGAAAGTCAATTTAATAATAAATGCAAGCATCTCAAGCGTAGAGGGAAATTCAGCACCTTTTGTTTTTAACACATCTTCAACTGATTGGTATTTAATAAGTGGAAGTGCTGGTGGAGAATTTTATGGTTATAAATATTATATAGAGAATGGTACAAATATTGCTCCAAAAGAAAATGGACTAAATTGTTCTTTAAATTCTGAATGTATAAGTGGAAATTGCACAAATTCAATATGTTTAGCAATATGTACTCCTGTTACAAATCCTTGTGGAGGTAAAAATTGTGGAACAGTTACAAATGGAACTTGTGGTAATGTGACTTGCGGATCTTGTTCAATAGGACAGAATTGCAATTCAACTGGACAATGTGCAGTTTCATCTTGTAGTGCAGGTTATGCAAATTGTGATTCAAATACAGCGAATGGATGTGAAATTCAATTAGGAACAGCAACGCATTGTGCTAACTGTACAAATATTTGTGCATCTGGACAATCGTGTGTAAATAATATTTGTAAAATTCCAGAAGATAATTTAACTCTTAAAAGAATTGCTTTTTGGGAAGGAAAAGTCAACCAGCATACTGAGAATGGAGTCTGGACTGCAGATCCAAATGAAATTAGCGATGTAAATGTAGATAAATTAAATTATTGTAAAAAGTTTTATCTAAACACAATTTCTGTTAAAACATATCAAGTAGAAACAATTCCTTCTTGGAAAAGTGTAGGAAGTACAGGTGCACCAATTTCTGCTCCAAAGCAGAGTTATGAATGTGTTCAATCAGGGGGCGCAACAACATCCTCTTGCGAATTAGGATGTTCATTAAGTAATGGAAGATGTGTTCAAATTGGTTATAGGCAAAGCGTGAAGTATTGCTCTCCAAATGGGGATTTTGTAAATCAAATTGCAGATGATGCCATATGTGATAATAATTTTGAATGCACAAGTAATTTCTGTGTTGAGAGAAAATGCATAAGTGGGACTTTGATTCAAAAGATTTTATCTTGGTTCAGAGATTTATTTAGTCCAAGATAAGAAATAAAGCCCGAAGAGCAATAATATTAAAAACTCTTTTTATTGTTTAAAATTATGTTTATAGTAAAGGTTCCCGGAATAAATGGTTTGGGGAAAACCATTGGATGTGAGAAAGCAGGAAATGAAATTATAAAATGCCTTAAGGAAGAGATATATTCAAATGAGGCTGGAAAGGCTGTAGATATAAATAAGATTGATTTGGAAGAGATTCATTTAGATAATTCAAACATAGAATCGGCAAATAAACTTATATATAAAAATGCATTTGAAATGTTTGAATCCAAGGAAAAAACCATATTTT
>Ga0265292_1002839_pt1 | contig 11394 bp, 7 predicted proteins | sample Munlanlewell296A_FD_189080 | JGI IMG/M metagenome (GOLD analysis project Ga0265292, IMG submission 189080) | Leachate microbial communities from a municipal landfill in Southern Ontario, Canada - Leachate well 296A | ecosystem: Engineered > Solid waste > Landfill > Unclassified | place: Canada...
ATTGAACGTCGCAGTGAAATTCGGCTGGCAAATCAGCAAAAGGGTCAAATTTCTCCGCCGATTGGCGGATCAATTTGACACTCCACCTATTGTACAAGTGTGGCGTTAGATTCTGGAGTCAAACTAACTATAATCCTATGAAAACATCATTTTCGGAGGAAGAAGCGGTCCAGGTGGCGGTCAAACTTGAAATTAATTGGGATAACTCGCCGTTTGACTTGGATCAGTTCAGGCGCGGGATGGATGTGGAGCTGGAACACGGCACGGTTGACGCCGGCACCAACGTTACCAATGACGACCCGGTCATGACCGGCAAGATCGCCTTGGCGCACTTGCACGAGATTGCGGATTATTATGATCGGCTGGAAGAGATGGAGAGAGCGGCGGGATCATAATGCCGTTAAGAGCATTTGGAAGGTGAAGCGATATTATTTACAAAACATGGACGAGCTTGTTTGATTCTTTTATTTTGCTATACTAACCACATTATTCTTAATTTATTTATATGCCAAAAAATAGATCATTGATTTATTGGATAGTTCTCATTATTGTTTCTGTTGGTGTCGGGGGATTTTTTTATTTTACAGCGCAGGAGCCCGGGGTGGTGATGCCGTTGGTCAATGACGCAATGACGGATGATCAATCCCCGATTGTGGTTGAGGAGTTGCCGAACGGGGAGAAGGTGGTGAGGAATGTAGGAAACAATGGTTATAGTTTTAAAATTCCACAGAAGTGGAATGCTTATAAAAACGAGCAATCCAACGTAGTTGTTATGGAAGAGGATGAACCGCAAAATGAGATGTATTTTGGCCCAGCAGTGGTTATTGGCGATACGAACATCGACACCTTGGAAGATTATTTGAATACGCAAGATAATTTAATAAACAGTGGAGTCACCATAACAAAAAATAATATTTTTTATGTCAAACAAGTTGCAGTAAGTTGGGTTAAAGCAGATTATTCTACATCGTATCAGCCGTCAAACGGAGAGATTGTTTACATTTATCATTTTTCACTTAACAAAAATGAGAATAAATATTTTGTAATTTTTTATTCGGCTTTAGAAGAGCAAACTCTCATTGATAATAAAGATAATTTAATTTCTATAATTAGTGACCTTATTTAGGAGAAAACATGAAAGCGCGATATCCACTTTTTATTTTTTGGTGTTTTTTTGTAATGATTTCTGCCACAGTATTTGCGGCGATAATTTTAAAGTTGCCATTTAAAAAAGACGAAGAGCAGGTAATAACCAGAGCTTACAATGATAGTACACATGTTGGAAAAGACAGATTTGCACTTGATTTTACGATTGGGGGTTGTGACGGTTGGGATAGCGAGGTATTATCCATAGCAGATGGTAAGGTTATTACAGCAGAAACGGGACACGAACACGGAGAAAAAGGGAGTTATGGAAATCAAGTTGTTGTGGAGCATGAAGACGGAATCGAAAGTAGATATGCGCATTTGAATCAAGTTTTGGTGGAAGTTGGCGATAAAGTAGGGCAAGGGCAGCAGATTGGTACAGCAGGTAATACGGGTAATGTTGTAGGTACAGCTTGTAAAGAATATCCTGGCACTCACCTTCACTTTGTTATGTATCAAAAGGACGAGGACGGTAAACTTCAGGCATACAAACCAGAACCGATATCTGGTTGCCCTGAGGTTGTTGCCGGCAAATCCTGCACCTCCGACAACACCCTCTACGATCCAAATAAAACAGAGATAGAATCCACTGTCAATGTACCGCCTGAAATAAAACCCCAACCCCAACCATCCTCTCTCCTAAACCGCATAAAATTATTCTTTTTACGGTTATTTTCAAATGAAAAGAAAGAAGAAACAAAAGCGGAACAGATCGCGCAAGTGGCAGGGGGTGATCAAGCGAACGAGAGTGAAGAGAAAGCGCCGACAGCGCCGACACTGGACGCTTTGACGGATGATCTTAAAATTCTTAATACTCCTCAAAACATTACCGTTATCCAAGGAGAAACAGAAATGCCAGTTGTGGTCCAAGCAAGAAATACAGGCAGTAAAGATTGGACGCAGTCGGAGATTTCGGTAAATGTAGTCGGGGGGCTGGAGTTGAATAAAATTTACCGCCATCCAACATGGCTAACCGGCTTTCGGCCGGCAAAACTTGATCAGGCGCGGGCGGCTTTCGGGGAAATAGGCACTTTTACCACGCTCATCAATCTGCCGCAGGAAGCAGGGATATACCAGTTTCGTTTACAGGTAGTAAGACAAGAAAGCAAGCAATTTTTACAAGTTGGTAATTTATTTTACACGCTCAATATCGCAGTTGCGGCAGGCGGCAACGCCCAAGGTTCTGCGGGTTCTACCGGCAGAGCCGCGCCATCAATCGGCGAACGAGCGAAGGAGGCTGTTGAGAAAGTCATTGATACCACACGGGGGGTGGTTGAAGAAGTTATCAAAGAAGTAAGAAAGGCGATAGAAAATTTGCCTATTCTCTGGAACAGCCCATCATCAAATAGTTCTCTGCCAAGCGTGGATAATGTCCAAAATGAAGAAAAAAAGATAGAAAAGGAAGCCGCAACCAGCACGCCCGATATTATAGCGCTGCCGGAGATCGCGATTACATTTCCCACTTCAACACCATATATCAGCGCCGCGAGCTCGACAATGATTACCGGCGTATTTTCATCTTCAACTTTTGCTATTTATGTTAATGGTTCATCCGGTGATATTGCAATGAACACGTCAACATACACTTGGAATTTGCCGTTAACGCTCGCGGAAACAACTACCACGCTTTCGTTTGTCGGTTGGAATCATCCGTTTACCACATCCACGCCGACAACTACGATTAAAATTATTTACTCTCCGCCATCGCCAGAGCCCAAACCGGTTGAGCTGGCAGGGCTCATAATTACTTCCCCCGTTGCCAGTTCCACTTACTACGCCAGCTCTACGCCGATTGTTGTTTCCGGAACAAAAGAAGAAAATATTACTGCCGTAGTATTGGTTGCAAATTCAACAACTGTTACCAGCACGAATATGACGAGCAGCACATGGTCGTTTGGCGCTGTTGATCTGGAAGAGGGTGAACAAGAGTTTGGCATAGTGGGATATGATGCTCTTGGCAACCATTCCCCAACTTCTACCATTACTATTATTCTGGACAGCACGCCGCCGACAGTTGAGATAACTGGATCTGAAACGGACGAAGAAAATCGGACTATTTTAATGTCATACAGCGGTACAGACGCGTCTGGGATTGAATCGTACACTGTGAAGTTGAGTTCGCCGATTTTCTCTTTGGAAGATGCGGTTGGTTGTATAGAAATAGAAGGAGATATTACTTTCATTGACGAATTGATTGAAATTGGATCGGATGAACTGCCGCTTGAATCAATGCTGATTCCCGAGTGCGTCTGGTATGTCGCGGAAACAAGCGAAACGAGCGTGTCAACATCATTTGCCGACAGGGATTCAGCTTTGCCTATATCAGGTTTCGTGCGGGCTGTTGATCGTGCCGGGAATATCAGCGAGTGGGTTTATGGAGAGGAATTGTTGTACAAAGGGTTTCCCCCGTTGGAATATTTATGAGGCAGGATTTATCCGCCACACCAGTGGGATTCATTCGCCGGAGGACAAGTTGCCGCGCGGATTCATTTGACGTTGGATGATTTTATTGATAAGGTAGAGGTGACTTGGATTCTAGTTTCTATTGCAACACTTGATAAAAAAATTACAAGTTCCAAATTACAAATTCCAAATAAATTCCAATAATCAAAATCCAAAATTTTCAAAACGTTAATACCTGTGTTTGAAATTTTACTTTTGGGATTTGAGATTTATTTGTGATTTGTCCGCCAGCTGGCGGATTGAAATTTGGTTATTTTTAAACATTATTGATAATTTGTTGCGTTAGATTCTGGAATCAGACTAATATGTTCGCGCCAGACTTCTTATTAATTTTTTGGATAATACTCCTTATCGGGTGTATTATATTAATAATCCAGCTCATGCGCGGCGCGCCGTTTTTGCCGACTCATATGGAATCAGTCTTAAATATGGTCGCGCTCGCCAAGGTAAAAACAGGCGACAAGATGGTTGATTTGGGTTCGGGAGACGGGAGGATTGTAATCGCTTTTGCCAGAGAAGGCCTGGAAGCGCATGGCTATGATAACAATCCGATTCTTGTTTGGCTGTCGCGAAGAAAAATAAAGCGCGCCGGATTGCAAGATCGCGCTTTTATTCATTTCCAAAGTTTTTGGAGGGCTGACTTGTCTCGATTTTCAATTGTCACCCTCTTTGGCATGTCTCATATTATGAGTGGATTGGAAAAGAAGTTGAAAAAAGAATTGCCGTTAGGGGCGCGGGTGCTTTCCAACGCGTTTCGTTTTCCCAATTGGGAGCTGGCGGACAAGAAAGGGGCGGTGCTTTTGTTTGAGAATATTATTAGATATTAATGAATATTGACGGATATTGTGACGGATATTGTGATAGATATTGTGATAGATATTGACGGATATTGTGATAGATATTGTGATGAATATTGACGGATATTGTGACGGATATTGTGATAGATATTGTGATAGATATTGTGATAGATATTGACGAATATATAGGTATTGGGCGCGGCGCGGATCGTTATTAATAGAGATAATTGAAACAACACAATATGAAAATAGGGATTGACTGCCGCATGTTGGGCCCTGAACAGGGAGGCTTGGGACGGTATGCGGAACAGCTAGTCAACCATCTGATGGAAATTGATCAAGATAATCAATATGTTTTGTTATTATGTAAAGAAAACTGGGATTTGGTCATATTTGATGAGCAAAAGTTAATGGCCAGAGATCATTGGAAGAAAGTTTTGGCAGATTTTCCGTGGTATTCAGCGAGTGAACAAATCAAATTGGGAAAGATTATAAAAAAAGAAAATATTGATTTAATGCATTTTCCGCATTGGAACGTGCCTTTTTTTTATAATTGCCCTTTTGTGGTGACTATTCATGATTTGATTATGTTTCATTATCCCAGGCGCGAGGCAAGCGCGCTTGGGCCTGCGGCATATTGGCTCAAGGATAAAGCATCGCGTATTGTGCTGCATCATGCAACCAAAGCGTCAAAACACATTATTGTTACCAGCGAGTTTGTAAAGCGGGATGTCCATAATACGCTTGGGATTCCGCTCGAAAAGATGACGGTAACGCATCAAGCTCCTTTTTCCATCCATCATAAGAGGTACCATGGGAGCAATAAAGAACAAATTTTCAAAAAATATGGCATTAACAAGCCGTATGTTTTATATGTGGGCGTTGCTTTTCCGCACAAGAATTTAGCTGGCCTGTTGAGAGCATGGAAAATTTTTGAAGAGAAATATTCCAAAGATTATCAGCTTGTATTCGCGGGAAAAGAAAATTATTTTTATCAAAAATTAAAATCAGACCAGATTATCGAGCAATTAGCAAACAAGCCGATTTTTACAAATTTTGTGGATGATGACGAACTGCGGGTTTTGTACGAAAATTCTTATTTATATATATTTCCGAGCTTATCAGAAGGGTTTGGGCTGCCTCCGCTGGAAGCGATGAGCTATGGAGTGCCGGTCATTTCATCCAACCGCACCTGCCTGCCCGAGATTCTTGGGGATGCCGCGTTGTATTTTGATCCGGAAAATTACGAGCAAATGGCGGAATGCATGTATAGAGCGCTGACAGACAAAGATGTCTTGATTGAGTTGCAGCAAAACGCGAGGGGGCAGGTGAAGCTGTTTTCCTGGCGCAAGCTGGCTAGACAGACGATAGAGATTTATTCCAGATATAAAGTTTAGCGTCTGCTATTTATCGCCTGCCGCCGCTTGTCTATAATTACGAATTACGCAAGTCTCTGGGAGACTTTTTTATTTTGTGCTATAATATCAACATTAATCAGGCTAACATGCCAAAGAAAAACAAAAGACAATGTTCTGTCTGCCGCAATTATGGGCACAACAAGCTGACCTGCGCGCTTTTGAGGGAAACAGCCAATCCAAAGCGAATCATCAGCCGACAGAATAAAAAAAAGGCCGCCGTAAAAAAATTTCCAGTGATTGTTCGGGTTCTCTATAATATGGAGTCATCTCCGCATGTGATCAATTTGAAAAATGATGAACGGGAGAAGGTATTGAATAATATTGAAGTATTTAGAGAAGAGCTGAAAAAAACTCCAGAGTTGGCAGCGGTTGATTTTGCGGCGTTGGTGAGACAAGAGAGGCAGAGGTCGGAGAGCAGTGATAGGAGGGCAGCGATTGATCGCCAACTGCTAAAAAATGAATCACAAAGAGCGGCCAAACAGCCTATTGCTCGAAACGCAAGAATTGCAATCGGCCGCCGGCTGTCTTGGCGGCCAAGATGGCCGTTGCCAAGATTGTCCATTTCTCATCGCGCGCCATCAATTATTTTTCGGATCAAAGATGCGGGCAAGGCGATTAAAAATTATCCATTTTTGGCGGCTCAAAGGCATTTTTTGCAATTCAAGGCAAAACGCATGGGATATGCGATTATGGCATTATTGATTATTGCTATTTTGCCCTTTCCCACAATTGGATATTACCAAAAGATAAGAGAAGATGGCCGTAGAGTGGTTGAGGATAGTACGAATGCTTTTTTGGCTCTGCAGTCTTCTACGGTCGCGGCCATGCAGTCAAATATACCGCAAGCGCAATATGATTTGAATGTTGCTTTGAATTTGTTCAGCGATGCCGGATCAATTGTTGATCGAGAATATGGCGCTTTGGTGTATGTGATGAGCATGTTGCCAGTGATTGGCAATCAGGTTGCAAGCCGCCAGCATCTTTTGAGCGCGGGCCACCATCTGGCGCTGGGAAATACTTATCTTGTGCAAGGCATTGGCGCGATACAAAAGGAAGACCAGCCGGTTACGGCGCGGCTTGCCATATTGCGCGCGCATCTCAAGAGCGCCTTGCCGCAGTATAGAGAAGCGCTTGAACAGCTAACCATTGTTGACGCCAGGACTATTCCGGCAGAGTACCAACAATCCTTTGTCGAGTTCAAATTTCTTTACGCGATGTTTATTGATGATATGGAAGATATGGTTGATCTGGCCCAGGGAATAGAGTTGCTCTTGGGCAGCCAGGACCTAAAACGTTATTTGCTGGTTTTTCAAAATCAAAATGAGCTCAGACCAACCGGAGGTTTTATGGGGAGTTTTGCCACGCTTGATGTGCAAAAAGGCAGAATAGTCGGTTTGGATGTTCCGGGCGGAGGGACGTATGATTTACAGGGCCAGCTGGATGTATTTGTAAAGCCGCCGCTGCCTCTTCAGGCGGTGAATGCCAGATGGGAGTTTCAAGACGCGAATTGGTTCCCGGATTTCGCGATGTCGGCGCAAAAGATGGAATGGTTTTATCAGCACGGCCGCGGCGCTACGATGGATGGCGTTATCGCGATCAACGCTTCGGCGCTGGAGAGGCTTTTGAGCGTTATCGGCCCTATCGTGGACGCGGAGCGTGATTTAGTTTTGGCGCAGGAGAGCGCGATCCAAGAACTCCAGCAAGAAGTTGAAGTTAATTATGATCCGGAAAAAAATAAGCCAAAAGAAGTAATTGGCGATGCGCTTGGGCAAATTTTGGAACGGCTGGGAAAGATTCAGACAGCGGATATCATTAGGCTTTTGACTGAACTGAATGATGCTTTAAAACAAAAGGAAGTGCAGATATTTGTAAATGAACCATCTTTGCAAAGCACATTTCGCGGCTTTGGCTGGACTGGCGAGATTATATCAAGCGCGCTTAATCAAGATTATCTCATGGTTGTAAATACCAATATTCATGGACAGAAAAGCGATGCCAAGGTAGAGCAAGAGATTGAACATCAGGCCGTTGTTCAGGCCGATGGTTCGGTTATTGATACTGTATTTATAAAAAAGCGCCACACTGGCACTGCGGGAGAATTATTTTATGGCGTGCCAAATGTCAGTTTTATACGCGTGTATGTTCCAGAAGGCGCGGAGTTGCTAGATGCGCAGGGGTTTGTATTTCCTCCTGAAGATGTGTTCAAAGTTCCAGAGCCGTGGTATGAAGACGATTATGATCTGGCTATTCTAGAGCAAGAAGAAGGCGTGCATTTTGGCAGCGGCACTCGTATAACCAAAGAGTTCGGCAAAACTGCTTTTGGGAATTGGATGATGGTTAGTCCGGGGGGCGAGGTTGAAGCGTATTTTAGCTACAAGCTTCCATTTAAGATTTTTGATCTGGGAAGTGAATCCGATAAACAGACAAACAGAGAGAAATTTACGGCAATGATTTCAGGAAAACAAAACTTGGCCTCGCGATATAGTTTGGTAGTTCAAAAACAATCTGGCACAGAAAATAATTTTATTTCTACGGTGATTTATCCTGATGGATGGCGTCCGGCATGGAGGTCTCGCGATGATATTGATTTGGCGGCCAATGGCGCTTCATTTAAAGAAAAACTTGAGACTGATGAGGTTATCGGAGTGGTAATGGAAAAGGTTAAAGAGTGACGAGCGATAAGCGAGGATCCGCGGCAGGCGGCGGCATCTGTTTTGGCGGCGGAGCGGTTAATATGATATAATATGGCAACCCACATTATATTTATGTCAAAATCAAAAAAGAAAAAACAAACAGATAATAGGCTTGTAGAGATATTGGCAAAGAAAAACACCGAAGATGAGGCTGGTGAACAAATAGAGGATGATGCCGAGAGAGTTATTGAAGATAAAGGTAATCAAGATTTGGCGGGCGATAGCCGTCAAGGATTTGTAAAAAAAGAATTGGAGGTTGCGGCCAAAAAATTTGTCAGTTCAGAAAAGGCCGCAAAAAAGAAAAAACATCACCGGCGGGCGTCCGCAGACTCAGAAAACGGAGTATTGGATGGAAGGAACACTAATGAGAAAAAAATTGAAAGAGAGCTTGAAGAGATTTACGGCAATGATGATGGAACAATGCCAGATATGAAAAATTTTGAAAGAAAAAAAAGAAATCGCGCCATTACGGCTTTAGTCGCGCTAGTTGTTTCATGCTCGGCGCTGGCTGTTGTGGCTTGGGCGGGTTTTTTTATTTTTCAACCGCAATCGCGCTTCTCGGAAGAAGACGTAATTCTTTCCATATCTGGCGATGAAGAAATAATGAGCGGCCAAGAAGTTCGTTATCGGATTAGGTATCGAAATTCTCAAAATGTTCCTCTGGCAAAAGTCGCGCTTCAGATTCGTTACCCGGAAGGGTTTGTGTTCAAAGAAAGCAACCCGGCGCCTGCCAACGATAATAACGATGAATGGACCATTGGTTCGCTTGAGGAGCAGGCGAGCGGATACATAGATATTTTTGGCAAATTGTATGGTGATTTGGAGAGAAAGCAATCATTTAGAGTTTTTTTAAATTATATTCCATCAAATTTTAGTTCAGAATTTCAAAAGATAGCCACAATTAGCGCGGCAGTTACCCAGTCGCCGCTGTCTTTAATTTTTGAAGGTCCGGCAGACGTTGTTGTCGGGGCAGAAGCCGAGTTTGTGATTACCGTAAATAAGGAAAAAGACGATGTCGGGGAGCACCTGGCAGTCGTCCTTGAACCGAGCGGCGGGTTTACAATAAAGAGCAGCGATCCCGCGGCTGATGAAAGCGACCATTTCAGATGGAGCATCAAAGATTTGAATGAAGAAAAAAAGATAACAATCCGTGGAGTGTTTGCCGAAGAGTCTGGTAAGGAGAGTGTGGAGATTACCGTAAAAGTTCTTGGCTGGAAAGACGAAAATCGGTCAGAAAATGGATATGTGCTTGCTGCCAAAACACAGACCGTGGCGATTACGCAAACAGGTGTTTCCGCAAATCTAGTTATCAATGGAACTTTGAGTGATTTTTCAGCGCAACCGGGTGATGTTTTGTATGGCAGTATCGCAATAAAAAATGCGGGACAAGGCGCGCTGGAAGATATTTCAGCGAGCATTATTTTTGACGCTCCTTCGTTTGATGGTAAAAGTATTTTGAAATGGGAAGAGCTGGAAGACAAAGCAGACGGGCGCATTGCCGGCGAACAACGCAACAATCAGACAAGAAGAGGCAGCATCACTTGGGGGAAAGGCCAGATTGGAGGCTTGCGAAAGATAGCCGCAGGCGGAGAAGCAACGATTGATTTTTCTATTCCGATCAAATCCGCCGCTGACATTGATCTAACGGATTTTTCAACGTATGAGATTCAGGCTGTTGTTGAACTGCAGTATGATACTCTTGGCGAACATGATAATCTTTCCAGCAATCAGATTAAAATGATCGTGAATTCTGACATTGAGCTTGGCGTACAGGATGAGATTGGACAAACTGATGCTGGAAAAGACAAACATAGAGTTACCTGGATTTTGAATAATAGTTTCCACGAATTGAAAAACATCAGTCTTGAGGCGGATATTTATGGAGATATAAAATGGTTGGAAGAAGCGCTCACTGTGCCGGCTGGAGAGGCGGTCTTTGACCAAGATAAACAGCGGCTGACTTGGACGGTTGAGAGCATGCCGACGAGTCTGGATGTGCTGGCTTTGCAGTTTGGCGTTGAGTTAAATAGCAAAAATCCTTCACAAACGAATTTGGCTTCTAAAGTTCGGTTTAAAGCGACAGATGCGATTACCGGCGAGGAGATTATTTTAGTCGGAGATGAAGTGTTGTTGAGTGAAACGGGAAATTAGAAATTGGAAATTGGAAATTGGAAACTAGAAATTGGAAATTGGAAATTGGTGATTGAATATTTTCCAATTTTTTAATCATTAATAATATTGACTTAAAAATATTTTAGTGCTATAACTATTCTAGATTTTTTACATTTCGGCCAAACGAGGCCCAACACAACACAGGAGCATGGTCAATGGTCATGAGATATTACATCACAGCCGTCGTTCTCTCACTCTGCGTCTCTAGTGCAGCAGGATCCCAAGAGCAAGTCCAGCTGACCTACGATGCCAGTCTGCTCGGAGTGGATGCCTGCGGGCGGGTGCTCTGCTGGCATGACTCTTTGGAGACTTGCCCGCCGCTTGACTGCGAGGTGGCGATGAGCTACGCCGGCGCGGATTGGCGCGACAACCGTTCGTACCATATCAATCTGGTCGTCCAGATCATTAGGGATATGGTGCGACTGGAGAACAGCGCCGGAGAGCGCCAGGAACGGATGCGCTGGGGGGTACACGATTCTTTGGTCTGCCTCGGCTATGAGGCGCTTGCCTACGAGATCCTAGACATGTTTCCGTTTGATGAGATACCGCGACATTTGTGGCAACTCATTGAGCAGCTGGAGGATCTGCAGGATCTGCAAAACCATCCGCAGGAGGATAGCACGGAAGGATGGCTCGAAGAGATGCAGATTGAAGATCTCTTGGCCATGCTGGAGGAAGAAATCCAGTTTGTAGTCTGGGCCGACA
>Ga0265292_1002840_pt1 | contig 11393 bp, 11 predicted proteins | sample Munlanlewell296A_FD_189080 | JGI IMG/M metagenome (GOLD analysis project Ga0265292, IMG submission 189080) | Leachate microbial communities from a municipal landfill in Southern Ontario, Canada - Leachate well 296A | ecosystem: Engineered > Solid waste > Landfill > Unclassified | place: Canada...
CTGGTGCTCGGTGGCGTGGTGATGGCACGATGGGGCGGACATTTCCAGTGGGAGGGGTTCGCGTGGACGCTGTTCGGTACTATCATGAACGGCATTCTCTACGAACTCTTTGCTAGGGCGAAAGCAACATCGCTCCAAAAGTGTTTCTACGCCTGTATGGGTATGGGAACACTTGGTCTCGTCCTTAGCGCTGGTGCGTCCTGGTCAGCGATTGCCGAACCAAAACTCATTCTGCTCGTTCTCGGATTCGCGTTCGTTGGAGGATTCCTCTACTGGATTGCAAATCTGATGGCGTTCGAGAATCTGCCTACGACGGAAGCAAGTGTCCTCGCCCAAGGAGAAACCCCCGCGGTCATCTTCGGTGCAAGCGTTTTGCTCGGCGAACACCTCACGGTTGTTCAGTGGGTTGGCGTAGTGATTGCGCTCTATGGAGCGTGGTATCTCTCGCGCTGGCTCTCGAAGCAAGCGCTTAAGGAACAGTAAGTGGCGTGTAAGCCACATCACAGGTCTCGGAGCTTCGGCTTCGAGACCTTTTTCTTTACTATAAATTTTAATTTGTGGGAGCAATCCCCGCCGTTTTATAATATATAATATCTCCTAAAAACGGCGGGGATTTGTGCGCGCACAGGGCGGGCGGGGTGAGAAGCGAATACTTGGAGCTTCGCAAGACTCATTGAGGATTTTTACGAGCGAAGCGAAGTAAAAAGCCCAATGAGTGGACAGTTCCTGTAAGGAAAGCACATACAGATTTGTTTGTGCCTAGCACAATCCGCTTTATGAGTTACCACCAAACTCGGTCGGAGGCACAGAGTTTAGAGCCACCACCAAACGCCGAGAGGAAGCGCCTCGTCTCGCCGTGAGGACGGAGAAATGAACAACTCCAAAGAACCACAAAGTGATATAATACAAATGTTCATTTTGTAGTCTGAAACGGCGAAGCAAAACCAAAAATTTCCTTTCCATTTTTTATTGGTTTCTTACAGAAACTGTACACTCTTCACATCTGATTACAGATGTTCAGAGTCTTGCGAAAGTGTCCCACACTTTCTCACCCCCCACACCCCCCGCCGAGGAAAATAAGAAAGGTAAGGAAAATTTTTGGTTTTTGCTCCCGCGACCGAAGGGAGCGGACGAGGCGCGCAGATTAGTCCTCACTCGGATTGTTTTGGAAAAAAGTTCGGATTTTGTTCAGGACACACAGCCACAGTCAGCGAGGTGTAGAGCAGACCGAAGAGCGTTATTTTACAAAAAAATAACAAGGGGTTCCTAAAGTCCAAGACCCGGTTCTTCTCCACAAGTATGACTTTAAAAGTTATCAATTTTGTGTATCATGATAGACATATGAAAAACATAACTGTTTTAGGATTGGCGTTATTACTAGCACTTTCAGTCGGTGCGTCTACATCATTTGCGGCAGCTAAGCCACAAAATGATAATCTCGCCAGAGTACTTATTGCTTTTGATAAACCGGTCGGCCCAAGTGAGCAAGCTCTCGTGCGCGCCAACGGTGGCAAGATTAAATATAGCTATTCCATTGTGAACGCTATTGCCGCTACATTGCCCGCTGGAGCGATTGAAGGGTTATCTCACAATCCGCATGTCGCGTCCATTGAACTTGACGATACGGTGTATGCTACTGACATTGAACTTGATAATTCATGGGGCGTGAAGCGTATCGGCGCAGGTACCGTACATACTACTTCTCCCATCAACAAAGGCGCGGGAGTAAAAATTGGTATTATTGATTCGGGAATCAACTATAATCACCCTGACCTCAATGCTAACTATCGTGGCGGCTACGATTTTTACTACTACGACAACGAGCCAATGGATGTGTACGGACATGGAACGCATGTTGCCGGTACTGCTTGCGCGGAAGATAACGACAATGGCACAAAGGACAAAAAGGGCAGTCCGCTCTATGGCGTTGTAGGTGTTGCGCCAAATTGCGACCTCTATTCACTCCGTGTTTTGAGCGACAGTGGCGTTGGCTACTGGAGTGATATTATTGCCGCGGTTGATTGGTCAACCGGCGGATTAATTTACCTTCCCGGCTATTGGGATGTGCCGGTTGGCGCGCCGGAGGCAAAGATACAGGGAGTCAAAATGGATGTCATCAACCTATCGCTTGGGAAAGACGCATATCCGGGTGCTATTGTAGAACAAGCATTTATTAACGCCGAAGCAAGCGGCGTCGTAATCGTTGCGGCGGCAGGAAATTCAGGAACTACCGCAGGTAACGGAGATAATGTTATTTATCCGGCAAAATTCGCTTCGGTAATTGCTGTTGCCGCCACCGATTCTGCCGATAAACGAGCGAGTTTCTCAAGCACCGGTCCCAAGGTGGAACTTGCGGCACCGGGGGTGTCCGTGTACTCAACATGGAACGATAATACCAGTTACTCTACTCCGCAACCGAAATGTAACCGCTCGGATGGCGGTTGTTACAAATACGGTTCAGGCACTTCAATGGCCTCGCCTCATGTAGCTGGTGTTGCGGCACTTATCATAGCGGCAGGTGTTACTGATACCAACAAAAACGGCCGTATTAATGATGAAGTGAGAAAGATAATGAACGATACTGCAATAGACTTGGGGAGTATCGGGAGAGATTCTCAATACGGATACGGATTAGTTTCTGCCGTGGCTGCGGTTGTTCAATAAATTACCAAAAGAATTTTATTTTAAGCTGATGATTTTATTTTGCCCCTCCGTGCCTCACAAGAGAAGTCCCACACTTCACTTGTTGGGGCTTTCCTTTTATATAAATTTTAAATATTTCTTGGGAGCCAGTCCATAACTTTTTTTCGGTGCTGGTCAAGAGACCAGGTGGTAGTTTTTTTAAATAAAACTTCGTGTTCTTTTTTAAATTTTATTAGCATCTCCTCAGAGACTTGCGGAAAATTGGTCGGCATATTTTGGTTGAATGATGCTAAAAATTCAGATAGAGAAAGTGGTATTTCGTTTAGTTTGATTTCTTGTGAGTTTTTCATATTTATTATGATATCATAATTTCATAAAAAATCAATGTACTTTAAATACCCATAGTTTGGTTTAAAAAAAATATAATTTGGTATAATTTAAATAATAGTTTGATTATTAGTTAATTATTTTTATATGGCGAAAGGAGACGGACACAAAAAAGAAAAGAAGAAAGTAAAAAAGGTTAAAATTAAATAAGCTCTAGGGAATGTAGAAATGTTTGGAGTTCCTCACCAGTGATTTCTCGATGAGCTCCTTCAGAAAGCTTACTTAGTTCTATATTCATAATGCGGGTGCGTTTTAAATCTGCCACTTCTTGAAAGAGAGCGTCGCACATACGGCGTATCTGGTGTTTTTTGCCTTCGGTTAATATTATTCTGAAAGTATTTTCATTAACAATCTGAATTTTGCATTTAGCAGTTTTTTCTTTGTCAATTTTTACACCCGCTTCCATTTTTTCTTTAAAACTTGAGCGAAGTGAGTTTTTAGTTTTTACAAAATATTCTTTTTCGTGAAAATGAGTTGGACCCAAAAGTCTTTCGGTGATGCGACCGTCATTGGTTAAAATAATGAGACCATGAGAATCTTTGTCGAGTCGACCAACAGGGAAAACATCTTTGACCCTAACTTCGTGTTTTATTTCCTTTTCACTTTTCTCGGCAGAGTGGGTGACTATACCCTTTGGTTTGTTATAAGCGATATAAATGTAAGGTTTTTGTTTACCTCTGAAACGCACTTCCACCTGATCTTTTTCTGTTACTTTATCACCCAGTACCGCCAACCGGTCATTTATAAAGACCTGTTTTTTAGATATGAGCTCGTCAGCCCCTCTGCGAGTAGAGTGCTTATTAAGAGCCAAATATTTATTTATCCGCATTGGGAATGTGGGTTTTTGAATATTTTTCATTTAATCTATAGTATAGCACATTTTATATAAAAAATAAATGAGTGATAAATTATATTAATTTGATAATATTATTGAGGATAGTATTATTTTCATGGGAGGTTCCTTTGGCACCAACATCAACTCTGACGACGACCTTATCGCCAGAAGAAATCGAACTACTAGATAATCTAGGAATGAGCGAAGAAGAAGCACGAATAAAACAAATTGAACATGGCTTCACTTTTCTCTTACCGTGCCTGAAAATGCTTGATCGGCAAAGCAACCAGGATCTATATCAAAAATTGGAAGAACGGATCCAGGCATGCTTTTGCCGAAACGGGCCCAACGGCAGTCGCCAAAAAAAAGAAAAAGTATTCTTGGAGAGACTCAGGGAAATAGTTGTTGAGTTTGAGCGGTAATCATTGGGTACGCCTTACGGGGCGTACCCATCATTTTTGTCCACCGTATGGTATTCCATTATTTTATTAAAGTGATATAATATAAACTATATTAATAGGTAATTTAAAAATATGGTAAAAAATGCAAACTCAGCTTTTATGAAGCCTATGACAATTAGCCCAGAGCTAGCTGTTGTAGTAGGAAATGGCCCAATGCCTCGATCAGAAGTTGTCAAAAAACTTTGGGTCTACATTAAAGGAAAAGACTTGCAGGATCCAAAGAATAAAAGAAATATTGTGGCTGACGAAGCTTTAAAGAAAGTTTTTGGCGGTAAGGCAGTAGTCAATATGTTTGAAATGACCAAACTTGTTTCTAAACACCTTTCGTAAGATTTTTAAAATTTGCAAAACAAAAAACTCGCCCTTACGGTGAGTTTTTTGTTTGTATATAAATTAAATTTAGAAATTAAAGGTTTTGAAATAAAAAGAAAGACCCCGAGCGCTTGCGTGCGCGCGGGGCCTTGAGGGAGCCGGAGGAGAGAACTACTTGGGATCAGCACGTAGGGCTTTTTGGGCCACCTGCCAGAACGTTACCTGAGCTTGACCAACGGTGGTGTTCATATAGCCGCGCCATTCAGATTGCCACTTGTCACCAGTAAATGGCACATAGAGACGATCATCCTTTATTATGATGGTATCGCCAAGTTCAATTCCTTTTTTGATTGTTGCTCTGTCATATCTTCCACCCAGAAGGTCATAGATTAGGTCAAGAGCAATATCCATCATAGCTTCTCGACTACCGGTACAGAATGGAGAATCATCCGAGAATGTAAATGTGGGCCGAACATGGAAAATCGGTGTACCCCATTCGACATCTGGATTTTCGGAGACTCTATTTCTCCAAGTCTCCAAATAATTGCTGAATGTTGTCCAAACACAGACTGCCGTCACGTTACCCTTCTTGTTGACAACAAAGAGGGGGCCAAACTTTTTCAGTTCAGCGAGCATCTTCTTGCTTACGCGGCGAAGTCGGTACTCCTTCTGCCACTTCCACAACCTGATGCAATCGAGCACCAAGATGATAGAGAAACCAATGAAGGCGATCACGATCAACCCCAACAATGCAATCCCAAAGAACATTTCAAACATTTCAAACTCCAAGATCCTATAATCCTCATTCTCCAACAGCCGAAGCCATCGTGACGGGTTATGGATTGTCTGTATTATGTATAGCAAATTTAGAGGTGTTTGTCAATAACTGTTGAATTTTGCCATCGCGAAGGATTTACCTATGTTTTTTGTTCACCATTTCGTGTGCCTATCGCCCGCCTTGCCGCCGCTCAAGCGGTGATAAGAGGAAAATAGTGATATAATTGTCGGTTTGTTTTATTAAGGGAAATAATGTATAATGGGAAAAATTCCCTGATGGGATTTTATTTTACAAAAAATGGAAATACGAAATATTGCAATCATAGCTCATGTGGACCATGGTAAAACGGCATTAACAGACGCTATTTTAAGGCAAACCGGTTTTGAAGAAGAAGGAGTTTCGATGGATTCTAATGCCTTAGAAAAAGAACGGGGTATTACTATTTATTCTAAAAATGCTTCAGTTATATATAAAGAGACAAAAATTAATATTGTAGACACTCCGGGTCATGCGGACTTCGGTTCAGAAGTAGAGCGTATTTTGCGTTCTATTGATTCGGTGATTTTGGTCGTTGACGCTCAAGAAGGGCCGATGCCTCAAACTCGTTTTGTTTTAAAAAAATCGCTTGAAATCGGACACAAACCAATAGTGATTTTAAATAAAATCGACAAACCAGCCGCTAATCCAAAAAAGGCACATGATGAGGTTTTTGAATTATTTTTTGATTTAGGCGCAACCGAGGAACAACTTAATTTTACTACCATATACGCTATTGCTAAAAATGGGGTAGCGATGAAAAATTTGGATGATAAAAGTGAAAATTTGAAACCATTGCTTGATACTATTTTGGAAAAGGTATCACCAGCTAAAAAAGATAGTGAAGCGCCACTTAGAGCTCAACCTTTTAACTTAGCTTATGACAATTTTTTAGGCCGAATGGCTATCGCTAGAATTTATGAAGGCACATTAAAAGACGGCCAAAAAGTTTTTATCAGAAAAACCTCCGGCGAGATAGAAACTGGTAAAATAACAAAAATATTTACATTTGAAGGTATTGGTAGAAAAGAAACGGAAGAAGCGGGAGCGGGAGATATTGTAATGATCGCCGGACTTCCAAATATTTATATTGGCGATACCATTATTGATAGCCCCGAAACAGAACCATTACCAGCTATTAGTGTAGATGAACCAACTATCGCCTTAAATTTTTTAGTTAATAACTCACCCTTTGGTGGCAGGGAGGGCAAATTTGTCACCGGTAGGCAAATCAGAGAACGTTTGGAAAAAGAATTGGAAGTAAACGTCGGACTAAAAGTAGAATTTGAAAACGATGAAATGAAGATTTATGGCCGAGGTGAATTACATATTGCTATTCTGCTTGAAAATATGCGTCGCGAAGGATTTGAACTTCAGGTTTCTCAACCTCATGTCATTATAAAAGAGATTGATAGAGTAAAGTGCGAACCTTTTGAGGAAATTACTATTGATATACCGGAAGAAATGCAGGGGGTAGTCATAGAAAAACTTGGAAAACGTGGTGCTATTATGACCAATACAAAACATCACAATAATCATGTGCGTCTAATTTTTGAAGGACCTACTCGAGGTCTTTTGGGTTATCGAAATCAATTTGTGGTTGACACTAAAGGTGAAGGAATTTTTGCTAGCCGCGTAATTGGGTTTAAACCTTATGCTGGAGAAATCCAAAGAAAGCCGACTGGCTCAATGGTCTCAATGACAAGTGGTAAAGCTCTGGCCTTTGCATTAGATAATTTGCAAACTAGAGGCACTCTCTACATCGGCCCCACCACAGAAGTTTATGAGGGAATGGTAATCGGCAACACATCAAAAGGAGATGAACTTTCAGTAAATCCAACCAAGGGAAAACAGCTGACAAACATGCGCGCCTCCGGTTCTGATGACAAAATTTATCTGGCCCCACCAACTCCCATTACCATTGAAAGCGGGCTTGAAATTATGGCGGAAGATGAATATTTAGAAATCACTCCAAAATCAGCTCGTTTGCGCAAAAAACTCCTTACTGAACTGGAGCGTTCCAAAGCTGGGAAAAAATAATTAGTTTATACTATCTAAACAATTCACCTCCAAACACTGACTGTAGTATTCCTAACAAATTTGACAGCCGTCAAATTTGTTAGGAATTTTAAAATTGGTATAATTTAATTATGAGTCTAATAATGGAAATATTAGAAGGTCTTTGGAACACACATCTTTATTACAAAGGAATGCGTGTAAATATACTTGGATTTCCAGTACCGTGGAAACCTGAAAATGAATACAACAAAAATTCTTTAGACAGTACTATATCCAGATTACGAAAAAATGGGTTAGTAGAAATAAAATCCGGAAAATGGGTTTTGACCAAAAAAGGTAAGGAATATTTTGAAAATAAAAGAAAACTATCATTGAAATTTAGTTCGCCTTTTGTTCTTAATGCCCCCAAAAATCTTTTACTAATGTTTGATATTCCAGAATCAAAAAGAGCTGAACGAAATTGGTTAAGATGGCATTTAAAAGAGTTTCAATATTGTATGATTCAACAAAGTGTTTGGGTTGGCCCAAGTCCTTTGCCCAAAAAATTTGGAGCTCATTTAAAAGAAATGGATTTATATAAATGTATAAAAATATTCAAACTCGCCAAACCATATCAGATTAATAAAGACTCTCACAAATAAATAAAAAAATACCAACCACTAACATTTTAGACGGCCGTCAAATTTGTTAGGAATTTAAAATACGATAACCAATCGTTACAAATTAATTTAAAAATTTTTACAAAAGAAAGCCGCCCGCGAAAGCGTTTGGCTTTCGAGGCGGTTATTGGAAGCAACGTTTATCTAGTGGCTCCCGTGTACAAGTTGAACTCGGGCCAGTGACCACTCGCTAACCGGCCCCCGACACAACGGCACCAGCCGCTGTAATCACGATCGTCGTGTTCATACTCGTAATTTCCGAGTCTTTGCCACATTGTCATAAAGAGCTCCTTTCCTGTAAATTTTCCACATATATTATACACCAAAACGCCCCACTTTGTCAAGTTTTACTTCATCAAGGCTTCGACACCGTCCCACCAGCCGTCACCGTTAGTGTCGCGGATTTTGGGAGAAGTTTTAGTACAAGTTAAATCACCAGGTTTGGTTAAACATTCCTCTTCATAATCAGCCATGCCATCTTTATCATTATCTTCGGTGTAGCGAATTATTCTATCATCAACTTCCTCTTGACTGGCTGAACCTTTATTGGTTGCGCCACCCTTAGTTGGGCTAAAACTTAAAAGCTTCCAAGCTCCATCTGTGCCTTTTATAAAAAATATGATGCTTCTAAATCGCCCATATTGATCCAAATCTTTTGATGACTCCAACCAAAAATCAGTGGCCAAAATAATTTGCTTTTCGTCACTCCAGACATTTACAAAATCGGCTTTTTTTAAAGCACTACCATAAGAGTAAGCCAAGTCCATTCTGGCTTTACAATCAATTAAAGTTTTAGCATCGTTGCAAACCGGAGCTACTTTATAAACCACACTTTTGACTCCTTCTAAATTTTGGTCTTTGTTGTAACCCAAATATTTTGAAAAAACTGCCCAAGCCAGATCTTTGGGATTGTTTGAAAGAGGCAAAGTTTGTTCAGACACTATCGAATCAGTTTTTATTAAGGAAGTATTGTTTTCTATTTTTTGTTCTGGAACTATTTCATTGACAGGAGCAAAGGAAACATTTTTTATGATTAAAAATGAGCCCAAAATAACCACTAAAATTCCCACTATCATAATTATTTTTTTACTCTTACTTTTTTCCATTTTGTTTTTTTCTTCCCCCTCTTAATGTAAGAGGGGGTTGGGGGTGTTATTTTAATTTTGAATATGATTTAGCGAAATTGCCGAGCTTCGAATCTGCTGATTCGCATGTCGTACGATACGTCCTTTGGAGTACGACCTCGAAAGCTCTTTTATAAAGCTTAGCCCATTATAAATCATCCCGGTGACCAGTGCCACCAAGTCCGAACCAGCTTCAAATTTTTCTAACATACTTTCTTTTGACATCACCCCACCACAACCTATAATGGTAAACCTCTGGCCATAAGTCTCTCTGGTTTGCTTAATCAATTCATTGGAAAGTTTAAAACAAGGTTTACCACTTAAACCACCTTGAAATTCTTTAGGGGTTTCTTCTCTATAATCTAAAGCATTGTAATCTTTATTTAAATTACCAATAACTACCCCTTTAATTACTTCAAATTTTTCTATTACCTTGAGTAATTCGTTAAATTTTAGCCATTCCAAATTTATAGGCATTTTTATATAAACTGGTTTATTACATTCAATAGAAGAAATTTTTGAAAGCAATAATTGAAGTTTGTCTGGTTCAGCAAAAGTCTCACCACCAAAGGCATTGGGGCAAGAAATATTGAGAGTATAATAGTCGCCAATATTTTCTTCGTTTAATCTTTTCCAGCTATAAAAATAATCATCCAAACCGGTTTGCGCTGAGCAATTTTTTTCATCGTTTGTTTGAGCGATAGAAACTCCTACAACGAAACCATCTTCTTTGTGATGCTTTTTAAGGCGCTGAATAATAGTTTCCACTCCATCATTTTTCAAACCCTTGTTAACCAAAATGCTTTTTGATTTTGGTAATCTGGTTAAACGTGGCTTTTTATTGCCTGAGCAAACTCCAGCTGTAATAGAGCCGACCTCCACTCCACCAAAAGAGATTTCTGGTAAAATATTTAAAAGCCGACCATTATAATCAAAACCAGCCGAAAGTAAAAAAGGAGTTCTGAAAAAGAGCCCATCTACAGTTTTGGAAATATCTGGACCTTGGTATTTATAAAAAAGAGCCACCAATTTTTTAGAGAGCCAAAACTTGCCAAAAAATTCACCGCAATTAACAAAAAAATCGTGAACATTTTCAGGATCAAATTTAAAAAGTATGGGTTTTAAGATTTTTTGGTATAACATACTGTATAATATAGCATAAAATTACCTCATCCCCAACCCTTCCCCTTGCAAAGGGGAAGGGAACCAAACTAAAACAATGTCAAAAGTTCACAACAATAGAATATTAAAAGAAAGAAGAATGGAATTAAGAAGGAGAGATAAATTTTTTAAAGAATTGGGATACAAAACTGTAAGATTTTTGAATAGGGAAGTGGAGGATGATGTTGAAAAAGTTTTGGAGAAAATTAAGATTTTTCTCCTTTGAGAATTATCCTCTGTTCAAAAGATCCTCTCTCTTCAGATTTTTTTCTTCGTAATTCCTCTACATTTTCATATTCGGGTAATTTTCTTAATGCTTCGATAACTTCTATCACATCAGCCAATTCTTCGGGGTCACCAGCCTCAGTAAATTCTCGTATTTCTTCTTCAAGTTTTTTAATTAATTCTATTTTATACTCTTCTAAAGAAGCGATTCTCTTTTCATAAGGAATCCTCTTACTATCTAAAATTTCAGGAATTTTATCTCTAACTAATTTGTTATAACTTTCCATAATTTTCTTGATTATATCATATTTTTTGATTTTTCCCCTCCCCTTTGCAAGGGGAGGGGTAGTTCCGCTTTAGCGGAACGGGGTGAGGTAGTTTATAATAAAAGAAAATGAAAAATAAACTACAGATAATCAAAAAACTTAATACACCACAAAAAGTCCAAGATTTTTTGGACAAAATACCTTTTAATTTTGAAGAAAAAGGGGATACTTATATGTCACCACTTCGAATGCTTCGGAAAAACAAGGCTCATTGTTTTGAAGGAGCGGTTTTTGCTTGCTTTTGCTTAGAGCAACTCGGCATTCCAAATTTTTTGGTTGATTTAAAAGTTAAAAAGAGCGCCAAAGATGACAGCGATCACACTCTGTGTGTTTTTAAGATAAATAATTATTGGGGCGCAATATCTAAAACCAATCACTCGGTTTTGCGCTGGCGCGACCCCATTTATAAAAATATTAGAGAACTTGT
>Ga0265292_1002841_pt1 | contig 11392 bp, 7 predicted proteins | sample Munlanlewell296A_FD_189080 | JGI IMG/M metagenome (GOLD analysis project Ga0265292, IMG submission 189080) | Leachate microbial communities from a municipal landfill in Southern Ontario, Canada - Leachate well 296A | ecosystem: Engineered > Solid waste > Landfill > Unclassified | place: Canada...
CTGGCAAATGCTGTACATGGCTCTGACAATGATGAAAATGCTGAAATTGAATGCAATTTTTTCTTCTCTCAATCTGAAAGATTTTAGCCAATAGCTGTTTTTTCGTTACTGTTCAGGTATTGAGTTAATGGGTTGGGCAAAGGTTTGGTAAAAAGTCAAAAGTATATGGGGAAAACCAATGACCAAAGACCATCAACCAAACCAGCCGCTCAACCTTTCAACTTAAAACCAGATTTGGTTTGGTATAAAATGGAATATCAAAAATTCTTGACAACCTGAACTGTAGCATTTTTTTTGCCTATTCCGGTGTATATTCGATAAAGGATTTATCAGAGTAGAATATTATTATCCTTTCGACTTTTTTTCCACCAGCTTTCATGACAATACCATGAGAATTTCTCTCTTCTTTCTTTATAGATATGGGTTGTGTTTCCTTTTTAATTTGATCTTTCTGTTTTGATGAAGGTAAAGGAGTATTTCCTTTTAATAATTCGTTTGTTTCTATGGTTTCATTATCCTTAAATGTGATTTCATTTTCTTCCTGAATATCCTCTTTAGAATTGAATATTTTTCCACTTTCTTCACTCTTTTCGGATTTTTGCTCTTCTACACTGCTGAAAAGATCAGGATTTTTATACATACTTCCTTTTCCAGATATTATCCAATCAGAACTTATATCCGGAAATCGTTTAAGTATTTTCTGAATAAAATCCAGACTTGGATTATTCCGGCCTGAAAGTATATGAGATATACCCGACCGTTGCACACCAATTTCATCAGCAAATTTTGACGCTGATATATTTTCGGTTTTTAAAATTAATTGGATCCTGTCGTTCATAATCAATTTATAATTAAACATGACAAATGTAAAACTTATTCTGTTTACGTATGTAACTTTAATAAGTTTACATTTGTATACCTATGTTTACATCGGTTGTTCTTGAATATAACCTTTATATAATAATTGATTTGATACTATATATCAATATATTATATGATTTTAATAAAATTCCTATAAATTAATATTTATATTCTAATAATATTAAACAAATGATTTAAATAAATTTCTTAATATGCTGGGTTTAAATATGATATGTTATAAAATGATTTAATCATTTACAATTTTCAACAAAAAATCAAAATGTTACAAATATTTTATGTTTTTTATTTAAAAAGTTACATTATTCAACTTTTTTATTGCTGTTCACATTTGTATCTTTGCGATTTTTCTGTTCTGTTTATGATCAACGTATGTCTTTTTATGATCTGTAATTTGACTTCTTTTTTATTGAAGTTTCCCTTCCCTCTTTTCATTTTTTATAGTTTTAGCAGAATATTTCCGGAAATAATGCATCTAAAACGGTTTATTATTAGGTAATTTTTACGTTGAACTTGAGGAAAGTATTTGAATAAGAGAATAATACGCGTTTTTTTCTATAGAGTATAATTGAGTGAGTTAATTAAAGATAAAAATGATAAGTTTACTTAATATTGGCGGAAAACTCCGATGGCTCTTTTATAAACCATTCAAAATGAGAAAGTAATAAAAAAATGTGTGTGTAAAGATGTTTTTAAAGAAAAGAGATAGGAGGTTTACCAATAAAAGAGGTAGATAAAAAATCTAAAAGAGTAATTATTCTCCTACTCTACTTTCATCAGTTTCCTGGAAAAAATATTTCCGTTAGACGAAATCCTGATTATATAAAGACCTTTTGCTATGTTTGAAACTTTTCCTATCGAAAAATAGTTATAGCCTGTATTTCTGTGAAGGCCTGCTTCAGAATATACTTTTTTCCCTGTTATATCAAAGATATCAATATCTACACAATCTATATCATCAGAGTAAAACAGAATATGCAGGATATTGCTGAAAGGGTTTGGAAACACATTAACGTTATGTATCGTACCGGCAAGGATTAGGCAAGCAGCAGCAAAGTTAGGGATACCATAGCCTAAAAGACTGTCAGGATTATTGAATTGGCTGGCGCTCTTTTTAATAGCTTCTATGATCTGCATATAGGTTTTAGATGGAAAAGCCTGCCACAAACACGCAACAGCGCCCGCTAAAACAGGCGAAGAAAATGATGTACCGCTTCCTGACACTACTCCCCCCTGTGTATTAGCAACATAAGTCCCTTGCCCCTGGGTTACTACCGTAGGTTTGATACGTCCATCAGCAGTTGGGCCAGTTGAGCTGAAGGAAGCATACTTTTTTTTATTGTCAACAGCGCCTACAGTCAAAATACTATCAGCATCTGCAGGACAGCCAATGTAATGCCATGTATCAGATCCTGAATTGCCGGCGCTGTTACATACAATAATACCTTTACTTGCAGCAATAGCAGCCGCAATACTTCCTGGTGCCGTATGTCCGTTCATATCGGAATATGTATGATCCATCCAGGGCGCATCAAAAACGGTATAGCCCAATGACGAATTGATAACATCTGCTCCCACGCTGTCAGCAAATTCAGCAGCCGAAGCCCAATTGTATTCTTCGATGATATTTTCTGTTGCAGCATCTTCCGAACGTAGTAACCAATAATTGGCTTTAGGAGCTGTTCCAACTATCTGTCCTGGGATATTGCCTCCCATTATGGAAAGAACCATCATCCCATGTACGTGTTTCCTGAAAACATCGCCTCCCGGCTCCACAAAGTCTTTGAAACCGAGAATCTGGTTATTGATCCATAGACTATCAAAAACTGAAAGCGAATCCACATTCCAAAAACCTGCGTCAATAACTGCAATTGTCATTCCCTGCCCGCAATATTCATGGTTGTGCAAAAAATCCGCGCTAATCATAGATATCTGGTTAAAAGCAAAACCATAATCATAACTGTTGATTTTAGCATTCGCGTAATTATTGTTCTGATATTCGGCTGATTTACCGGATAAATCAATTGGACTTAATTTATTATTTTGAGCAAAAATGGGGTTTTGAGAGTTTTTATTAATCCTGGCTACGCTATCTATACCGACCACAAAGGGAAACGACTGAATCTTTGCAAGGGCAAGAGAATCGGTGGTGTAAATAGTAACACTATTAAACCATTTTGATTTACAAAGCAATGTTACTCCGGTATTGATAATACTATCAACATAAGCGGGTGAAACAGGTAAATCGTTATATTTTATGGTAATTCCCTGGTTTAGCCTGCGGGTAATAGCTTTTACTGATAAAAATGAAGATGGATTTGATATGGAATAGGGAGAATTATTTTTATCTGTAAACTTTACCAAATATTTATGAGGTGCCAGTTGTGCATTTGAAACTATAGCAAATGCAAGGGAAATGGTAAATAATAAATATTTTTTCATCAATTACCAAAAGTTTTTATTCTGTACGTAAAGTCTGTACCGCTTACTGTAGAATCAGGATAATAAGGGTTTTTCTCAACATCCCTGAATTTCCTATAAATGAGCCCGACATTTTTTGCATAGACCTCGAACTGAATCTTTTCATAAATAGCAATGTTTGTATCGATATCCTGAATTACTGTAACAGTCGAATCGAAGGTAACACCGTTTACTGTATATGGTTCAAAAACATTATCGTATTTATAATCCTGTGAACCCAAGGTATTGAAGGCATTGCCATTCCATGTCATGTTCTCCATGATCGGAAAGACTAATTTTACATACCTGATGTTTTCTTCGACTTTTTCAGCAGTGGATGGCATAAGGTTGGAAACCCATACATCTTTAAGAAACCAATTTGTGGTATCATTTATCTTTTTATAACATTCAATCCTTTGAGTGAGGCGGTTCTCATTATCATAAAAATCGGATTCAATTATTTCCTTTATATCAAAAATAAAAGTTTGTATATGCTGAGGACTGTCTACAGGATAAAAATCATCCCATACAGTTAAATCAACATTGTATGCTGCCCAATGTCCGATATTCGTTGGAAAATATTTATAACCAACATCCGATGGGGCAAGAGTTTCATGTTTGCAGGAAGAAAAACAAATTCCGGCAACGAATAAACCAAAAATCATTGATTTTATTAATAAACGGAGCATTGTTGCATATTTATTACAAATATACATAAATTTTTTAAAATAACCAAGCGCATTATAAAAAATCACTTGATAATTATTCCGCCCCCAACTACATCGTCGTCTTCATAAAACACAGCCGATTGGCCGGGAGCAATGGCATTAACCTCACCGCCTGCCTGTCCGGTAGGCAGGTTGAATATTACCTGAATTTGGTCTTCATTCATTATCAGGTTCGACATTGTTCCTTTATCTTTATACCTGATCTTTGTTAAAACCTCAATATTTTCAGGCAATTGAGCATATTTAACCATGTTATATTTTCCAACAACCATGTTTTGTTTTTTAAGGTCATCCTTTGTTCCAAGCACAATCGTATTGCTTTCGGGATTAATATTGATAACATACTGAGGAATCCCTGTAGCAATGTTTAATCCTTTGCGCTGACCAATGGTGTAAAAAGGGAACCCTTTATGTTTGCCAAGAATTTTTCCGTCAGTGGAAATGAAATTACCTCCGTTATATTTCTCGGACAGCCCGTCAACCTTACGATTTAGAAAAGACCGGTAATCATTGTCGGGAATGAAACATATCTCATAGCTTTCCCTTTTCTCTGTGAGGTTATGATAGCCCATACTATCAGCTGATTTTCTGATTTCCCGCTTATGCAGGCTTCCTAACGGGAAGATTGTTCTTTTCAGGTAATCCTGTGAAAGCCCCCATAAAAAATACGATTGGTCTTTGGTTCCATCCACTCCTTTATAAAGAACATGCCTGTCGTTTTCTTCACGTATTCTTGCATAATGCCCGGTAGAGATAAATTTGCAGCCGAGCATATCTGCTTTTTTAAGCAACATGCCCCATTTAATATGTGTGTTACATAATACACAAGGATTTGGCGTTCTTCCAGCCAAATATTCATCAACAAAATTTTCAATAATAATCTTATTAAATTCTTCTCTCACATCAAGAACATAATGTTTAAAGCCCATCTTTTCGGCTACCTGCTTTGCATCGTTAATTGAATCAAAGCTGCAACAATATGATTCTTTTTTAGGACAAGAAGAAACATAGTCCCATGTTTTCAATGTAACACCAATCACTTCGTACCCCTGTTCATGCAAGAGAAGCGCTGCAATGGAACTGTCGATTCCACCACTCATAGCCATTAGTACCCTGCCTTTTTCTGACACAGAAATTATTTGTTTTGTTGATTATTTGCAGGTGAATTCAAATCTTCCGATTTCAGAAGAGCTCCGTCTTTGTATGTTTCTTTCAATATGCACACACCTTTTTCATCGAATTGCATCCAAACGCCATCTTTAAAATCGTTTTTATACACCCCCGATGTGAACACATTTCCCTCTGGATAATAAAATTTGTAAAGCCCTTCCCTCCTGCTATTATCAATCTTTCCTTCCGATTTTATTTTCCCATCGCTAAAATACATTTTCCAAGGTCCATGCCCATATCCATTCACATAGGTAATCTCTTCGTTAATGGCGCCGTTTTTATAATAAGACTTCCAAACTCCGTGTTTTTTCGTGGCTTTATAGTGTTCTTCAGCAATAAGCGTGTCGTTCTCATCATAATATTTCCATACGCTATCTTTTTTTGTGTTCGTATAAAAACCTTCCGCTTCTTTTTTACCATTGAAATTATACATTATGGTGAAGCATGATATTCCTGAATCAGAATAAACTGATGCAGCTTTAAGTTTGCCATTACCATAGTAATATTGAAATTTGCCCACAGGTTTATCATCTTTAAAAGCGCCTTCATATTTAAGGGTATCATTCACATATTTTTTCCAATAACTTTGTTTTTTACCTTTAGCATCCACTTTATTAATAGTATCGTTCTGACAAATAGCAGCGATAGGAACAATAGCCGAAATAAAAAATATGATAATAAGTCGTTTCATAACAGAAGTATAAACTTATTTAATAGCATTTCTAAAAACTTCACAAATCAATAATATCAAGCAAAACATAAAAAACACAAATCTACTAAAATTATAAACAATTGTTTGTTAATAATTTATGTTTGTTTGCAAAAAAACCCTAATTTACTGCAAAAATAAGGTTTTCTATGAGAAACAAATATTAACAAGCCATATCGCCTGCGTTTTTCATTGCAGACAACAGATTATATGCTCCTTTGATAACTACTTTGCCTTTTTCAATAACAAAATCTTTTGGCAAAATAATTTCGGTGAAACCATTGTTTGAAATACCTTTTTGTACTTCTACCAATTTAAAAAGTGTAACTTCTTTATCGCCTTCTTTTTTTCGCTCAAAATAAGTGAAAATATAATGTTTATCATCAAATGTCAGTACAGCTTCATCAGGCAATGACGTTGTTGAATCATTGCTTGTTTCTATCAAAGCATTTACATACATACCCGGCAATAAGTTTTGAGCTTCATTATCAATAGAAGCGTAAACTTTAACGGTTTTATCATCGCCAATAGTTTTACCAACCTGATAAACAACTGCGGTTTGCTTTTTGCCTGATTTATTAGGCATTGAAAATCTTATTTTCTGACCAATTGAAACTTTCTCAATATCTTTTTCAAAAAGCGAAAGTTCCAATGTTAATTTTTGATTGTTTACGATTTCAAACATTACATCGGTTGGATTTACATATTTTCCGATATTAATATTTACAGTTTTAACATAACCATTGATAGGAGAAACAACAGATACAGAACTTGTGATTTTCTCTTCCTCTAATTGTTTTGCATCAATACCTATCAGTGCTAATTTTTGTTCAAGTGCAAATACTTTTATTTTCAAAATTTTGTATTCCGAAAGTGCCAGTTGATATGTCTTTGCAGAGTTGACATTTTCTTTATACAAATCTTTCTGCCTGTTGTAATCGGCTTCAGCAAATTCAAGTTTATTTTTACTTTCAAGATAGTTTTGCTGTAATTCAATAAATTCAGGATTTTCAATAACGGCAAGCACCTGTCCTTTTGTAACAGGACTGCCCTGAACCAAATCAGTACTCTTTACAAATCCGCCCATATTTACTGAAACAGAAACAAAATTTTGAGGCGGTACGTTTACAATACCGTTCACTTTTAAAACATTGCTCAAAACTTTATGTTCTACCTGCCCTAATTCAATACCCGCCGCTTTGTATTGGTCGTCGTTCATTTCAACAGTGTTTGGAGGCAAAACTTCGTGTTCATCACTTTCGTGAGTTGATTTTGATTTATTTTTGCAGCTTACAACGAGCAAGCTAAAAATCATAATTAAGAAAAAAATATTTGTTTTCATTTTTTTAGATTTAAAAAGGTTAATAAATTGAGTTTAATAATTTTTGTTACAACCGCAAGAACAAGGTTTATCACTTTTTGCTTTTTCAAAACACTCTTTGCCTTCTTTAAAAGATAGCAATGCAATACCTACAGAGCCGATTATATCTGCATAAGCAAAATGAGTAAGTTCATATACACCGCTTGCCAATAGTAACACAACGGACATATAAATACAAACTATTGTACATCTTGCATCTGCAATTATAGGTTCTGAATGTAATTTTCTTCCAGTTTGGAGTTTCCACAAAGCAAGAAAAATCATAACTGCAATAGAAATACATGAAATAATAATACCCCAAAATGTTGTTTGAGGCTTGCTGCCTGATAAAAAATTAATAGTTGCTGAAATTAATAAACCTGCTGAAAGAATATAAAAAGAATATCCTGTTATTCTTAAAGCGTTTTTTTCAAATTTACTTTTTGTGTTGTATGCGTTGCGTTTAATTTGTAAAATCATATAAGCAATACCAATGGCTGATATTGCTTCAATGAAGCTGTCAACGCCAAAACCAAATAAGGTTAATGTATCATCAACAAAACCGAAATATGTAGAAACTAATCCTTCGATAATGTTATAAGCGATTGTAAAAATACTCAAGCCATATGCTATTTTAAATAATCGCTTCTTTTTTATATCATCTGTTTCTGTTAGTATCATGATTAATATTTTTAAAGTTTACAACAAGTTTAATTAGTTTTCCCCATGATTTTATCAATTGCAATTACTGATAGATTATACTGATACAGCATTTGTAAATAATTGCTTTTAATATCCAATGCTTTATCAAGATTTAAAACATATTCTACATAATCAATATTGCCAGCCTTGTAACTTTTTCCTGATTGCCCGATGATTAATTCTGATTGTAGGAGTGCTGTTTTTTCGTAATATTCAAGACTTGTTTTATATTTCTGATATTCCTGTAAAAGTGTTTGAAATTCGCCGAAAACAACAGATTTGTAATATTCATAATTGTTTTGTGAAATCAGCTCATTGATTTTTGATGCTTTGATTTTAGCTGATTGAGAGAAAAACAATAATGGAATTGATATACCTGCCTGAACTCCGGTAAAGCGATAACCCGCCTGAATATCTTTATTTGACTGGTTAAAATATCCTACAGAATATTCAGGCAACAATTTTAATTTTTCAACTTTTGTTTCAATACTGCTGATTTTAATTTGCTGTTGAAATAATGCTAAAACAGGGTTATTTGTAATTGCAGAACTATCAGTGATTAAAGTAAATTCCGCTTTTTTGAAATCACTTTCATTGATAGAAATATCTAATTTTTCATTTAATAAAACTTTTAACTTTTCTTGAAAAATCAGAATATCAGCATTTGTTTGAGCAATCAAAGTTTTTATTTCCATCAGCAGGGTTTGTGCTGCAATTTTTTCAAGTAAAGGGCTTTCGCCTTTTTGAGTTTTAAGTTCGGCAGCTTTATAAAAATTTGTGAAAAGGCTGTCCTGATATTTAAGCAGTTTTAGTTTTGAAAGATAGTAAGCCAGACTGAAATAATTTGATTTTACATTGCTTATAATCTCTGCTTGTGTTAAGATTAAACCGATTTCAGAATTTTTAATATTCGCCTTTGCAAGTTTGGATTGTCCGATGTTTAAACCAAGGCTTGGAAACGATTGTGATATAGTCAGGTTATTGTCTTTAACGAGTGAGTTTGTTTGTCCATAAGAATAATCAAAATCTGTTTTTCTGAACTCCCAGCTTGCATTTTTTATTTTTTTCTGATATTCAATTTGCAAAGATGCTGATTTGATATTACCGTTATTTGCCAATGCCTGTTTAACGGCTTCATCTAATGTATAGATTTTCTGATTAGCGTTTTGCGCTTGTGCAGAATTTGGAAAAGCAAATAAACTTCCGATTGAAAAGATTATTAAAATAATAGGCAAAGTTGAGTTTATCTGAATTTTTCTTTTTCTTGAAAAAAGAACATACAAAACAGGCAAAACAATTAAAGTTAAAAGGGTTGCTGAAATTAAACCACCGATTACAACTGTAGCAAGTGGTTTTTGAACTTCTGCCCCTGCCGATGTTGAAATAGCCATAGGTAAAAACCCAAGTGAAGCAACCGCTGCGGTCATAATAACAGGACGAAGACGTGATTTTATTCCCTTTAGGACACGTTCATATATATCAACAATTCCTTCTTCTTTTTCGAGCCTGTTAAATTCGGCAATTAATACTATGCCATTTAATACTGCAACTCCGAATAAAGCTATAAAGCCAATACCTGCTGAAATGCTAAAATTCATATCACACAAATACAGAGCAATTACGCCACCAATAGCTGACATTGGTACGGCAGAATAAATTAGTAAAGTTTGTTTTATAGAATGAAATGTAAAAAACAGTAAAACAAAAATTAATAACAATGCGACAGGTACAGCAATAGCAAGGCGTTTTTTAGCTGCAACAAGGTTTTCAAACTGACCCCCATAAGTAATATAATAACCCGGAGGTAATTTCACCTCCTTATCTATTATAGGACGTATTTCCTCAATAATTGATTCCACATCACGATTACGGACATTGAAACTTACAGTAATTCTTCTTTTGGTGCTTTCCCGTGAAACCTGTGCTGTTCCTGTTTTAATCTCAACAGAAGCTAATTGGTCGAGTGTTATTTGTCCGCCTTTTGGCAAAGGAACATACAGACTTTTTATGTATTCTATATCTTGTCTGAAATCCTGAGCAAACCGCACCACTAAATCAAATCGCTTTTCTTCATCATATACTACACCAGCGATGTTTCCAGCAAAAGCTGTTTTTAACAAATTATTTATGTCAGAAATATTTAAACCATACTGTGCAATTTTTTTGCGGTCGTATATTACTTGTATCTGTCCTGCTCCGGCGACTTTTTCTATAGTTATTTCTTCTACTCCTGTAACAGGTTTGATTAACTTTTCTATTTCTTCTGCTATTTGTGCAAGTATTTCAAGATTGTCGCCAAAAATTTTCACGGCAACATCTTGTTTTGAGCCTGTCATTAATTCGTTGAAACGCATTTGAATGGGTTGTTGCAGGGTAAAAACCACGCCTTTTAAAACAGATAATTCTTCCTGCATTTTTTCCATCATTTCTTCCCGTGTTTTTGCTGAAGTCCACTCACTTTTATCTTTCATAACAATAATATAATCTCCGGTTTCCATTGGGGTAGGGTCGTTTGGAATTTCACCTGTGCCGATTTTACAAATAGCATGTTTTACTTCGGGGAATTTTGTCATTAAAATTTTATTTGCTTTTTCAACCGTTTCAATTGTATTGGACAAAGAACCACCTTGTAAGGTTATTACACCGGCGGCAAGATCCCCCTCTTCGAGATGTGGAATAAATTCACCGCCAAGAGAATTAAATAACAGTAAACTTGAAAAAAATAACACTAAAGAAATTCCCACAACCGTGAGCTTGTGCTTGAGAGAAATATTTAAAAGAGGAGTAAATGCTTTATTAATTCCACTCATAATTTTATCGGCAATATTTCTTTTATGTTCCGTTTTTTTACTCAAAAACAAAGCAGAAACAACAGGAACATAAGTGAGTGATAAAATTAACGCTCCCAAAATTGCAAAGCTGACTGTTTGTGCCATTGGGCGGAACATTTTCCCCTCAATTCCAACCAAAGCAAGAATTGGTAAATAAACTATCAATATTATTATTTGTCCGAATGTTGCAGAATTCATCATTCTTTTTGCAGCACTTAATACCTCGTTGTCCATTTGTTGAGCTGTAAGCACTTTTGCACCTACATGATGCGTTTTGCTTTGTGTAATCCGATGTACAACACTTTCAACGATGATTACCGCACCGTCCACAATCAAACCGAAATCTATTGCACCAAGACTCATTAAATTGCCTGATACACCAAATAAATTCATCAGGGAAATTGCAAAAAGCATTGAAAGCGGAATTACAGAAGCAACGATAAGACCGGCACGCAAATTTCCAAGAAGCAAAACCAAAATAAAAATTACAATTAAACCGCCTTCAATAAGGTTTGTTGATACAGTGCCAATTGCACGATTAACTAAATCGGTA
>Ga0265292_1002842_pt1 | contig 11391 bp, 10 predicted proteins | sample Munlanlewell296A_FD_189080 | JGI IMG/M metagenome (GOLD analysis project Ga0265292, IMG submission 189080) | Leachate microbial communities from a municipal landfill in Southern Ontario, Canada - Leachate well 296A | ecosystem: Engineered > Solid waste > Landfill > Unclassified | place: Canada...
CCATAACCTGGCCAAACAACACGGCGGAATTTCGGTCTTTGCGGGAGTTGGGGAGAGGACCCGTGAAGGCAACGATCTCTGGCTGGAAATGAAAAAGTCCGGGGTTTTGGAAAAAACCGTCCTGGTCTTTGGCCAAATGGCAGAGTTGCCGGGCGCCCGACAAATTGTTGGGTTATCGGCGCTGACCCAGGCCGAATATTTTCGCGATGTCGAACATAAAGATGTTCTGTTTTTTGTCGATAATATTTTCCGATTTGTCCAAGCGGGCTCCGAAGTTTCTACCCTTTTAGGACGCATGCCTTCCGCTGTCGGCTACCAGCCAACGCTTGCCGCCGAAATGGGCCGCTTTGAAGAGCGGATTGCTTCAACCAAAAAGGGCTTTATCACTTCCATCCAGGCCGTTTATGTCCCGGCCGATGACCTCACCGACCCGGCCCCCTCTGCGGTATTTTCGCATTTGGACGCCACTACCGTCTTATCCCGCCAAATTTCTGAAATGGGCATTTACCCGGCGGTAGATCCCCTGGCCTCAACTTCGCGCATCATGGATCCGGATATTGTAGGAAAAGAACATTATCTGACTGCACGGCGCGTTCAGGAAACACTCCAGCGCTACAAAGAATTACAAGATATTATTGCCATTCTGGGGGTTTCGGAACTGCCCGAAGAAGACCAACGTACCGTTGCGCGCGCCCGCCGTTTACAGAAGTTTTTGTCTCAGCCGTTTTCCGTTGCCGAAGCTTTTACTGGCATGCCCGGCCGCTACGTAACCGTTAAAGATACAGTTAAGGGTTTCCAAGAAATCGTTGACGGCAAACACGACAATCTGCCGGAACAGGCGTTTTATATGGTTGGTACAATTGAAGAAGTAATAGAGAAAGCTAAGAGCATGACCAAGGAAGCGGCACCGGTTTGCAAAACATGAACCAAAACGAATTTAACTTAACCATCATTGGCCCCGAAAAAACCATTTTTCAGGGGCCCGCGGTTTCACTCATCGCCAAAACCCCCACCGGCGATTTAGGCATTTTGGCGCACCATGCGCCGCTGGTTGCAACTTTAAAAGAAGGGGAAATAGAATATACCCTGGCCACGGGAGGAAAAAAGACTTTTAAGCTTAATGGCGGACTGCTAAAGGTGGGCAATAACCAAGTAACGGTTATTTATACTTAACCTTCCTTGCCCCAAAACAAACTATCTTTTAGTTTCGATATTTTTCCCGACAAGAAAAGTCATATCTGCTGGACGAACGTCCGATAAATCATGGATGCGCGTTAATTCAAAGCGATGAGATGATCCTCGAGCATTTTCTCGACTCCAAGTAAAGTGATCACGGCCACCTGGTCTGCTAAAGGAAGAATGACTGGTAATTCTCACTGCACGAAATGCATCCCCTTCCTTCACAAAAAACACCCGCCCCGCTAAATCGTGTAAAAGGGTCCCGTGCCCGCCCAATTCCCGATCTCTTGCCATCTGAGAAGCTTCAATATGTGTAAGAAATCTAACCCCATCACTGCCCAGCTCTAAGGCATCAAACAAAGCTTTTTGCCGCTCCGCATCTCCAATAACAACGGTTGGCGCTTTGCCTGGCTGCACACAAATAAATTGAGCATAATTTCTAGGGAAGAGTATCTTCAATGCGGTCAAAACTTTTGGTTGCTCTGCATTTAATCCCGGAACCAGCATAAGCCAAGATGGAAGCTGATCAACTCTCGCCGCGCGCGCACCCCACAATCCCACCCCCTGCATGGTTCTGGCCGCCGAAGCTACATTAGCTAAGTTTCTTCCCTCCGTACCTGATAATAAAGCTTCTTTTAGAGTAGGCAGAAATTTCCCCATACACGCTAGCACATTGAAAGAACCTTTTTGAAATCTAAGCGCTTGCCCGACGTCAGTACCTCGCAAAGAGGTCCCATCTAAAATCCAAGTTGCTGAGGCATGGTCTCGAAAACAATTTCCGCGCCGTCTGGTAAAAAGCTCGTCCACGGTAATTCTGCCGCCCGAAGTTCTCAGTGCTAATCTTCTAAAGTATTTACCGCCTTCTAAAACAATGGATTGAGACATGCGTTTACCTCTCCTATTTAAATTTCCAGTACGATGAGTTATCGCTTCTTTTACTTTAAAATTGCAGTTTTGGGGGTTAATATTTTAGGGTACCAAAGCAGTTATAAAGTCAAAATCTGATCATCCCTGGCCGCTTTCCTCTGCCGCAAGTTGGTATATTGCGCCGCATCAAAATGCACCAGCGCCAGCCGTTGGTATCTAGAAAAACTACTTTCATCCATTATCCTCCATCCCTTAATATGATATAATTTACCATTCAAATCAAGCCCAAAAAGGAGGCGGCATGCTCTGGCGCGGAGTAATTGAAGAATATAAAGAGTTTCTCCCGGTTACAGATAAAACCCCGGCGATAACATTTGGCGAAGGCAACACACCGCTGATTCCTTCAAAATATTTAAGTGAATTAACTAAGTGTCACGTTTATTTAAAATTTGAGGGCGCTAATCCCACCGGATCGTTCAAAGACCGCGGAATGTGCATGGCCATCGCCAAAACGCTCGAAAAGGGATTTAAAGCGGTTATTTGCGCCTCAACGGGCAATACGTCCGCATCGGCAGCGGCTTATGCCGCCCGTGCCGGCTTAAAATGCATTGTAATTATCCCTGAAGGTAAAATCGCCCTGGGAAAATTGGCGCAAGCCATGATGTACGGCGCCAAAGTAATTGCGGTTGACGGCAATTTTGACGAAGCGCTTAATTTAGTTTGCCAAATTTCCGAAAAATATCCGGTAGATTTGGTCAACTCACTAAACCCTTTCCGCATTGAAGGTCAAAAAACCGGCGCATTTGAAATTTGCAACCAGCTGGAAAAAGTCCCTGATTATCATTTTATACCGGTGGGCAATGCCGGTAATATCACCGCCTACTGGAAGGGTTATAAAGAATATAAAACCGCCGGCAAGATTAGTGCGCTTCCCAAAATGATGGGTTTCCAGGCCGCGGGATCAGCTCCAATTGTTTTAGGGCATCCGGTTGCCAAGCCCGAAACCATTGCCACCGCCATCCGTATTGGCAACCCGGCCAGCTGGAAAAGCGCGGAAGCCGCGCGGGACGAGTCCGGCGGCATAATTGATATGGTTTTGGATGAAGAAATTCTCTCAGCTTACCGTTTGGTGGCGGCTAAAGACGGCGTGTTTTGCGAACCGGCCTCGGCGGCATCAATTGCAGGCCTAATCAAAACCCACAAAGCAAACAAATTAGAAACCGGAAAGAACATCGTTTGCATCTTAACCGGTCACGGTTTAAAAGACCCCGACCAGGCCGTAAAACAAGGCCAGCCGCCGGTAAAAGTAAAATGCCGGATGGAAGAGATTGTAAAAGAGATTGGGTTTTAGCGATCGCACGCCAAAGTCCAACAACAAAACTTATGACAAATACACTCAATAAACAAACTAATCTGGACATCGTGGTTCTCACCAATTCTCCGGGCGAGCTTTCAGCTCTGGCGCGTCCTGCCATTGAGGCCTTAGCGCAAACTCTGACCAACGCACGGATAATTTTGGTCTTAACCCCCTGCCAGTATGCCAGCGGCAAAGAAATTGAATACGCCAATACTATCCCGGGCATCGCGCGCATCGTTGGACCGAAAGAATACCAGCGCTGGTTCTTCTTTAACCAAAGGCCAGCGGGACTAACGTTTAATCCCAAAGGGATCGTGGTATTTTTAGGGGGCGACCTCCTGCATGCGGCCATCGTATCCCGTAAACTGCGCTACCCGGCGGTGGCCTATGTCAACGACCGCCTCGGCTGGAAAAAATATTTCAAGAAATTTTTTATCCCCGATGAATTGACTTATCAAAAATTCAAGAAAAAAGGGTTAGGCGAACACCAGGTAAAAATAATCGGCGACCTGATGGCTTCCCCCATCCCCATCCCCACCTCTCCGGCATCCATCGCGCAAAAAAACAATCTTGACCCCGCACAAAAGATAGTTGCATTCCTACCCGGCAGCCGCACCTTCCAGCTAAATTTCATGGTCCCCTTTTTCATGGATGTGGTTGATCTTTTGGTCGCCAACCAAGGCGGGATGCAATTTGTTTTTTCGGTTTCCCCTTTCACTGAAATCTCTGACATGCAAAAATTATTGAAAAGCGGCGCTCGCTTGGTGACGGAGCGCGGGTTAACCTTTATTGTCACGGCCTTAGGCAACCGCATCCTCGTGACCAAGGACGCCAATTACGAAACTATCAGCCTGGCTGATTTATGCATAACCATTCCCGGAACCAATACCGCACAGCTGGCCGCATTGGGTAAACCCATGGTAATGGTGTTTCCCTTAAATCGGCCGGACGAAATCCCAATGGAAGGATTAATGCATTTTATTACCCGCATTCCATTTTTGGGGCGGCAAATCAAAAAGGCCGCGGCCCGCTGGGTAAACGCCCAGACCCCATTTTTTGCCCTGCCCAACATCAAGGCACAACAAGAAATTGTCCCCGAGCTCCGGGGCATCCTCAAACCGGTCCAGGTTGCCCAAAAAATCATTGAAATTTTACAATCGCCGCCCAAGCTAAAAATTATCTCCGAAAAGCTGGTAAACATAATGGGAGAAAAAAACGCGGCGCAAAACCTGGCATTTGAGATAAAATCAATCAGCGAAGGAAATCCCATTACCAAATGAAAAATTATCTGCGCCTGCTCAAATACTTAAAGCCCTACGCCAAACACTGCTGGGGCGCCCTGTTGTGCATGCTGCTGATGTCGTTGTGCTCTGTCATGATCATTCCCCTGGTAGCTAAGCTCTCGGAAGCCATCGCCGCCCATAATTTTTTATTGCTAAACCTGATTATTGGTGCCGCCCTGGTGATTTATTTCCTGCGGGGCGGGTTTGTGTACGGGCAAATTTATTTAATGTCATACGCGGCACGCCGCGTCGTGACCGATTTGCGCGTTCAACTTTATTCCCATCTGCAAGACCTTTCCCTTGATTTTTACTCGAACTGGCGAACCGGGGAAATCATTTCCCGCCTCATCAATGATATAAACTTAATTCAAACCGCGCTCATTTCAAGCGTAACTGAACTTTTTCCCAGTATCTTGACGCTGGCCGCCGTCTTTGGCTATTTAACTTACCTTAACTGGCGGCTCACCATTCTCACGGTTTTTATCCTGCCCCTCATTGCCTATTCCATTACAAAATTAGGCTTGCAAATGCGCACCGCCACCTCGGCCGCGCAAGCTAAACTAGCCGACTTATCGGCCCTGTTGCAGGAAACCGTCACCGGCGTTCGGATCGTCAAGGCCTTTGCCATGGAAAAACATGAAACTAACGAATTTTCCAAAGAAGCCGAGCACAGTTTTGTCCTGTCCATGAAACAAAGCCAGGTTTCCGCCACGCTCATTCCCTTGCTGGGATTCTTACAAGCCCTGGGAGTAATTGCCATAATCTGGTACGGCGGATTTGAAGTGGTGGCCGGACATCTCTCCGCCGGCAACCTGATTGCCTTTTTTACGGGCATCGCCCTGCTGGCCGATCCCATCGCTAAAATCGGCACCATCAATTCAACCATTCAGGAATCACTGGCCGCCGCCCAGCGGGTCTTTGAATTACAGGATATTTCTCCTACCGTACAAGAAAAACCGGATGCCGTAAAAATCGGTCAATTGCAGGGATTTGTCGAATTCAAAAATGTTTCTTTTGCTTACGAAAATAACCAAAACCATGTTTTAAAAACCCTTTCCGTGAAAGTTAACCCCGGCGAAATCGTCGCCCTGGTCGGGCCATCGGGAGCGGGCAAATCAACTTTTGTAAACTTAATTCCCCGCTTTTACGACCCCCAGGAAGGAACCGTGTGCATTGACGGTTTTAACGTAATGGATTTAAATTTGTATTCCCTGCGCTCGCAAATTGGCATTGTGCCGCAGGAAACCATGTTGTTTTCCGGCAGTATCCGCGAAAACATTGCCTACGGAAAAGTTGACGCCACGGATAACGAAATTATGGCCGCAGCCCGTGCCGCCCACGCCCACCAATTTATCTCAGAGCAACCCGACGGCTATCAAACCCTGGTCGGGGAAAGGGGTACCAAATTATCCGGCGGCCAGCAACAACGCATTGCCATCGCCCGCGCTCTGCTCAAAAACCCAAAAATCCTTATTTTTGATGAAGCGACTTCTTCTCTGGATACCGAATCGGAAAGGCTGGTGCAGGATGCCATGGATAAACTCATGCAGGGCAGAACCACCTTTGTCATTGCCCACCGCCTCTCAACCGTACAGCACGCCGCCCGGATTATTGTTTTGGATCAGGGACAAATTGTGGAAGAGGGCACTCATTTGCAGCTGCTGGATTATATAAAAAATTATACGAGATGCAGTTTTTAGATGAAAAAAATACTCCTCATAACTAACGGCCACGGGGAAGACGCGGTGGCCGGGCAAATCTGCCAACATTTAAAAAATCTGGCGCCGGACCTGCCAGTGACCCAACTTTCCCTGGTTAAAGACCTGCCCGGTGGTGGATTCTCCTTTCGCAACCTCACTTTTTTGCTGCAGGATTTACGGGCAGGGTTAGTCAGCAATTTTATAAAAGACCTGCTTTTTTTATGGAAAAGGCGGCGGGAATTTACGCTAGTAGTTGCGGTGGGCGATATGGTGCCCGTGCTTTTTGCGCGCCTGGTTAACGCCCCGTGTATTTTTGTCGGCGTTAATAAATCAAGTTATTACCAGTATTATGGCTTTGGCTATACCACGGTAGAAAAATGGCTGATCAAAAGATGGGACCAAAAAGTATACGTGCGCGACACCGCCACATTGGAAACCCTGCAAAACTTTGGCATCCCGGCCACCTTTGCGGGCAATCCGCTAATGGATTGCATTGATTTTTCTCAAAAACTAGAGCTATCACCAATCCAAACTTATATCACCCTACTCCCCGGCTCCCACGGCGACGCCGAACAAAACTTTTTAGACCTGGCCGAAGTTGCCAAAGCCACTACCGGCCAAAACCCTCAACTGGACCTTAAGTTCCTGATCCCTGTGCCTAAAAAAATTTACGCCAAAATCCTGCCTCTGGTCGAAAAGCTTAAAGCCCAGCGGCAATTGACCCAGCCATATAAAGGCAGCGCCGAAAATTCAAATCTGCAAAACCAGTTTCCCTATAACCTGCGGCTTTTGTCCGGTTACTTTGGCTTTTGCCTGGAAGTAGCCAAAGTGGTGGTGGGATTAACCGGCACCGCCAACGAGCAGGCCGCAGGGTTAGGTAAGCCCGTAGTAGCTTTTTCCGGGCGCGGCTCACAATACACGGTAAAATTTGCCCGCGCCCAAAAACAACTTTTGGGTGAAGCCCTGCTTTTAACCACCAAAGAAAAAGCCGCCGATGAAATCACCAAACTCTTAAACCATGCCGCGCTGCGGCAAAAAATGGGAGCGGAAGGACAGATGCGCATGGTCAAAAGCGCGGCCTGCGAAAAAATCGCCCAAGCTATTCTTCAGCAGGCACAATGAAAATTGACAAAGAAAAAATCAAAAAAATTCTTCTGATCCGCCCCGAAATGATTGGTGATTATGTAATCATTACCCCCGCAATCGCATTGCTAAAACAAGCCTTTCCCTGGGCAATAATTGCCATTTTCATTAAACCTTTCACCCGAGCTCTGGCCCAGCTGAACACGGAAATTGACGAAATCATCACTGACCCAAAACAAATTAAAACCGGCAACTATGATTTATCTATCGATTTTTACGGCGAGCCCAAATACGCATTGCTCGCCCTGCGGGCGGGAATTAAATACCGCGTGGGCGATGCTTCCCGTTTATTTAGCAGTTTGTTTTATAATCTCAAGGTTTTTATTAACTGGAAAGATTTTACTAAACATTATCTTGAGCATTATTGCGAATTATTACGGCCTTTGGGGATTGATATTTCTGCTCCCCACCTCCACCTCCAGCCCAATGCCGCCGCGATTGAAGAATTAGCAAAAATTATTCCGGATGGGGCTTTTTCCCGGCCCGTCGTCGGCCTGCACATTGGTACCGGCGGCAGTAACCGCGCCTGGACCGCCGAAAATTTTGCCAAAACCGCAGATCTGATCCTCTCCCAAGGGATTGCACAGGTAATCTTGTTGGGAGGTGAGAAAGAAACCGCAAAAGCGCAACAAATTCTTGCTTTATGCCATATCCAACCAATCAACCTGGTAAACAAACTAACCTTGCCCCAGCTGGTGGCCTTAATCTCAAAGCTCAACGTATATGTTGGCACGGATACGGGGCCGCTCCATATGGCGGCGGCGATCAAAGTTCCGGTGGCTGCGCTCATGGTCACTAAATTTGTCAAACCCACCCAATGGGGCCCCTGGGAAACCCGCAATCTCATCCTGCGCCCACCCCACCCCTGCGACAAAATCTGTAACCCGCGCACCTGCACTGATCCTGCCTGCATGGACAAAATTACGCCCGAGGATGTTTTGGCTGCGGTAAAAATTTTATTGAGCGGAGGCGGCAACCAGACACTTTCTCAGGGTAAAACCGATTGGCTGAAAAAAAGTTTGCGCATTCTGTTGGTCACCACACAAAGCACCCCTCAATCATCTAACCAAGGCACCGTCCAAAACATTTCTCAAGCGCTGACGGCAGAAGGTTTTGATATCCGCGTCTGCCCAAACCTAAGCTTTTTCAAATTGGTAAACTATTTAGTGGCTCAAGACATAAACCTGGTGCATTATCTCGGCGGCGGCTCATCAATATTTTTGCGCTTAGCTTGTGCTCTAGCGGGGTTAAAGACCAATTTTCCGGTACTATTTTTCCAATCCCAACAAAAGTTCAATAATGCCCAAGCAATAGTTGAATATTATTTAAAACATATCTAAACCGTGGCTAATTAATGCAGGTAATCTAACTCAAGCGATAACTTCTTTGATGGTTTTTACCATATAAGCCAGCATGGTCTTGGTCATCCCAGGATAAACCCCAATCCAAAACGTTCGGTTCATGACCGTATCCGTATTTTTCAAATCACTTGCCACCCTAAAACCCCGCCCCGTGCGGCGCATTGCGTCAAAGCAAGGGTGCTTCAACATATTCCCGGCAAAAAGCATCCGCGTTTGGATACCTTTGGCTTCCAGATGATTCACGATCGCTTCCCTGGAAAATCCGGCGTTTTCTTTCACCGTCAGTAAAAACCCAAACCAGGACGGCTCCGAATTAGGAGCCGGTTCCGGCAAAACAAAATATTTTGACAACCCATCTAATTTTGTGCGCAAAAAATCCCAGTTGTTTTTCCGTGCCGCAATAAATGCCGGCAGTTTTTCAAGCTGCGCGCAGCCCACCGCCGCCTGCATATCGGTAACCTTAAAGTTATAGCCCAGATGCGAATAAACATATTTATGGTCGTATCCCAGCGGCAATTCCCCAAACTGCTGTTCAAACCGATGTCCGCAGGTATTGTCTTTGCCTGCCGCACACCAGCAGTCACGCCCCCAATCACGCATGGATTCTACAATGCGCTTTAATTGCAAATTGTTGGTATAAACCGCCCCACCCTCACCCATCGTCATATGATGCGGCGGATAAAAACTGGAAGTGGCAATATCCCCGAAAGTCCCGGTAAACTGCCACTTACCTTTATATTTATATCTGGAACCCAAGCTATCACAATTATCTTCAATTAACCAAAGCCCATGCTTAGCGCAAAACGCTTTCACTGTTTTTAAGTCGAACGGATTGCCCAGTGTGTGCGCCAGCATGACGGCCCGCGTTTTTTTGGAAACAGCTTTTTGTAATTGCGCGCAATCAATGTTATAGGAAGGCAGCATCACGTCTACAAAAACCGGCACAGCGCCATACTGCACAATGGGGGCAATGGTGGTGGGAAAACCGGCGGCCACGGTAATCACTTCATCGCCGGGTCGAATTTGTCGCTTTTCCAACTTGGGCGAGGTTAACGCCATAAAAGCCAGTAAATTGGCCGATGAGCCCGAATTTACCAGTGAGCAATATTGCACGCCCAAAAATTGAGCAAATTGATCTTCAAACTGCGCGGCAAAACGCCCCGCCGTCAGCCAAAATTCCAGCGCCGAATCAATTAAGTTGAGGATTTCTTTTTCGTCAAAAATCCGGCCGCCATAACCAATTTTATCGCCTGGCTTAAAATCTTTTTTAGCTTGATGCGCGGCAGAATAATATTTTTTTGCTAATTCAAAAATTTTCTTCTTTATTTTTTTCGCCGCCGCGTCCTTTGCCATTAAGCTAACTCCTTAAAAACTCTGCAATTTGAGCCAAACATACTTCCCGCAAATTTGCTTTTGCGCGATAGGCCGCCGTCCACTTTACAACCTTATCCAGTGCCATATCCAAATCCCAGCGCGGGGACCAACCTAACTGTTTTTTGGCTTTGGTGATATCCAAATGCAAAAAATGTGCTTCGTGCGGGTGTTTCCCCTTAGCAACTTCAAAGTTAGCCCCTTTTCCCCACTTTTTGCACAAACTTTCGGCCAGCCAGATCACCGGTTTGGCATCCTGTTTCTCCGGCCCAAAATTATAGGCCTCCGCATATTTTGCGCCTTTCAGCGCTAGGTTTTCCAAAAGCAAAAGATAACCGCTTAAGGGTTCCAATACATGCTGCCAAGGCCGCACCGATTTGGGGCTGCGGATCAAAAGTGTTTCACCGCGCAAAATTGACCGGACAAAATCCGGAACCAGTCGGTCAGCGGCAAAATCGCCGCCTCCAATTACATTGCCGGCCCGCGCCGAAGCAACATAACAATGGGTTTCCTGAAAAAATGACTGGCGGTAAGACGCCGTGACTATTTCAGCGCAGGCTTTACTGCTTGAATATGGGTCATAACCACCCAGAGGGTCAGTTTCTTTGTAGCCGCGCCGCTGTCCAATATTTTCGTAACATTTATCCGTAGTTACAATCAAAGCGGCCTTTACGCTACCGCATCCCTGCATGGCTTCCAAAACATTGGCGGTCCCCATCACGTTAGTGGCAAAAGTTTCAATTGGGTTTTTATAGGATTCGCGCACCAGCGGCTGCGCCGCCATGTGGATGACAATGTCTGGTCGCGCACCACGTATCACCTGTTTAAGTTTAGGCAAATCCCGAATATCGCCCAAGGTTGAATCAACCAACTCATTTAGATAACAAAGCTCAAAAAGATTGGGCTGGGTTGGCGGCTTTAGTGCATAGCCTGAAACCTTGGCTCCCCATAAAGTTAGCCATAAACTAAGCCATGAACCCTTGAAGCCGGTGTTGCCGGTTAAGAATATTTTTTTATTTTTCCAGAAATTTTTATTCAGCATAAGTTAAATTATTGCTCCTTGCTGTAGGCATCAGGACGGTAAAGCTGCCGCTCACTGCGGTCTATAAAATCCTCTTTGGTAAATACTT
>Ga0265292_1002843_pt1 | contig 11387 bp, 12 predicted proteins | sample Munlanlewell296A_FD_189080 | JGI IMG/M metagenome (GOLD analysis project Ga0265292, IMG submission 189080) | Leachate microbial communities from a municipal landfill in Southern Ontario, Canada - Leachate well 296A | ecosystem: Engineered > Solid waste > Landfill > Unclassified | place: Canada...
GAACTGCGCCGTAAAAAGCGTCGTCCCACCACGCCGCTCGAACCCGAGACCGAAGATGGCGACGAAGTCGAGACCCCGCGCTGGTTGGCCGATCCCAACGCCTCCCCCGAAGAACAACTCGACCAGGCCGAACTCGAACATGCCATCCAGCACTGTCTTGAGAATCTTCCCACCGATTTCCGGGTTGTGGTCGTCCTGGCCGACATCCAGGGCCTCGACTACACCGAAGTCGCTGCCGCGATTAAGAAACCGCTCGGCACGATCAAGTCCCGCCTGGCACGCGCCCGCCTGCGTCTGCGTGAGTGCTTGCAATCCTTCCGGGAACTTTTGCCCGCCGCCTTCCGTCTGGAAGAGGAGCGTGGCCTATGACGACACCTTCCTTCCGCGACGTGGAACAACTTTCGGCCTCCCTGGACGGGCAACTGTCTCAGGCCGAAAAGACGCGCCTGGAAGCCCGCAGCCAATTGGACCCGGCGCTTGCCGCCACGCTGGCAGACTTGCGCCAGGCCCGCGCCATTCTCCGCCGCACGCCCAAACGCCGCCTCCCGCGCAACTTCACCCTGACGTCCAAAATGGCCGGGATCAGGCCTCCGGTCCCGCGCGCCGTGCCGATGTTCTCGTGGGCCTCCGCCGTGGCGATGCTGCTCTTCGTCTGCACCCTGGGGACGAACCTGCTTGGGCGTCTGTCCTTCGGCGCGGCTGCCCCGATGATGGCCGCCGCGCCCAGCGGTATGGGCGGCGGGGTCGGTGGCGAACCTGGGGACGTGGCATCCACCCAGGCGCCGCTGACTTCCGAAAATGCGATCCTTGGCACTCCCACACCCGGGGTCCAGACGTACCTGGCACCGCAGCCCACCCTCGCGCCCGATACCCGCCCCCTGCCGCCGGAAACACCCCAGACCAAACGCACCGGACCGGTCAACCTGTGGTATATTACTTGGCCCGCTCTGGCTATCCTGTTCCTCGGCGTGGCCCTCCTCATCCGCTGGAGCAGCATCCGTGCTTTTCACCGCAAGTCCAGTCCGAAATAAGGATCGAATCGCAAGACCGCCGGTACAGCCACTAACCGGCGGTTTTTTTCCTTGTATTCTCCACCACAACCTGTGATAATTACAGGGTACTGCACAAAGATGTGAACCACAGGGTACTGCATAAATATTTGAACCAAAATTCCCGGAATTGCTCGCAATTCGATAATAGCGAGTTCAGAATTTATGCAAGAAGCAGTAAAATTGTTGTAAATCCCTGTATTTTGATCGTTCAAGGTTCACGTATTTATGCAAGAAACAGTAGGTGACCAAAGAAAGGAGCACTTATCCATGGAAAAACCAAAGGAAAAGGACAATCGTCTAGAAGTATGGATTGCCATCCTGATCGCATTGGTCTCTTTGACCACTGCCCTGGCCACCTGGCGAACTGCCAGCCTGGGTTCGAAGGCAGGCGATCTCATTTATCAGGGGTTGTTGAATGCAGTCAAACGCCAAGCAGCCGCCAATGAAGACTGGCGCCGGGCCTATGAGGAAGCCGGATACGCCCGCGACTACCTGGTGAACCTCGACGGCCTGATCGTCCAGGAAAACAGCACTGACTCAGCCAGCCAGGAGCACGCCGCCCAATTGCGCACCTACCTGCTACCCGGGATGGAATCGCTGGCGACGCCGCTCGGCAAGGATCCATCCTATCTCACCCCGGAAGGCTGGTTGAATGTTCAGAAGCGGTTCGATGAACTGGAAGCGCAATCCTCCGACCTGAGCAGCCTCGACCCACTGGCTTCCTTTTCTCAGGCGGATACCTACTACGCAGAACAGCGCTGGCTTGTGCTGGGGACGATCCTGATCACGGTCAGCCTGTTCTGGCTTGGGTTGTCCCAACTGTCTCACTTACGCTCGAGGATCCTGATCCTGGTTCTGGGGGTCTTCGTCTATGGGATCGGCCTTGTGTGGAGCCTGGGAGTCGAGTTTGTATTCTTCATTCTACGGGGAGGTGTGTTGTGAACAAATCCGACATCTCCAACCCCGAACGAGGGAAGACCCTTGTGCTGGTGCTGACCCTCTTAAATACGGTTTTGATTGCGGCCGTCTCGGCTCTGCAGGTAGATGCCACCATCCGCGCCAACCAGGCCAACCGGGACTCGCAATATTACGCCGTCCAGTTTACCGGCAGCCTTATCCAAACCGGTGCCCGGTCTGATTATGATCTGAATACCTACTCCATGTTGCTCACCAATACTCAGGAAGCGCTGGTGGCCGAGTATACTGCCATGCAACGGCAGAATGCCAACGACCAGCAGGGATTCGAGGCGCTGACACTCGAGTCGCAGATCTACCAGGCACGGGCGGACCGGGCGGGGAGTCTGTCCTTCTTAATGACCGATCCAGCCTACGCACCTGCCTCCGATCAGGTGTTGCCGAATATTACCGCCTACTTGTCCGACCTGAATTCTTACAGTCTGGAACTGGTCCAGAAGCAGAATGATGCTTCGGATGCCTATCACCGCTGGAATAATAAATCCGACTCATATGTGGCTGTCCTGACTATGCTGGCAATAGCCTTTTTCCTGCTTGGCGTAGCACAAATGGTCCAACCCAGCGTGCGGTTGCTATTCTCCTCATTCGCTATCGGTGTGATCAGCATCGGCATCCTATGGACTCTGATCCTGCTGGTTTTCTAGTTCTTTCCGAAAAATCCTTGCCCGCTCTTTTCCATCCGGTTCTATGAGTGTGCTGGTCTCTCGTGGAATGGCGCCCAGAGATGGCCGCATCCAGGCACACACCTGGTAATCTGGCATCTCAGCTCAGTTGCCTGCCTGCATTTGGAAAGGGACAGTGCCCACCGGTTCTACCAGGCGCGTGGGTACGAGAACATCAAGAGCCAGCACACTTTCCGCAAGCGTCTGTAGACGCTCGCCGTGCTACAATACGAATTGGAGGTGAATATGACCACCGTCTCTCCTGTGCGTCCTTCACCAATCGCCGGGATGTGGTATGAAGGCAATCCCAAGGCGCTCACCCAAGCCGTGGATCGCTACCTCGACCAGGCTGAATTACCCGAGCTGCCCGGCGAGGTGATTGCCGTCATCGCCCCGCACGCCGGACACAAGTACTCCGGCCCGGTGGCCGGGTATGCCTTTGCGTCGGTGCGCGGCCGAACCTTCGATCTGGTAGCCGTCCTTTCGCCGATGCACCAGCCTTACTACGAGCCCCTGCTGACCACTGCCCACGAGGCTTACGCCACCCCGCTCGGCGAGGTCCCTGTGGATAAGGATGTTATCGCCGACCTGGATGCCCGCCTGCGACCGGTGCTGGGCGAAGGTCTGACGCCGGTAGCCTACGACCAGGAACATTCGCTGGAAATCGAACTGCCCTTCTTGCAACGTGCCCTGGCCGGGGAGTTCAAGCTCCTGCCGGTAATGGTGCGCTCCCAGTCAGCGAAGGTCTCCCAGCAACTGGGCGCGGCCTTGGCAGAGACCCTGCGCGGGAAGAACGCGCTGGTTGTCGCCAGCACGGACCTCTCCCACTTCTACACTCAGAAGGAAGCCGTGGCCTTCGACACGGAAATGCTGCGCCGGATCGAGTCCTTTTCGCCGGAGGATGTTTTCTGCGCCGAAAAGGAGGAGCAAGGTTTTGCCTGCGGACTCGGCGCACTGACAGCCGTCCTGTGGGCCGCCAAAGCCCTCGGCGCGGACACCGTCAAGGTGCTGCGCCACGCCACCTCCGGCGACGTGACCGGCGATTACTCGTCGGTGGTCGGCTACGGCGCGGCGGTGGTGTTGAAGACAAAGTAATGTACGCCCAAATTGCCGTCACTGTCCCGTCCGTCTCGGGCATGTTCGACTATGCCCTGCCCCCCGAACTGGAAGGGAAAATCAGCGCGGGACATCTGGTCACCGTACCCTTTGGCAAGCAGACGGTGCAGGGTGTCGTTTTTCGTCTCATCGTCGAACCTTCCGTCCCCGAAACGAAAACTGTAATTGATTTACTCGACTCACTCCCTGCCCTGACCGCCGCGCAGATCGCCCTGGCCCAATGGCTGGCCGGAGAGACCCTGTCCCCGCTGGCGGCCTGCATCGGGCTGATGCTGCCTGCGGGGTTGAGTCAGCAAGCAGATGTGTTCTATCAGACCGTAGACCGCGGACCGCGGACCGTGAAGAATGGTCTACCATCCGCGGTCCATGGTCAGACTGCGGCCCGCCTGCTGGACCTGCTCGAAACACGTGGCCCCCTGCGCGGCCGCCAGATTGACCGACATTTCAAGAATGTGGACTGGCGCAAGACAGCGCAATATCTAGTCAGGACCGGAGTGCTGACCAGCCAGTCCATCCTGCCGCCGCCCTCGGTGCGGCCCAAGTTTGTCCGCACGGCGCAACTGGCTGTCCCGCCGGAGCAGGCTGAAGCCGCCATGCCAGAACTCGGAAAGACTGCTGATACCCTGTCACGCCGACAGGCCGCCCTGCGCTTCCTGACGCGCGAGCCGGCGGACGTGAATGTCTCGTGGGTATACGCCGAATCGGGCTGCAATCTGGCCGACCTGCAGGAACTGGCGGAGCGCGAACTGATTGTTTTGAGGGAAACCGAGATCTGGCGGGATCCGTTGGAAAAGATAAGCGATAAGGAATCAGGTAATAAGGGATGGGGTAATCAGGAATTGGTGCTGACTTCCGAGCAGGATGCGGCGTTAAACCAAATCTTACACGCCTTCCAGCCCTTGTTACCTAATCCCGAATTACCCAATTACCTTTTCTTGCTCCACGGAGTAACCGGCTCCGGCAAGACCGAGATTTACATCCGCGCCGCACAGGAGTGTATTCGACACGGAAAAGAAGCCATCATCCTCGTCCCGGAAATCGCCCTCACCCCGCAGACAGTGCGCCGTTTTTTGGCGAGGTTCCCCGGGCAGGTTGGACTGGTGCATTCCAGATTATCCGAAGGCGAGCGCTACGACACCTGGCGGCGCGCTCGTTTGGGCCAGTTGAAAGTCATCATCGGGCCGCGCTCGGCACTGTTCACTCCGCTCCCAAACGTCGGGCTGATCGTTGCCGATGAATGCCACGACACATCCTACTACCAGTCCGAGCCGCCGTTCTACAACGCCATCAGGACCGCGCAGGAATACGCCCGGATTTGCGGGGGCGTGTGCATCCTCGGTTCAGCCACCCCAACCATCCAGCAACGGTATCAGGCATCCTCCCCGCAAGGGACTGAGTATGGGGGAGGCGTCCGCCTATTGGAGTTACCTAAGCGGATACAGACCTCCGAGTTCTCTGAAAACTTCGGGGGTCTTCCCCCCGTCTCGATTATTGATATGCGGGAAGAACTCAAGTCCGGCAACCGGGGCGTCTTCAGCCAGGCGCTGGTGGACGCACTGGAAGAGGTGCTCAAAAAAGGCCAGCAGGCGATTCTCTTCCTGAACCGGCGCGGCACGGCCACCTACGTCTTCTGCCGGGAGTGCGGGACGGCGGTGCGCTGCCCGCGCTGCGACACACCGCTCACCTACCACAGCCCGGCCGAGACGCTCACCTGTCACCGCTGCGGCTACACGCGGCAGATGCCGAAGAAGTGCCCGGTTTGCGGGAGTGACCAGATCCGCCAGTATGGGCTGGGCAGCGAGAAGGTGGAGGCCGAGGTGGGGGCGCTCTTCCCGTCGGCGCGTACCCTGCGCTGGGACTGGGACACCACCCGCCGGAAGGACTCGCACGAGATCATCCTGAGCCACTTCACCGCTCACCGGGCGGATGTGCTCATCGGCACCCAGATGCTCGCCAAGGGCCTGGACCTGCCGCTGGTGACGCTGGTGGGGATTGTGCTGGCCGACGTGGGACTCAACCTGCCCGACCCGTTCGCGGCGGAGCGGACCTTCGACGTGCTGACCCAGGTCTCGGGCCGCGCCGGTCGTTCGTCCCTGGGCGGACGGGTGGTGCTGCAAACTTTTCAACCGGAGCATTACGTCATCCAGGCCGCGGCTGGCCAAGATTACGCCGCCTTCTACGCCCGCGAGCTGGACTATCGCAGGCAGTTGGGCTACCCACCGTTCAACCGCCTGGTGCGGATGGAATACCGGCATGTTCAGGCGACAAAAGCCGAGTCAGAGGCGCAGGGACTGGCGGCAAAACTTGCCAAATGGATCGAGAGCGAAGACCGGCGCGAGACAACGCTCATCGGACCTGCCCCCTGCTTCTTTTCCCGGTTGAATGGACTCTATCGCTGGCAGATAATCCTGCGCGGCCCGAACCCGGCGAGTCTGCTGCGGGGAAAGAACTTCGAAGGCGCCGCCCTGAGCGGTGCCCCGAGCCTGTCGAGGGGTGCATCGAAGGGCTGGCGGGTGGAAGTGGATCCGGTATCGTTACTTTAATCGGTATGGAAAATAAGGAGAACATTTATGGATAAGCCTTTAATCCCCGAATACCTGATGGACTACATTGACAGTCTTGTGCCGCCCCGTCTGCCAGAAATGCGGGCGATGGAAGATGGCGCAGAAAAGATGGATTTCCCCATCGTCGGGCCGGCATCCGGGTATCTGTGCTACCAGGTGGCGCGCATGATCGGTGCAAAGCGCATCTTCGAACTCGGCTCGGGCTTCGGCTACTCGACCGCCTGGTTTGCCCGGGCTGTGACCGAGAATGGCGGCGGCGAGGTCTATCACGTGGTCTGGGACGAAGAACTGTCGCGCGAGGCGCACACCCACCTGGCTGCGCTGGGATACAATGGAATTGTCCGCTATCATGTTGGGGAGGCAGTGCAAACCCTGCGCGAGACCGCCGGTCCCTTCGACCTGATCTTCAACGACATCAACAAGGAAGACTACGCCGACTCACTCCCGGTTATCGCCGGGAAACTTCGTCCCGGCGGCGTGCTTATCGTGGATAACATGCTCTGGCACGGTGGAATCTTCGATCCCCAAGACAAAACTCCGGCCACCGAAAGCATCCGCAAACTGACCGGGATGCTCACTCGCAGCCCGGACTGGATTGCCTCGCTGGTACCGGTGCGGGATGGAGTCATTGTGGCGTATAAAATATAATCCCGGGTAGATATAAGTCTGCTATAAGCACGCCCGTTCTTGTCCATATCTCTGGAGGTGTCTCACGCAAAGCTTCTCTCGTGGTTGGTCGTTCCTCAAGCAGGCTTGGCAGATGGCCGCTAAGGACAAAGACCTCATCAAGCCATCCATCATGGCCCTGTTTGCCGGATTCATCGTCTCGCTCATCTTCATCCCCCTGATGGTCGGGGCGGGTTTCCTGACCGGCGATAACAGTTTGGTTGGGCAGATCACCCTGTTCGTGCTGGGTGCGGTGATGATCTTCATCCAGTATACGGTCGGCTACATCTTCTCAGCCATGACCGTCTACCTGATCTACGGCTACCTGGCCGAGGGCGACGGCGTCATGTCGAAGGCCTGGGCGGTCGTCAAGCGTGACTTCCTTGACCTGATGAGCCTGGCCGCAGCTTCGACGGCGGTCAACCTGATCAAGAACCAGGTCAGAGGCAAAGGCGGCAGTGGCGGGCGCAATTCTGCTGTTTGAGGTTGTCCGGCAAAGAGATTAACCCCCAAGGCACAAAGAAACTTTATGGCTTCGTGACCTGGCATGAGAGGGCCAAATGAAAATTCGCTCCATCACTTACTTCTGTAATCCCGGCTGGCCGCTGGACGAGAAAAAGCTCCGGGCGGCCGGGACGTTCCTGGCTGAGGCTAAAACCAATTTCGAAGAGGCCGGCTACGAGGTCCAGACAACGCGGCTGGCAACGATCCCATTCCCGCTTTTACTCGGCGCAGATAAGGTGTTCGAAACGCCGCGGCTGGCCTTGGAGTTAAGTCAGCTCCTGCCGGAGATCGGCATTGTCTACGCCGCCCTCGGCCCGGCTGTGCCCGATATTCCGGATAGTTACCATGTGCTCCCCAATGCCATCGCCGTTTCGAAGAATATCTTCTTCTCCGGTGTTATGGCAGACACAAAGCACGGCATCTCGCTCCCGGCAGTCAACGCCTGTGCGGAGGTGATCGTCCAGACCGCGCGGCTCGACCCAAACGGGTTTGCCAACCTGAATTTCGCCGCCCTGGCCAACGTGCCACCCGGCGCGCCCTTCTTCCCGGCCGCCTATCACAAAGGGAACGAACCGGCGTTTGCACTTGCCATGGAAGCCGCAGATGTGGCTGTGCGGGCCTTTGAAAACGCAGAAACGATCGAGGCTGGCAGGAACGCTTTAATTGCCACACTGGAAGAAAATGCCAAAACGCTGGCGAAAATAGCCGATATATTGAAGTTTAAATACCTGGTTAAATTCGGCGGGATCGACTATTCCCTGGCCTCCTTCCCGGAAGAGACCCGCTCCCTGGGCGCGGCCTTCGAACGGATGGGCGTGCCGAAGGTGGGACTGCACGGCTCGCTGGCCGCGGCGGCCATCCTGACCGAAGCGATTGACCGGGCGCGCTTCCCGCGCGCCGGGTTCTCCGGTCTGATGATGCCCGTGCTGGAAGATGCCTTGCTGGCCGAACGCGCCGCTGAGGGGAGGCTGACCGTCAAAGACCTGCTGCTCTATTCCGCCGTGTGTGGCACCGGCCTGGACACCGTCCCTCTGCCAGGAGACGTCACCTCCGGGCAAATCGCGGCGCTCCTGCTGGATATCTCCGCCCTGGCCTTGCGCCTGGACAAACCCCTCACGGCGCGGCTGATGCCGATTCCCGGCAAACAGGCGGGAGATATGACCAGTTTCGATTTCGGCTTCTTCGCCAACAGCCGGGTGATGGCACTGAAAGCCGAACCGCTGGGGAAGGCGCTGGCGGGGAAAGAAAATATTCCATTGAATTCTCGTATACGATAGAAATGTGCCGGGGCGGTCAGCCCCTCTTCAGGGATGATATGGTCGCCCCGACAAGTTATTTGTCAGTCCGCCAGTACTCTCCCCCTCCCCCCTCGCGTTCCATCAACTTGTGCTCCCAGTTCGCGCCGCAGGGAGGCGGTATCTTCGTGATAACGAGACAGGGTTTCATTGACCTGCTTCTCGCTGTAGCATTTCCCCGGCTCGAAATCACGCACCGCATTGCGCAGGATGGCTTCCAGTTTTTTGCGCTGGGCGGGGATCTCTTTCAGGCTGCCATCCGGACGGGTGAAATCACCGATCACTTTCCGGTCGTAGCCATCCACATCCACCCCGGCGGCCACGGCAATTCCCAGAGAACCAGTGCGCGGCAGGTTTTACTGCTTCTTGCATAAATGCAAGAAGCAGGTATCCCTTATGCTGGAATCTCACCCCGCCCTGACACTATTCCGCCCGGTGGACTTCGCAGCGTAGAGCGCCTGGTCCGCGCGCTTAATGAGCATATCCAATGTCAGGGCTGGATTAAAATCTGAATCCAGGCTGGCAACACCCATGCTGACCGTCACAGACAACTTCGTTTTAATCGAACCTATCTTCATTTTTTCAATTTTCTCCCGTAACCGTTCAGCTGCTTGAAGGCCCCCTCCCGCAACCGTCTCAGGCATCAGGATGACAAACTCCTCGCCTCCGTAGCGGCCAAGGATATCAATACCGCGCAGTTTTTTTTGACAGAGATTTACGAGCGCGCACAATATTTGATCGCCAATCTGGTGACCGTATTGATCGTTGAATTGTTTAAACTCGTCAATGTCCAGCATAACCAGGGATAGATGCCGTTGGTAGCGGATTGCGCGCTGCAACTCTTTCTCGGCCAGAACCATGAAATGCCGGCGATTGAAGCAGGCTGTCAGTGGATCCTGGTTTGCCAGCCGTTGGACTTCCTGATACAACTGGATACGTTCCGAAATATCAGTGGCAATAAAGACAACCTTGCTGTGTCCACCCGCGCTTTTCTCCATCAACGCGATATGCCCCTCGAACCATCGTTCGCCGCCGGCCAGGACCGGGATTTTATATTCAATGACTTGGGTTTGCCAGTCTCTATGGCCTGTTGAATAGCATCCATCATTAAAACTGCTACACGGGGAGGCATCATCTCCGCGATCAGATGGCCCTTCAGTTTGTTTGCATCTGTACGCAGGAGGCTGGTCTCATTGGCCATGATCTCCAGATAACGACCTTCCTCATCGTAAACAAAAGACAGGTTGGGAAGCGCCTTAACAAATGCATCCAATTTCTTTTCCCGCTCGCGCAGGAGCGTCTGCGAACGGGTCAATTCATCGAGCCGTGCAGTTAATTCCCGGTTTGCTGATTGAAGCTGGACACGCAACCGAAGAATTGCCAGATGCGTCTCCACCCGCGCCCGAACTTCTTCATAATCAAATGGTTTGGAAATGTAATCCACGCCCCCGGCATGGAAGGCTTTTATTTTGTCCTCAACACCGTCCAACGCACTGATAAAGATGACCGGGATATCGCGCGTACGCACATCCTGTTTCAAGCGCACGCAGGTTTCAAAACCATCCGTCTCTGGCATGTTGATGTCAAGTAGAATGAGATCAGGTGAGGATGTTTGAGCATAGTCAATGGCCTGTGCACCATTACCCGCTGTTTTGACCGTGTAACCCTGATTTGCCAATATCCGCGACAAGAAGGTAACGTTCTCAGGCAGATCATCCACAATGAGGATGGTTCCTTCCGATTTATCAGCCATAGGGCGCGATTCCTATTTTTGTTATCACTATTCTCCGTATACACTATACAACAGAAACAGGTTTTTGGGGGAATTTCCCTCTATCACCACGGCGATTCGCAAAGAACCAGAATCGGTCTGCAAACAAATGTCCCTTTGTGGTGTAAAATAATCTCAATGGACGAACCCGCTCTCATCCGTGAAGCCCAGCACGGCGACCTCGACGCCTTCAACACCCTCGTGCTCGCCTACCAGGACATCGTCTACAACACGGCCCTGCGCATTCTGGGAGACGAAGACCTGGCTGCCGATGCGTCGCAGGAAGCCTTCATCTCCGCCTTCCGCGCCCTCAACTCCTACCGCGGCGGTTCCTTCCGTGCCTGGCTGCTGCGCACTGTCACCAACGCCTGTTACGACGAACTGCGCCGTAAAAAGCGTCGTCCCACCACGCCGCTCGAACCCGAGACCGAAGATGGCGACGAAGTCGAGACCCCGCGCTGGTTGGCCGATCCCAACGCCTCCCCCGAAGAACAACTTGACCAGGCTGAACTCGAACATGCCATCCAGCACTGTCTTGAGAATCTTCCCACCGACTTCCGGACTGTGGTCGTACTGGCTGACATCCAGGGCCTCGACTACACCGAAGTCGCTGCCGCGATTAAGAAACCGCTCGGCACGATCAAGTCCCGCCTGGCACGCGCCCGCCTGCGTCTGCGTGAGTGCTTGCAATCCTTCCGGGAACTTTTGCCCGCCGCCTTCCGTCTGGAAGAGGAGCGTGACCTATGACGACACCTTCCTTCCGCGACGTGGAACAACTTTCG
>Ga0265292_1002844_pt1 | contig 11380 bp, 12 predicted proteins | sample Munlanlewell296A_FD_189080 | JGI IMG/M metagenome (GOLD analysis project Ga0265292, IMG submission 189080) | Leachate microbial communities from a municipal landfill in Southern Ontario, Canada - Leachate well 296A | ecosystem: Engineered > Solid waste > Landfill > Unclassified | place: Canada...
TGACCCTTGAAGACGTGAACACCAACGTCGCTTACACCCACAACACCGGTACGCTCGGATCTCAAGGGGCTGACGCAACTTCGGTCAATCCTAACATCTCCGGCGTGTCCTCTGTTCGCGGTGGTTCTCTCAAGAATTAATCTCTTTGGTTAATTCTCCATAGCGGCCGCAAGGCCGCGAAACAAAGCAAACTCCCCCCATTTCCATTGGGGGGAGTTTGCTTATTATTCCCCTCCAACGGAGGGGTGGACCGCTAAGCGGGACGGGGTGGGTTGTTCGCTTCCGATTAGGACACCCACCCCGTCGCTTCGCGCCACCCCTCCAAGGAGGGGAATTAAGCTGTTTTGACTAAACCGTTTACGAATGTTATCATATATTTATGACGCAAAAAATCGCTGAAATTAAGAAAATAATCGTCCCAATTTTGAAAAAAAACGATGTTTTGAAATCGTCTATTTTCGGTTCGGTCGCGCGCGGCGATCAAAATAAAAAAAGCGACATAGATATTTTAATACAACCAAAAAAGGGAACTACGATGTTCGGGCTCATCTATCTTGAAAGAGCGCTACAAAAGAAGTTAAAAAGAAAAGTTGATCTGGTAACTTATAACTCGGTACATCCTCTTCTCAAGGATCGTGTTTACAAAGATGAAATAGTTATATATGAAAAAAGACGATAATATTTTTTTGGCTCATATCTTGGAATCTATTGAGCTGATTGAATCCTTTTTGAAAGGCAAAAATAGAAATAGTTTTGACAAATCAAGACAGCTTCAAGATGCTGTTTATCACCGGCTGGAGATTGTCGGCGAGGCGGCAAATAATTTGTCGGAAAAATTCAAGAAAGAAAACCTTCACGTTGATTGGAGTTTGGCCATCGCCATGAGAAACAAATTGATCCACGAATATTTTGGCATTGATAAAGATGTAGTCTGGGGAACAGTAAAGAAAGATTTACCGAATCTAAAAAAGGAAATAAAAAAGCTGCTGAAGTAACGATAATAACTAGGGTAGCTTAAATCGAATAAAAATAACAAACTCCCCGCCCAGTAACAGGGCGGGGAGTTTGTGTTTGTAGTTGTCATCCCTGCGCCCCGTTGTCATCTCGATAAAAAATCGGGATCCAGAAAGTATTTAAATTCTATCGGAGCTTAGCTCCGATATTTAGGCTAATATTAATAAAAATCAAATAATTCTATTGACTTTTTAACAAAAATAGCATATAATTGTACTGGAAGTAAGTTTTAAGATTACTACCAGTAAAAATATTTACCCCGTGAGATAAAACGGAGTAAATATTAAATAGAAGTAAGTTATGACAATCTCTAACGAGGTGGACAATAAACCCACCAAAGGACAATATATTGAGGTTTTGTTGCGTTCTCCCCGGTCAGTCTTTTCTACCAAAGACATTGCTTTGTTGTGGGGTGAAAAAGTGGGAATAAAGGCGCGGGTGAGATTGAGCAGCTATGTAAAAAGAGGGAAATTAATCAGGGTCCATCGCGGTATTTATGCCAAAGACAAAAACTATGATCGTTTTGAGTTAGCTACTAGAATCTACACTCCTGCTTACATCAGCTTTGAAACGGTGTTGACTCGCACCGGAGTAAATTTTCAGTATTACGGAAATATCTTTGTCGCTTCTTATGTAACTCGGGAGATAGAAGTTGACGGACAGAAAATATCTTTTTTAAGGATAAAAGATTATGTCTTGAGCAACACGATTGGGATTGAACATACAAATGAAATCGCTACCGCGACCAAAGAGCGGGCGTTTTTGGATCGAATTTATATCAGCAAAGATTATCATTTTGATAACTTGGATATTTTAGATTGGGATAAAATTTTTGCGATTTTACCGATTTACCGTAATCAGAGAATGAATAAAAAAGTTAAAGATTATTTTAAAGATTATAAAGAAAATTTACCCGTTAAATAATAAAAAAATGACTTTAGATTTTCCAAAACATAAAAATATTTTATTGCAAATCTTGAAAGATATTTTTTCTGACACCTCGCTCTCTCCAGCCTTAGGTTTTAAAGGCGGCACGGCAGCTTTAATGTTTTATGGCCTTGATCGCAACTCGGTTGATCTTGATTTTGATCTTTTGGATGAGAGCAAGGAGCAGGAAATATTTGAGAAGATCAATAAAATAGCGGCAGATTACGGCAAGGTTGTTGATTCGCGAATCAAGCGATTCAATCTGGTGACGGTTATTGCGCATGATGTGAAATCTCAAAATATTAAAATTGAGGTGAACCGCCGAAATTTCAGTTCGAAATACAAAGATAAAATTTATCTGGGCATTCCAATGAAGGTGATGGTTAAAGAAGACATGTTTGCCAACAAACTGATGGCGATGTATGAGCGAATCGGCAAAACCAGCCGCGATGTTTATGATGTTTATTTTTTTGCGAAGAACAATTGGCCGATAAATAAAAAATTAGTTGAAGACCGAGCCAAGATGCCTTTTGGGGAAGTTTTGGTTAAGTGCGTTGAATTACTGGAAAAAATGGATAATCGCCACATCCTTGATGGTCTTGGCGAGATGTTTACCGATCCGCAAAAAGACTGGGCTCGGGCAAAACTGCGAACCGAAACAATTTTTTTGTTAAAAGCGTGGCTGGAAAGTGAAAAATAAAACAAGGTAAATATCGGAGCTAAGCTCCGATAGATGCGCTAAGATTAAATAAATTGACGCTATAGCGCGAAGATGCTAAAATGGCAGCACTTTTATCATTAAGCAAAAAAAACATGGCAACAATTTACAAGTGCGACAAGTGCGGTAAAACGATCAAGAAAGATAAACTTGATGTTTCAATCAACGATTGGGGAAGATTAATTTCAGAAAACATTTCCAATCGATTTGAATTTTGCGAAAGCTGCGCCAAGCCTGTGGCCTCGTATCTAAGGAAATATATTTAAAAGGTTTTGAACTCTTAAAATAATTTTGTTATGAATAAAAAAACTGTCAAAAAAAAGATGTCTAAGGCCACCAATTTTCAGGAACACCTTAATGAATTATTGAAAGACAAGGAATTCAAACAATTGTTTGATGACTTTGGCAAGCAACTGGAAATCTCGTATCAAATTTTGCAACTGCGGAAAAAGAAAAAAATGAGCCAGGCGCAATTGGCAAAGAAAATCCGCACCACCCAGAGCAACGTGGCGAGAATTGAGAGCGGGAATCAGAATTTAACTATTGAAATGCTCAATCGAGTAGCCACCGCCTTGGGTACGAACCTGACAATCAAGCTGGGCAAATGTTAACCCCTTGATGGTAATAGAATATTTTGTTAGAATTATTTTATAATAATTAAAACACACTTAATGTTAAAAGGGAGGTAATTAATCTTGCGATTCGATTTCGCCGGATTTTTTTGTGGTTTTATATCAAATCATTTTTTTAGATGTCATCCATTCTTTTCCTTTGTGTCATCCCTGCGCAGGCGGGGATCCAGAAAGAAATTAAAAAAATGCAAGAAAAAACCTATTACATATACATTCTTGCCAGCCAAAAGAACGGAACACTTTATACCGGAGTAACCAATAATTTGTTAGAACGAATCAATCAGCATAAAAATAAGGTCATTAAGGGGTTTACGGAAAAATATAATGTAAATCAGCTGGTTTATTACGAAGTCTTCCATGATATTCACGCGGCATTGAACCGTGAAAAACAGCTGAAAACCTGGAAACGAGCGTGGAAGTTAAAATTGATTGAAGATTTTAATCCGGGCTGGCGGGATTTGTATGGGGATTTAAATAATTAATAATACTTCTGGATTCCTGCCTTCGCAGGAATGACAGCGGGGAGCATTCTGGATTCCTGCCTTCGCAGGAATGACAAAGTAGTCGTATCATCCTGATGAAAATCAGGATCTCCCCCCCCTGTCATCCTGATGAAAATCAGGATCCAGAAAGAAGCCAGTCTTAAATTATTAACTAAACATATCATTATGAAAAAAGTGCTAAAAATTGGAGGGATTGCGCTGGCGGCCCTGGTGGTCCTGGCGGCGGCGCTGGGATATGGGCTTGCTCGCTACGGCGAGTGGAAATTCAACGACGACATCAAAAAGTTGGAAGCGGAAGCCAATCGGCCTTACTTGGAGGACACTTATGGCGGCAAGACGCCGCAGGAAACTCTGCAGTTGTTCATAACAGCAGTAGAGAAAGAGGATTTTGAATTGGCGAGCAAGTATTTTATTTTGAGTAGGCAGGAGGAGTGGGAGAGAGGCTTGAAATTAGTGAAAGAAAAGAATAATTTAGCGGTGCTACTAGAAAATCTAAAAAAAATGGAAGACGGGGAATATCTTAATTCTGATAATTTTCAGATGGCCGCAAAAAATGAAAATGGTGTATACGAAGCTTATGTTAGTTTTATTAAATATCCAAACGGTAATTGGAAAATAAAAGAAATATAAAAATACAACTATGCTCAAAAAAATATATTTTTGGATTCTGTCATGCTCCTTAATTATTATTTTGCTTGCTTTTTCTCAAACCGGTAAAAGTTATGACGATCAGACCACGCATCCGGGGTTGACCGACGAGATTGTTGATTTTTACAATTTATCGCTTGACGATCAAATCAGCGGCGAGGAAAAAGAGTGGATCGTGCGGGGTTCAATTGAAGAGGATACGCCGCCGCGCTGGATCAACCATTTTTATGACCCGACCACCGGCGAGGGCTGGCTGGCAGAAAATTTGGGTCGGGTACCGCCGGCCACGATGCGCTTTTTAAGCAAGGTGTTTTTTAACCTGAACACCGATATTGTTTCTTCCGTTAATTGGCTGCACAACGAGGAACTGCAAGCAAAATACGCTGATTACGGCGGTAATAATACCTGGGAAAACGCCATCCGGCAGTATGCGAAAGGCGACAAGAAAGAGGCCTACTTGATCCTTGGTCATATCTTGCATCTGTTGGAAGACAAAACCGTCCCTGACCACACGCGTAATGATACTCACGCGCACGAGGGTTCGCTTTTGACTGCTGATGGCGGCAGTCCTTACGAAGACTATAGTATGGCTTTTACCAGGCAAACGTTAACGCTAAGCCAAAGCTTAAACAAGAACGGACAACAACCCATCGTGCTGAATTCAATCGATCAATATTTTGAAAATCTGGCCAACTATTCCAATAAATATTTTTTTAGCGAGCATACGATTAATTCCGCGAAATATAGTAATCCGAAAATTTTGAAAGAAAGAGTATATAATAATATGTTTATTGGTTATGGTAAGAATATTAATGGCGAAGAATTACCTTTAGTAAATATAAAGAAGATTACAGACCCCGCAACCGGTAACTCTATTAAAGTATATTCTATTACTGATAAAGAGAATTATGTTCTACAAAATTATTTCTCCCGTCTCACCTCGGCCGCGGTATTAAACGGCGCAGGCGTGATCAAACTGTTTAAAGAAGAGGCAGACAAGGCAAAGGCGGATTCATCTTTGCTCAAGCCGGAGCCGAAAGTCAGTTGGTGGCAGGAAAATCTTTCGCCTTATTACAGTTCAATTGCTTTTTATAATCAAATAAAGACGACGCTTGCCGGACTTTTCGGCGAGGCGCAGGAAACAGGTGGCAATTTGCTGGCTGAAGCAAATAATTTTTATCAAAATAATTACCAGTCGCCGGCTTTGGTACAATCTGCCGCCGTTTTGGGTGAGAAAATAATCAACACGGTCGCCAAGCCAATCATCAAACAAAATCCGCTTGCACCCAATCCGGCGAGCGCGCAGATTATCATCACAAAAAATCCATCACCTCTGCCGTCCAACAGCGGAAAAGAACAAACAACTATAACTATACCCGGGGTAGCGCCAAGACCGTTTCCGATTTGGCTGTTTGGCGGCGGACCTACCCCGCCACCCCCGCCTGCTGGCGGGCAGGCCTCCGAGGAGGGGAATGGGACGACCACTCCGCTTGACACCACGGTGCCGAACCTCACCATCTTAAACGCACCGGCGCCATACATCAGCACCACCAGCGCGGAATTCGAATTTACGGCGGACGAAACGCCGATTAGATTTGCCTGCCGGCTTGATGGCGGCGACTGGCAAGCCTGCCAGGCCTCAACTACTTTTGAAAACTTAGCCGAAGGCAACCACCTGCTGGAAGTAATAGCGATTGACGCCGCAAACAACCAGAGTGTGATCGCAAGCTCCACTTGGCTTGTTGATATCACCGCGCCGACCGCGACTATTATTCAGTTAGAAACAGAGTACGCGCAAACCGGTTTTACCGTAGAGTGGAGCGGGGAAGACATCGCATCTACCTCACCCCAGCCCTCTCCTTCGCAAGGAGAGGGGGCGAGCGGCCTTGCCGGTTTTGATTTGGAATATATGATTGCGACCTCAAGTTCTCCTGCAGATGGCGTTTGGCAACCCTGGCTCACGGCCACCAGCGCCACCTCGTCAATCTTTGACCAGATCGCCACCTCCGGCGACGCTATTTATATCCGCGTCCGCGCTGCTGACCGCGCCGGCAACATCGGCGTCTGGAGCGAGGCGCAAACCAAAATTTTTTTACCGATTCCTCCGCCAGTCGCAGTTAATCATCTTGTCATCAGCGAAGTTCAAACCGCCGGAGCAACAGCCAACGATGAATTTATTGAGCTTTATAACCCAACTGATAGCGATATTGATCTGAGCAATTATTCCATTCAATACCGAGGAGGCGGCGCGATCGGCTTCAACAAAAAAAATCTCTCTGGCGGATGGAGCATAAAAGCAAAATCATATTTTTTGATAACCCACAATCAATATGCCGGAATCGTTTCGGCGGACATCAGCCACAGTTCATTCACATTGTCTGGTGAAGGCGGTACTATTTTTTTAGTCTCAAATCAAATTGTTTTGACCTCCACAACAACTGCCGGCAGCACGGTTGTCGATCGTCTGGCTTATGGAAACGGCGCGAATCTCTCGCCGGAAAATTCGCCCGCGCCCGCGCCAGTCTCCGGCCAATCACTTGAGCGCAAAGCGTTCGCCACCTCAACCGCGGAAACCATGGCGCAGAATGGCGGGCACTATTATTCAGGCAACGGTTACGACAGCGATAACAATTCAGCTGATTTTGTTTTGCGAGCGACACCTGAACCGCAAAATTCCAGCTCGCTCGTAGAACCGCGCGAGCCGCCGCCGGTCTGCCGTGCAATTCCATCGGACGTTAATGACAATATCACTGCCGCCACCTTGACCGCCAGCCGTGATCCTTATTGCGTATCGGCAAATCAAACGCTTAATATTCCCGCCGGTCAAACCCTAATCATTGAGCCGGGTACAATTATTAAATTCAATGATAATGCCAGCTTGAGTATCTTCGGCGAACTGAAAGCGGTCGGCGCGATGGATAAAAAAATAACTTTTACTTCAATTTACGACAACACCCTGACCCTGGAACTGCCACGTCCGACTATCAACGGATCTTGGCTGGGGCTCTCGGTAATGCCGGGCGGAAAATTGACGCTTGATTATGCGCAAGTCAGTTATGTCGGAAATACAGTTTGGTTGGCCTCGGCTAAGCCAAAAATTGTCAAAAACAAAATCCGTTTGGCCGTTATGATGATAAAAACTTTTCCGGCAATTGCGATATTAAACGGCCAAGCGCAAATCAATCATAGTGAAATCAGCCGTAACGATGTAGGTATTCAGGTATGTGGTAATAGCGACGTAACAATCAGCAATTCAGCAATAGCCGGAAATTTTAATGGCGGTATTATGAATGCCGGAACAAATTTTGTAACCGCTATCAATAATTGGTGGGGTGATGCGAGCGGGCCGCGCCATACAACTTTAAATCCCGGCGGCTTGGGCGATTCAATCAGCAACAACGTCCTCTTTGACCCCTGGTTGACGATCTGGCCTTAAGCCCATTTAAATTTTTTCTTAAAAAAAGCTATCCACTTCCGGTGGGTAGCTTTTTTTGTTGCGGTTTGCTAGAATCAAAATAAATCAGGAGGGGTTTAGCCCCTCTAGCCGGAGGGGCTAAACCCCTCCTATACCCCCCCCCTAATAATATATGGACAAACTCAACTTCAAAAATAAAACCATCTTGGCGGTAGCGGCGCATCCGGATGACAACGATTTCGGCGGCGCGGCGACTTTCGCCAAGGCGGCGCGCGAGGGCGCTCGCGTGTTTTATCTAATCGCGACCAGCGGCCAGCGGGGCAGTAACGACAGCCACCTGACCGGCGAGAAGCTCGCGCAAATCAGGCAGAAGGAACAGCGCGCGGCGGCCAAGGCGCTCGGCGTCAGGGAGGTGCATTTTCTCAACTACAATGACGGCGAACTCCTGCCCAGCCTGGAACTCAAAGAAAAAATCGTCATCTATATCAGAAAATACAAGCCGGATTATGTCTTCACCATGGATCCGAGCAAGTTTTATTACAACCGTCAAAATTTCAGTTTCATCAATCACGCCGACCATCGGGCTATCGGCGAGGCCACGCTTGATGCTTGCTATCCGCTCGCGCGCAATATCCTGTCTTTTCCCGAACACAAAAAAATGGGGTTAAAGCCCCACAAAGTTAAAGATATTTTTCTCTATTCCTTTATGGCCGACGAAGCCAACTGCTTCGTGGATGTGACCAAAACTCTGCCAATCAAATTCAGGGCGCTTGCCAAGCATCGCTCGCAGTTTCCTGCCGGCTTGTCGGAGATAAAAAGCTGGCTGACCCAAGGCGCGGCGATGATCGGCAAAAAAGCCGGTGTAAAGTACGCAGAATCATTTGTTCGCTTAAAATTACGCTAATATTAGTATCTATAACGGAGCTTAACTCCGATAAACTTCTTTAGTTTTTTCAATCATCTGCCCGATTTTGAATCTTTCGGCCGCGTCGCTCTTGGCTTTCAGGGCGATTTTTTGTTTGAGTTCAGGGTTGTTGATAAGTAGGGATATTTTTTCAGCCAGAGCCTGCGCGTTTTTCGGCTCAACGAGAAAACCATCCTCTCCATTAATAATCATATCCGGTATGCCGCCAACGTTGGTCGCGACAATCGGCAAGCCGGCGCTCATCGCTTCCAAAATTGAATAGGGAAAGCCCTCCTTGACTGATGAACAGACGTATATATCAAACGCATGCAAAAGATTTGCCGCCCGATCAATCCTTCCCGCAAAAAATAATTTATCGTTCACTTTTAACTTTTCACTTTGAACTTTTAACTTATCATACTCTGTCCCCTCGCCGATGATTACTGCCTTGACTGGAATTTTTAAAAGTTTTATCGCTTCAATAAAATATTCAAAACCTTTGGTGGCATACAGATTGCCGATGGAGCCGATGACGACTTCATCCGGTTTCGGCAGTTCGATTTTCAAGACTTCACTGAACAATTTATTTCTCGCCCCTTCGCGTGGTAGGAAATTATACTGCCCGAGATCAAGACCGTGATGAATGAGGGTTAATTTTGGCTCCGGAATTTTTAATTCGTTTTTGGCGATGTCGTAATCAAGTTTGTCTATAGTGATTATTTTATCTTTCCATTTTGCCGTAAATTTTTCAGCATAAAAATAAAACTTTTTTTTCCAGACCGGCTGCGGCTCGTTGAAGACCCAGCCGTGGACGGTGTAGACAGTTTTCAGGTTATAGGTTTTAGGTTTTAGGTTAAAGAGAAGGGCAGCGAATGAACCGAGAATGGAAATTTTAGAGCTGTTTAGGTGGACTATATCGGGTTGGAGATTCTGAATTAATTTCTTTATTTCAAACATCGCTCTAATGTCGTTAATCGGGGAAATCGCGCGTTTGAGGTGGGGCAGAGTATAATATTTAATGCCAGCGGTATCAAGCGTCTTCGCCAACTCGCCTTTGTCGCCCGGCTCGCCAAAAGCCACCGCCACCTCATACTCGTTTTTCAGTCCACGCGCCAGATCAAAAATATAGCGCTGGGCGCCGCCGAGTTCGGACTGGGTTATCAGGTAAAGGATTTTTTTCATTGACTTTAGCTCTAATTTATCAGATAATTAAAATAATCACTAAGCGGGAGCTTAGTCTTTTTATATTAACTTTTTTAACTGAAAAAGTAAATTATATGAGTAAAACTATCGGCTTTATCGGCCAGGGCTGGATTGGCCGGAATTATGCCAATGATTTTGAAAACCGCGGCTTTACGGTGGTGCGTTACGCGCTGGAAGAACCGTATGTGAATAACGGCGACAAAATCGCCGATTGCGATATTGTTTTTGTCGCGGTGCCGACTCCGACCACTGTTTCCGGTTTTGATGATTCCATCTTGCGCGCGGCCATCAAAAAAATCGGCCAAGGCAAGATCGCGGTCATCAAGTCAACCGTCCTGCCCGGCATCACCGAGTCCATTCAGGCGGAAAATCCCGACAGATTGATTTTACACTCGCCGGAATTTCTGCGCGAAGCTTCTGCCGCTCACGATGCCGCCCATCCGAATCGCAACATCATCGGCATTCCGCTGGACAATGAGGCCTATCGTCAGGCCGCGCAAACGGTACTCTCTGTGTTGCCGAAAGCCGGCTACGAGCTCGTCTGTTCGGCCAAGGAGGCGGAGCTGGTCAAATATATGGGTAACAGCTTTTTGTATTTGAAAGTGGTTTATATCAACATGCTTTATGATCTGGCCAAAGCCCTCGGTTGCCGCTGGGAAACGGTAGCGGAAGCTTTCGCCGCCGACCCGCGCATCGGCGCGAGCCACCTGAAGCCGGTGCACGCGAGCGGCCACTCCTTCGCCGAGGCTTCGGAGTGCAAGCACGTGGACGGAGAAAAGGGCGGTCGCGGCGCCGGCGGCCACTGCTTGATAAAAGATTTTGCCGCCCTGACCGAGCTTTATAAAAAGACGGTCGGCGACGAGATTGGATTAAAAACTTTAGACGCAATCAGGGATAAAAACATTGATTTATTGGCTAAATCCGGCAAAGATCTGGATCTATTGACAGGAGTCTATGGGGATGGTATTTTAAACAGTTAATTCAACTCAATTTTTATGGCACGTTGTTTGGTGACTGGTGGAGCAGGATTCATAGGAAGCAACCTGGTGGATGCGCTGATCGCGCGCGGCGACCGGGTGGTTGTTATTGATAATCTTTCCACCGGCAAACTGGAAAATCTGAATCCGGCAGCTAAATTTTTTCAACTGGACATCCGCAATCTGGAGTCAATCAAACCTTTGTTTGTTGGCGCCGAATATGTTTTTCATCTGGCCGCCTTCCCGCGGGTTCAGCCCTCCATTGACGATCCGGCCACGGCCAACGACATCAATCTGAACGGCACCTTAAATGTGCTGATTGCCGCGCGCGACGCCAAGGTCAAAAAAGTTATCTACAGCGCCTCTTCATCCGCCTATGGCGATCAAACCAAGATGCCTTTAGTGGAGACGATGTCCGCCAACCCGCTTAGCCCGTATG
>Ga0265292_1002845_pt1 | contig 11376 bp, 9 predicted proteins | sample Munlanlewell296A_FD_189080 | JGI IMG/M metagenome (GOLD analysis project Ga0265292, IMG submission 189080) | Leachate microbial communities from a municipal landfill in Southern Ontario, Canada - Leachate well 296A | ecosystem: Engineered > Solid waste > Landfill > Unclassified | place: Canada...
TGAGGGCGTGGCCGCACAGGTGCTGGTCAAGCTCGGCGCCGACCTTGGACGGGTCCGCCAGCAGGTGATCCAACTCCTGTCCGGCTACGCCGGGGCCAAGGAGGGCGGCTCTGCCGGGGAAGCGGCACCTCAGGGCTCCACGGTACTCGATCAGTTCGGCCGCAACCTCACCCAGCTCGCCAGAGAGGGCAAGCTTGATCCCGTGATAGGTCGCGAGAAAGAGATCGAGAGGGTCATGCAGGTTCTCTCCCGGCGCACCAAGAACAACCCGGTTCTGGTTGGAGAACCCGGTGTGGGCAAGACCGCCATCGTCGAGGGGCTCTCTCAGCGCATCGTCAAGGGCGATGTGCCAGAGACCCTCAAGGGCAAGCACATCTACACCCTGGACCTGGGCGCCTTGGTGGCCGGATCCCGCTACCGCGGCGACTTTGAGGAGCGTCTGAAGAAGGTCCTCAAGGAGATCCGCACGCGCGGGGACATCGTGCTGTTCATCGACGAGCTGCACACTCTGGTGGGCGCGGGCGCGGCCGAGGGCGCCATCGACGCGGCCAGCATCTTGAAGCCCATGCTGGCGCGCGGTGAGCTGCAGACCATCGGGGCCACCACGCTCGACGAGTACCGCAAGCACCTGGAGAAGGACGCCGCCCTGGAGCGGCGCTTCCAGCCGATTAAGGTATCCGAGCCGACGGTCCCGCAGACCATCGAGATCCTCAAGGGCCTGCGCGACCGCTACGAGGCACACCACCGGGTCACCATCACCGACGATGCCGTCGTGGCCGCGGCCAACCTGGCCGATCGCTACATCTCCGACCGCTTCCTGCCGGACAAGGCCATCGACCTGATCGACGAGGCGGGCTCGCGGCTTCGCATCCGGCGCATGACCGCCCCTCCCGATCTGCGCGACATCGACGCTCGCATCGCCGAGGTGCGCAAGGAGAAGGAATCCGCGATCGATGCTCAGGATTTCGAAGGGGCGGCCAATTTGCGCGATCGCGAGAAGACGATCATGGCCGAGCGGGCTCAGCGCGAGAAAGAGTGGAAAGCCGGGGACATGGACGTCGTCTCCGAGGTGGATGAGGAGGAGATCGCCGAAGTGCTCTCCTCCTGGACCGGCATCCCGGTCTTCAAGCTGACCGAGGAGGAGACGGCGAAGCTGCTGCGCATGGAGGACGAGCTGCATAAGCGCGTCATCGGACAGGACCCGGCCATCCGCTCGGTCTCTCAGGCCGTCCGGCGCACGCGGGCGGGACTCAAGGATCCCAAGCGCCCCAGCGGGTCGTTCATATTCCTCGGCCCCTCGGGCGTGGGCAAGACCGAGCTGTCCAAGACGCTGGCCGAGTTCCTCTTCGGCGACGAGGACGCGCTGATCCAGCTCGACATGTCCGAGTACATGGAGAAGCACACGGTCTCGCGGCTTATCGGCTCGCCGCCGGGCTACGTCGGCTACGAGGAGGGCGGCCAGCTCACGGAAGCCGTGCGGCGCAAGCCCTTCAGCGTGGTGCTCTTCGATGAGATCGAGAAGGCCCACCCGGACGTGTTCAACACACTGCTGCAGATCCTGGAGGACGGGCGGCTGACCGACGCGCAGGGGCGCGCGGTGGACTTCAAGAACATCGTGCTGATCATGACCTCCAACCTCGGCACCCGGGACATCTCCAAGGGTGTGGGGCTGGGCTTCACCACCAGGACCGAACCGGGCATCGACTACGACCGGATGAAAGAGAAGGTCCTGGATGAGCTGAAGAAGAGCTTCCGGCCCGAGTTCCTGAACCGCATCGACGAGGTCATCGTCTTCCACCAGCTCACGCCGCTCGAGGTCAAGGAGATCGTCGACCTGATGATGAAACGGGTCGTCGAGCAGTTGAAGAGCAAGGACATCGGCATCGAGCTGACCGATGCCGCCAAGACGTTGCTTGCCAACAGGGGATACGACCCGGCTCTGGGCGCGCGGCCGTTGCGGCGTACCATCCAGCGGCTGCTGGAGGATCCGCTTTCGGAGAAGATCCTCTGGAAGGAGTTCGGCGCGGGAACGCTCGTCATCGTTGATGTCGAGGACGGCGAGATCGTCTTCCGCACCACCGACCGTCCGCCGGACGTGCCTCCCGTGGAACTGGCGGGATCAAGCCAAGAAGGGTAATCAGCCCTCGTTGGGCAAGCGGCAGTTTTCCGGCTCCAGCCAGGAAGGCTGACCGCACCGGGGCAGGGTTCGGGCCTACCCTGCGGCGCTACGATGGTCGAGTTCCTCACCCAGCGCCAAGGCGTATCTCTCGACCGTCGAAATCCGAGGGTCCACTTCCCCGGACTCGAGTCGCGCGAGGGCGGACTGCGACGTGCCCATGCGCGCGGCAACGATGGTCTGGCTCAAACCGAGCTTCTGTCGCCTATCGGCAAGGGATCTCAGAAGACGCCGGGTGCGCAAGGCGCTTTCCACCATCCGCGGGAACTCCGGGTTCGCCTTTGCCCGATCCGTGACGACCTCTTCGAGGAAGTCCTTTGTCATGGCTGGCGGAGCCTCCTTGTCAAGCGGATGGTCCCATATCTGATGCGAGATATCAATTACGAGATATACCTCCAGGGGCCTGGGCGGACCGCCCTCTCCAGTCCGTCAGTCTCCGCTCAGCGAGCAAGATGAGGCGAGCGGGCGTTTTCCGGGTCTTCTTGGAGAATCCGTCTTTCTCTGGATTCTCCCGTGGTGTCTTGAGATTGTTCAGCAGGACGCCGACAAACCCTCGGGCGAAAGGAGCTCACATGAAGACGCTGCGTACCCCCGACGAACGTTTTGCCGACCTGCCCGGCTTCGACTTCGAGCCGCACTACGCGGAGGTTTCCGACGGCGAGGGCGGCAGGCTGCGCGTGCACTACCTGGACGAGGGGCCTGCGGGCGGCGAGACGATCTTGCTGCTGCACGGCGAGCCCTCCTGGTCTTACGTGTATCGCAAGATGATCCCCGTCCTGACGGGTGCCGGCTTGCGGGCCATCGCCCCGGACCTCGTGGGGTTCGGCCGCTCGGACAAGCCGGCCGACCGGGGCGACTACACCTACCAGCGCCACGTGGACTGGATGCGCGAGTTCGTCGAGGTGCTGGACCTGCAAGGCACTACCTTGTTCGGCCAGGACTGGGGAGGCCTGATCGGACTGCGGCTGGCTGCCGAGAATCCCGAGCGCTTCGCGCGCATCGTCGCCGCCAACACGTTCCTGCCCACGGGCGATCGTCATCCCGGCGAGGCATTCATCGCCTGGCGCGACTACTCGCAGAGAGTGCTCGCCTTCGACGCCGGATGGATCGTTAACTCGGGCTGCGCGAGCGACCTGCCGGACGAGATCAAGGCCGCCTACGACGCGCCGTTCCCGGACGAGACCTACAAGGAGGGCGCCCGGCAGTTCCCCGCTCTGGTTCCCGCCACGCCGGATGATCCGGCCGCGGCGGCCAACCGCAAGGCCTGGGAAGTCCTCGCTCGTTGGACCAAGCCCTTCGTCACGCTGTTCGGCGACTCCGACCCCATAACTGCTGGTGCCGACCGCCATCTCCAGAAGCTCATTCCGGGCACCCAAGGCCAGCCGCACGCCACCATCGAACACGCCGGCCACTTCCTCCAGGAGGACAGGGGTGAGGAGGTGGCGAGGCATGTGGTCGGGTTCATCGCAAGGAGCCCCAGGGCCCGCAGGGGGTCTGCGCGATCTGTTGGCGGTCGCGGCGAGGATGTCACACCCCCTCGATAGGGTGGTGCTTGCGGAAGCAAGTGACCCACGGAGGGGGTGTGACATGGCCCAGCGGACGGCGGCGAGGCCGCGCACGCAGTTGCGCTGCACGGAATGCGGGTATGCCGCCCCCCGCTGGCTCGGCCGCTGTCCGGATTGCGGCGCGTGGAACTCCTTCGCCGAGGAGGTCTGCGAGCGATCCGTCTCGCCCGTCGGGTTCTCGGGCACGACGGCGGTGCCGTTGGCGAGTCTTTCCGCATCATCGGCCGCACGCCACGCCACTGGTATCGGGGAGTTCGACCGTGTGCTGGGCGGTGGTCTGGTTGATGGATCCACCGTCTTGCTGGCCGGCGAGCCGGGCATCGGCAAGTCGACCTTGCTGCTCCAGGCGTGCGCCCGCATGGCGGCCACCCGGCGCACGCTCATGGTCTCGGCAGAGGAATCCTGTGAGCAGGTGAGGCTGCGGGCCGAGCGGTTAGGTCCTGTGCCCGAGGGACTACTGGTGGCCGCCGAGTCCGATCTCGACCGGATCCTGGCTCTGGTCGGGCAAGCTCAACCCGATGTGCTGGTGATCGACTCGATCCAGACGATTGCGGATGGGGCTCTGGAGTCGGCCGCGGGTTCGGTCTCGCAGGTTCGCGAGTGTGCTGCGCGCCTGGTGCGAGCGGCCAAAGAACGGCGCATCGCCACGTTCTTGGTGGGCCACGTCACCAAGGACGGCGCGATCGCCGGGCCCCGGTTGCTCGAGCACCTGGTGGATGTGGTGCTTTCTTTCGAGGGCGACCGCCATCATCTACTGCGCTTGCTGCGAGCCAACAAGAACCGATTCGGCGCGGCTCATGAGGTGGGTTGCTTCGAGATGGGCGAGGCGGGGCTTGCGGTCGTAGAGGACCCCTCACGGTTGTTCCTGGCGGAGCGGTCGGCAACTGTGTCCGGGGTCGCTCTGACGGTCGCGTTGGAGGGCCGGCGGGCTTTCCTGGCTGAGGTCCAAGCGCTTGCGGTGTCTTCGTCGCTCGGTGTCCCTCGCCGTCAGGCAACCGGGCTGGACTCGGGGCGACTCGCCCTGTTGGTGGCTGTGCTGGAGCGGCGCTGCCGGCTGCCATTGGGTCGAGCGGACGTTTTCGCTTCCAGTGTTGGCGGGGTGGACATCTGCGAGCCCGCAGCCGATCTTGCCTTGGCGATGGCCGTCGCTTCCTCTCTCGAGGAGGTGCCGGTACCCGATCGAACGTGCGTCATAGGCGAGGTGGGCTTGGGCGGTGAGGTGCGCCCGGTGCCTCACCTGTCTGTGCGGCTGGCGGAAGCTTCCCGTCTGGGATGCAGGCGGGCCCTGGTTTCCGCGGTGGGCCTGCCCCGGAAGGCCGCGATCGAGACGATTCCTGTGGGCACGCTGGAGGAAGCCCTTCGGATGTTGCGGGCCTGAGGAGCTTGGCGCCGCGCACCCCAGGTTATGGCGTGCGGGAAAGCGGTGGAGGACGAGTCCTCGTAGCCGGCTGTCTGCCGAAGGATTGAGGGAGGAATCGCGTTGTTCGGTCGGAGAGGGCTGCGCGTCTTCCGACTCGGCGTATTCTGTTGGCAATCGCTGCTTCGGTTCTCGCGGAGGATCCTCGAACAGGGAGCCGGCGGGACCTGGGAACGCTCACGGCGTCGTGGAGGTGGGCAACGGACCGCAAACGTGACGAGCGGCTGCTGGCGGTGCTCCAGCAGGTCGCCCCCGGAAAGGCGCTGCGCGAAGGGCTGGAGCGAATCCTTCGCGCCAGTACGGGGGCACTCATCGTGCTTGGAGACAGTCCCGAGGTGAAGGGTGTGCTTTCGGGCGGGTTTCCCATCGACGTCGAATTCACCGCGCAGCGGCTTTCCGAGCTGGCCAAGATGGACGGTGCGATGGTGCTCAGCGCTGATGCGGGGCGCATTCTCTTCGCCAACGTGCACCTGGTTCCCGACGCGGCCATCCCCACGCAGGAGTCGGGCACGCGCCACCGAACCGCCGAGCGCGTGGCCAAGCAGACGGGAGCGCCGGTTGTCTCGGTGTCCCAGTCGATGCGCATCGTCACCCTGTATGTGGGGGGCCTGAAGTACGTGCTGGAGGAGATCTCTTCGATTCTGGCTCGGGGCAACCAGGCTCTGCAGACTCTGGAGCGCTACAAGCTGCGCCTGGACGAGGTCTTTGGCGCGCTCTCGGCGCTGGAGGTCGAGGACCTGGTCACCCTGAGGGACGTGGTCGCTGTGATCCAGCGCATCGAGATGGTGCGCCGCATCGCCGACGAGATCGACCTCTACATCACCGAGCTTGGTGCGGATGGCCGCCTTCTGCGCCTGCTGCTCGACGAGCTGCTGGCCCACGTCGAGGACGACCGGATGCTGGTGGCCAAGGACTACTTGGTGGCTCGCCGAGGGGTGACGGTGTCCAAGGTCCTCGCGGAGTTGGACGCGATCAGCACGGAGGAGTTGCTCGACCTGCCGGCACTGGCGAGGGCCCTGAATCACCAGCCCACCCCCGAGGCGTTGGAGATCACTGTCAGCTCGCGGGGCTTCCGGCTGTTGTCGAAGATCCCGAGGCTCCCCGGTTCCGTCATCGAGAAGTTGGTCGGCCACTTCCAAAGCCTGGAGCGACTGATGGGCGCCAGTCTCGAGGAACTCGACGAGGTGGAGGGCGTTGGGGAGACTCGTGCCAAGGCCATCAAGGAGGGTCTGTCGCGTCTCGCGGAAGCCTCGATTCTCGAGAGATACGTCTAGTTCTGATTTACCCCATAGGGGTATGGCTTCCGTGCGAACGGCTGCGCGCATTGCCCTGATGGGCCCGCACGGGCCCTGACCTGCGGTTTTGCAGTTGTCGCTCACGAGCGGGGCATGCTACAGTCGCATGGCTCCAGCTTGTTTCTTGAGGGGGGGAAGGTATGTTTCGCATTGGCGACACGGTCATATACCCCCAACATGGGGCCGCAGTCGTTGAGCGCTTTCAGGAGCGTGAGGTCTCCGGCGAGGTCCGCAAGTACATGGTCCTGCGGGTCACCTACGGGGACCTGACGCTCATGGTGCCTGCGGACTCGACGCGTGAGGTGGGTCTGAGGCCGGTCACGCCGGCGGAGCAGATCGACGACGTGCTTGGCGTGCTGAGCGACCACGCCTGCGAGGAGCCCACCGCCAACTGGAGCCGGCGCTTCAAGGCGAACATCGAGAAGCTCGCTTCGGGTGACATCTTCTCTGTCGCCGAGGTGGTTCGCGACCTGACTTCGCGTGAACACGATCGGGGGCTGTCGGCCGGAGAGAAACGCATGCTTTCCCGTGCCCGGCAGATCCTTGTTTCGGAGTTGTGCATCACCGCCGGCTGTGGGGACGACAAGGCGATGCGCATGATCGACGACGTGCTCGAGGCGTAGCCCAGGCCACACCGAGGAGAACAGCCGTGACGAACCGACGGCCGAGCCGGTCGGTTGTTGAGGTGGTTCGGCTGTTCACTATCGTTGTCTTCACCGCCGGGGCATACGAGGTGGTTCGCGGGTTGGGGGATGACCGGATGGTCATCGGCCCCTTCTCCGCAGTGGTAGTCGGCCTCATCTTGGGTTCGGCCACCGGCTATGTGCTGGGCGGCATCCTGGGCCGGACCACCACCTCGACCGTCCTTGCCCTTGAAGAGGAGCTCTCGGAACTCTCGGCCGCCGACCTTCTGGCCAGCGGGTTGGGGCTGGTCTGCGGTGTCATCGTCGGGGCGGTGCTGGCCTGGCCTCTGTTCCTCCTAAGAGAGTCCTACGTCAGCTACCCGGGCTTCGGTTTCGTCGTTGTCACCTTCGGCTACCTTGGCCTGCGACTCGGACAGGCTAAACAGGTGGACGTTCTGGCGCTCTTCGGGATGTCCGGAAGGCTCGCTCCGGGGGGCGGGGCGACGTCGGGAAGGCCCAAGGTTCTTGACACCTCGGTCATCATCGATGGGCGCCTTCTCGATGTTGTGAAAGCGGGGTTTGTCGAGGGTCACCTCATTCTCCCGCAGTTCGTGCTCGCGGAGCTTCACTCCATCGCCGACTCCGGTGATGAGTTGCGCCGGGCTCGCGGCAGGCGCGGCCTGGAAGTTCTCGCGGCGCTGCAGCGGGATCCCCACGTGGACGTTCGCATGAGCGAGGAGGAGTTCCCGGAGGTCTTCGACGTGGACGCCAAGCTGGTCCGCCTGGCGCGCGAGGGATCGGCCACCTTGGTCACCAACGATTTCAACCTCTCAAGGGTGGCCGAGCTGCAGGGCGTGTCGGTGCTCAACCTGAACGAGCTGGCCGCGGCTCTGCGTCCGGTGGTGCTTCCGGGAGAGATGATCCGGGTGCAATTGCAGAAGGAAGGCCGTGAGGCCGGGCAGGGTGTCGGCTACCTCGAGGACGGGACGATGGTCGTTGTCGAGGGGGGGCGCGGCTCGTTGGGCAAGTCCGTGGATGCTTCCGTGACCAGCGTTTTGCAGACGTCCGCCGGTCGCATGATCTTCTGTCGCCTGACTTCCTCCGAGGAGGCGGGCCAGACGGGGAAGTTGCGGCAGGGATCGGGTCCCACCTCAACGGAAAGCCCATGAGATCCGCGATTGCGTTGGTGCCGGCGGCAGGCGCCGGACGAAGGCTGAAGTCGGACATTCCAAAAGTCTTGCAGCCGCTGGCCGGCACGCCGGTGCTCCTGCACGTGCTCAAGGCTCTGGATCGCTGCCCGGCGGTTGAAGTGACGGTCGTCGCGGTCGCGGCCACTCTTGTGGGCCGAGTGGAGGAACTGGTGGCCGGCGCGAAGCTGGCACGACCGGTGTTGGTGGTGCGCGGCGGCAAGACCCGCCAGCGCTCGGTGGCGGCCGCACTCGATGCCGCTCCGATCGGACCGGACCTGGTGGTGGTGCACGATGCGGCGCGTCCTTTGCTGACTCCGGCGTTGGTGCAGCGGGTGCTCGACGTGCTGGACAGGGAAACGGCGGGGGCACTGGCCGCCCTTCCCGCGACCGACACCGTGAAGCGCGTGACCGCCGAATGGCAGGTGGTGGAGACCATTCCACGCGAGCAACTGTGGCTGGCGCAGACGCCTCAGGCGTTTCGCCGTTCCGCCCTGGAGCGCGCCCACCGGCGCGCGTATGAGGATGGCTTCGAGGGTACGGACGACGCTGCGCTGGTCGAACGCGCCGGCTATGCGGTGAGAGTCGTGCCGGGAGAAGAGGAGAACTTGAAGATCACCCGGCCCGCCGATCTGGATTTGGCGGAGGCCATACTGATGAGACGGCGTCAGCGCAGCCGCCCGAGGGGTGTGTACCTGTGAGCCTCGCCGCGGATGCTCGGTCCGGAGACGCGGCGTGACGGCGCCAAGAGTTGGCTGCGGCCTCGATGTGCATCCATTCGAGCAGGGACGCGAATGCTGGCTCGGCGGCATACTGCTCGAGGACGAAACGGGTCTGGCCGGTCATTCCGACGGCGACGTTGCCGCGCACGCCATTTGCGATGCGGTGTTGGGGGCGGCGGGACTCGGCGACATCGGTGAGCACTTCCCTCCCGGGGATCCCCAGTGGAAAGGGGTCTCCGGCGTGCGCATGCTCCAGGAGACCGCTCGTCTGGCGAGAGCGGCCGGATGGGAAGTCGCCAACGCCGATCTCACCGTGGTTTGCGAGCGACCGCGGCTCTCACCTCACCGTGCGGCCATGACTGCGGCCATCGCCGGCGGGCTTGCTGTTGCGGTCGAGGCCGTCAGCGTCAAGGGAACCACCACCGACAGGCTGGGTTTCGTGGGCCGGGGTGAGGGCATCGCGGCCATGGCGGTGGCCCTGCTGGTTCCGGCCGGGAAACGGGCCCAGCTAGTCTGGCGCCGGCGAGGTCCATCCCCCCAGAAGCGGTAGGCGCGGCTGCCCGGCTGGACGGTCAGGACGACTCCCTCAGGCTTCGGTGACCCTGTTCCACAACCGGGCCGGTAGAATCGATCGAGAGCCGCGCGGACGGCAGGCGGAGAGAACCAAGAGAACCAGGCGGAGGCAAGACGTGGCCCTGCGCTTCACCAACACCCTCACCGGATCCAAAGATGCTTTCGTGCCTCGAGAGGAAGGGCGAGCGAGCATCTATGTGTGCGGGCCGACCGTCTACGACGACGCTCACGTCGGCCACGCCCGCGTGGCGGTGGTCTTCGACGTGCTTCGCCGTTTTCTCGCCTGGCGCGGATTCACCGTGACCCTCGTGCAGAACATCACCGACATCGACGACAAGATCATTGCCAAGGCTGCCGCCGAGGGCGTGAGTGTGGCGGAGATCGCCGAGCGCTACTCCTGGGCCTACGACGAGGCGATGGCGGCGTTGGGCGTGCAGCGGCCTTCGATAGTCCCCCGGGCCACCGCACACGTGCCCGAGATGCTGGCACTGGTGGGGGCCCTGGTGGACGCGGGATACGCCTACGCCGCCGGCGGAAACGTCTTCTTCTCGGTCGCAAGCTTCAAGGGCTACGGCAAGCTCTCCAAGCGCAGCCTGGATGAGATGCGCGCCGGCGAACGGGTGGAAGTGGATCCCCACAAGCGCGACCCCATGGACTTCGTGCTGTGGAAGGGCGCCAAGCCCGGCGAGCCCGCCTGGGATTCGCCCTGGGGGCCGGGCCGGCCGGGCTGGCACATCGAGTGCTCGGCCATGGCGCGCAAGTACCTCGGCGAGGGCTTCGATATTCACGGCGGTGGACAGGACCTGATCTTCCCTCACCACGAGAACGAGATTGCCCAGGCCGAGGCCGCTTCCGGCACGCCCTTCGCCCGCTACTGGCTGCACAACGGCATGGTGCGAGTGACCGGGGAGAAGATGTCCAAGTCGCTTTCCAACTTCACCGTCATCCGCGAGCTGCTTGCCAGCTACCCCGCGCCGGTGGTGCGTTTCTTCCTCACTTCCGCCCAGTACCGCTCGCCGATCGACTTCTCCGCTGAGGCCATCGAGGAATCTCGCGCCGCCTTCGGCAGGCTCGCCGGCTTCGCGCGCAATGCCGCGGAAGCCTTGGCAGGTAGTGAGATTGAGGCAGTGCCTGCCACCGGGGCGCGCGAGCGTTTCGTCGAGGCCATGAATGACGACCTCAACACGCCGGCAGCTGTGGCCGCTCTCTTCGACCTGGTGGGCGAGGGCAACGTTGCGCTCGCGGCTTTCGAGGCCGGCGAGACCGAGGCGGGCCCGAAGGTCGCGGGGGCGATGGAGACGCTGCGAGAGCTCCTCGGGGTATTGGGGTTGGATCTCGATCAAGCGGGTGGAGGCTCGACCAACGATTCACTGCTGGGGCCCCTGGCGGAATTGGTGCTCGAGCTTCGTGATCGGGCCCGCGCGGCGAAGGACTTTGCCACCTCCGACATGATCCGTGATCGATTGGCGAAGGTCGGCATCCGCGTCGAGGACCGCTCCGGGGGATCCCGTTGGCACCTGGAGCGCTGAACCGCCCGCCGCGGCGCGGCGGCAGCCACAGCCGCGGCCGTGGCGATGGCGGCCAGACGGCCGGGGACTCCGTTTTAGTGGAAGGCCGGCGCCCCGTTCTGGAAGCTCTGAGATCCGGGCGAGAGATCCACAAGATCCTTGTGGCGGACGGGCTTTCGCGCTCGTCGGTCGTGAGCGAGATCCTGGACGCCGCGCGCGCCCGGGCAATCCCGGTCGAACATCACCCTCGCTCCTACTTCGACGCCAGAGCCGCGACGCCCGTGCATCAAGGGATCATGGCGTTGGCGTC
>Ga0265292_1002846_pt1 | contig 11368 bp, 9 predicted proteins | sample Munlanlewell296A_FD_189080 | JGI IMG/M metagenome (GOLD analysis project Ga0265292, IMG submission 189080) | Leachate microbial communities from a municipal landfill in Southern Ontario, Canada - Leachate well 296A | ecosystem: Engineered > Solid waste > Landfill > Unclassified | place: Canada...
CAAGACCGATGCGGCCCGGTCGTAGCCGGGCTCTGCGGACCACGCGGGGACTGGCCGCGCCGCACCGCCACACCGTGCCCCTGATGCAAGGGTAGCGCGCGCACCTGACACTTCTTGGGGATCCAGCAGGGGTTCCTGGCTCAAGCGTCCCGCTCCTTGAGTCGCCAGCGGTGGCCGAGGCACTCGGCGAGGGTGAAGTAATGGCGCTCGGAGACGGCGAGCTCGTCAAAGCGCAGGCGATCCTTGCCGCCGAGGATCTCCCGCCATGTGGGACCCAAGTGCCCGGCGGAGCGGATGAGGTCCAAGTTCGTGGAGTAGTAGGGGGGAGGAGCGGAGGGTGCAGGGGCGTTCCCGGAAGCCAGTGCGTCCACCAGTGCCCGCTCAAGGTTTCGCTCCCTACCCTCGCTCGGGACCAGGAAGAGCACGTTCGGATGGAGCCTCCTGAGGCTGGCCTCGAACTCCCCGTACTCCAGGTAGCCGATGAACTTGGAGACCAGGGCTTGGTGGTTCTCGGTATTGCGGTCGTATTCGAAGTAGAACTCGATCGTTCCGCCGGGATGTACGAGCCGCCCGAAGGCATCGGCTTGGATGGCACGGCGCTGGCCTTGCTCCCTGCGCTCCGGCTGCCAGGTCGCAAGGCCGTAGCCCTGGGCTTTGAAGCAGACGTCCACCAGGGAGCAGAAGAAGGCGTTGACCCCCGAGCGGTGGGGCATCCCGGCTTTGGCTTCCCCGTCGGTGCGGGGCAAAGCGGGAAGGTCTTTGCGTGGGCGATTGAGGTACTTGGCGGCTACCGCTGCTCCACGCTCTGAGAGGTAGTGGCGATCTGAGCTTCTTGCGTTGTATCCGGCTGCCTTCCAGGTGAAGGTCCTGAGAAGATCCAGATCCTTCAGTTGCTGGATTGAGTACTGAGCTCTACGAAGGGATGAGAAGAAGAGAACCGCTATCTGGTAAGTCGAGAGCACCTTGTACTCGACGAGCGCGACGAGAATCTCGAAGTCGCGCTCGTCGAGATAGTCCATGGCTTGGATCCAAAGACCGTTTCCGGGCATAGCTTGGGCATACGCCCCCCCTTTCCGCGTCTGGGGTTTCCCCTTATCGCGGTGCCGGCCAGCGCCTATTCGCGCTCGGGCCTTTGATCACCTCCGCCGCTCTCGCGCCGTCTTGGCGCCGCTGGCCTCGGTGCGCCTTGCGGTTTGCGCCGCTTGGCGTTACACGGCCATCTGGCCGTGCTCGGGGCTTACGGGCTCGCCCTCCACCTCCTTCTCACTTCGCCGCTTCCTGGGCTCCTCGATCCGCCCTTGGCGAATCGGCCTATCCGACCGGATGCGTCTCGCGTCTCCCACGACTTGCCATCTCCTCTCCTCGGGCTTGCCCCATGGCTTTTCAGTCCAGGCTCTGGCCACTTCTCGCCTTGAAGCTCTCTTGCGCCATCTACCTCTCCGTCATCTGCGAGCTCGCCTCCTGTGAGGTGCCCGTGTGCGGGATCTAGTTGGCGCATCTAGCTTCTGGCCGTTTGGGCCCTTGCCTGACCTTTGCCACCGGCCGGCCGAGATAGGGCATAAGGCCTGCCCTGGGTCTGGCGCGACGCCTTCGGCCTTGTCGCCACTCCTCCCGGCGGCCAGATACGGCCGGACCGGTTCGAGTGTCGAGTGCTTCGACATACAAGAAGCCAGTGCGAGGCCCGAACCTTGACGATCTTTCGCCTACAGGTGCCCGACTTTCGGCTTCAGGTTCTCTACAGGCTCCCTACAGGTAGCCAAATTTGTTCTACAGGTTCCCTACATGTGGGGCGTCGCGGCCGTGGCAGACCTCAAAGGCCACCCCGAGCGGCGAACCTTGACGTGACCGGGTCCGCTTTTCGGTGAGAGGCTCGTGACAGGCTCCCTACAGGTTCTCTACAGGCCCATGGCGGGGCAGTCGGGTTCGTCAGGAGCGAGCGCCGACCGGCGGCACTCGCAGCCCCTATGCGTGTCCCGGTGCGGCTTGCTGGTGCCGGACGCCAAACACTGGGACGTGCTGCGGAGGGTCGGATACCATGAGGCAGCATGCCCGGCCAGGAGCAGTCGGCGCACAGAGGCGGAGCGGCCACTTGGCAATCGAAGCGGGGCTTCCTGAGCAACGGCTGCGCGATATCGTGCGGGAACTTGCTACTCGCCCTGGGCACGAGAAGGTCCGGGCTCTTGTGTACGAGTTACTGGTTCATGGTCTTCGCGCCCCCAGCGAGGGGCTCCTCTTCGAACTGACTGTCCCGGAGGTTCGTGGACGCGCTGACGCGATCCTCGGATGGACGATTTTGGAGTTCAAGCGGGACCTCCGGGTGGAAGCGAACGATGCCGAGGAGGAGCTTCTTCGCTACCTGGGAGACCGGGAGCGGCATACGGGGAAGCGCTTTGTCGGTATCGCTACAGACGGGACCGAGTTCCGAGCCTATGCACTCCGGGGCGGCAGGCTCCAGCAAGTGGCGCGGTTCGTCCCCTCTAACGAAAGGCCCCGCGATCTTCTCGCCTGGCTTGACGCTACCGTTCAATTGAGCCCCAAGCTACCTCCTGATCCCGATCGGATTCGTCTGGAGCTGGGCCGAGATAGCGCGGCCTACGAGGTTGCCCGGTCTGACCTGGCTGATTTCTGGGCGGAGGTTGGCGGGCGCTCCAGCGTCATGCTCAAGCGCCAGTTGTGGGCGCAGGTGCTGCGCATCGTCTATGGGTCGAGCGTGGACGAAGACGACCTCTTCTTCCAACATACCTACCTCACTGTCGTGGCGAAAACCATGGCCACGTACGCGCTGGGGGTTGAGCCTCCAGAGCCTGCTGAACTTCTGGCGGGCAAGCCTTTCCATGACTCGGGCATAGGTGGCGCTGTCGAGTCGGACTTCTTCGACTGGGTGCTGGAGGCGTCAGGCGGACCGGATCTGGTTCGCCGCATCGTCAAACAAGTCGCTCGCTTTGAGCTCCAAGACGCCCAACACGACGTGCTCAAGGGTCTCTACGAATCGCTGATCGACCCCGGGCAGCGGCACGATCTTGGCGAGTACTACACGCCTGATTGGCTCGCCTCGATGGTGTGTGAGCGTGCCGTTGACGATCCATTGAACCAGCGCGTGGTCGATCCCGCTTGCGGGTCAGGCACGTTCCTGTTCCATGCCATACGCCACCTACTTGCGGCTGCCGACGCTTCGGGGGCCAGCAGCCGGGAAGCGCTGAGTCGTTGCGTCGAGAAGGTGATCGGCGTTGATATCCACCCTGTCGCGGTCCTTATCGCTCGGGTCACCTACCTGCTGGCCCTTGGCTTGCACCTGCGAGATCCCGAGCGAGCCGCCTTTAGCGTTCCCGTGTACCTGGGGGATTCACTGCAGTGGAATACCGAACAGATGATGGACGCTCAGGCGGTCCGAATCGATGTGCCTGACGGCCCCACCCTGTATTTCCCCGCTGAAGTCGCGCAGACACCTGGCATGTTGGATGCGGTTCTCGAGATGATGTTGCATCTCAGCGAGGACGGGGCGCCCGCCGAGGCGCTCCGCGTGTGGTTGAAGCGCAAGAGCGTGGGAAACGAAGCAGACCGAGATCGGCTCCTCAGGACCTACGAGGACCTTCGTGATCTGCGCCAGGCAGGCCGCAACCACATCTGGGGATACGTCGCCCGCAACCTCAGCCGGCCAATGTGGTTGTCGTTGGAGTCGCAACGCGCTGATGTCGTGGTTGGCAACCCTCCCTGGCTTTCGTTCCGACACATGGGCCCCGATATGCAGACGCGTTTCCGGCAGGAATGCCGCGAGCGCAACCTCTGGGCGGGAGGGGGGGTCGCCACAACGCAAGATCTCTCAGGCTACTTCTTCGTCCGGTGCGCTGAGCTGTACCTCAAGCCGGTCGGTACCATCGCCTTCGTTATGCCGCAGGCGAGCCTGAGCCGTCGGCAGTTCGAGGGATTCCGGAGGGGCGTATTTGAGAAAGTAGCGGTTGACTTCGGCGAGACCTGGGCCCTTGACGGCGTTCAGCCGCTCTTCCCGGTCCCCTCGTGTGTGATCTTCGCCAATCCGAGCAAAGGAACGGGGAGACCGCTATCCGGACCAGTCAAGGCGTTCGTGGGCCAACTGCCCCGCCGAGACGCGACCCTTGACGAGGCGCAGGCGGTGCTCCAAGTGTCAGAAGCGCCCACGCCCGGGGTGCTCGCCGGGCCTGCGTCTCCCTATCACGGCGCCTTTCGCCAGGGGGCCACCCTGGTTCCTCGCATGCTGTGCATCGTTAGGCGTGTGGAGACAGGGGCCCTGGGGGGAAATCCCACCGCGCCGCTGGTGGAGAGTCGGCGCACCCGACAAGAGAAACCTCCGTGGCGCGAACTGCCGTCCCTTCGGAGGCCGGTGGAGAAAGGGTTCGTACGCCCAGTCTACCTTGGCGAATCGATCGCTCCCTTCCGGATTCTTGAGCCAGTTCTGGGTGTCGTCCCCTGGGATAGTGAAGCGGGTCACCTGCTTGATGCAGACGCCGCGCGTGGCGAGGGCTATCGGCACCTTCACGCTTGGATGCGGGCGGCCGAGGAGCTCTGGGGAACTCACAGCCAGAGCGGCACGACCTTCCTGGAGCAGCTGGACTACTTCGGCAAGCTGACCGTCCAGATGCCCCCCGCGCCGGTGAGAGTGCTGTACTCAAGGTCCGGAACGCTGCCGGCGGCCGCTGTCCTCAAGGACAGGGGAGCTATCGCGGACTTCACGCTTTACTGGGTCTCATGCGACGAAGCCGAAGGTCGGTACCTGGAAGGCATCCTTTGCAGCGAGACCGCTCGCGCTGGCATTCAGCACCTGCAGAGCCGGGGTCAGTGGGGAGCCCGCGACTTCGCCAAAGTGATGCTGGAACTGCCCATACCGAAGTTCGACCCGTCGGACGCACTGCACGCCCAACTAGCCGCAACCGCGCTCCGCGCGGAGGGGGTCGCCGCAGGGGTGGTCCTTCCCGCTAGGGTGCACTTCGTGCGCGCCAGGCAGTTGATCCGCCAGGCGCTCCAGGCCGACGGCGTCTCGGGAGTCATAGACGAGCTGGTGGCCGAACTCTTGATGCGTGCGGGACAGCGGATCTGAGGTGCTGTCTGCGGATGCTGGGCCACAGGATACGCCCCGCGCTGTATGCCGACGTCCGGGCGAGAATCGACGGTGGGCGGGATGACGAGGTATGAGGAGATTCGAGCTCAGACCAAGTTGGTCACGGCGTGCCATCCAGATCTGGCGAACGCTCTCGACCGAGTCAGGCAAGAGGCAGACGCGCAGCTTTCGCTGATGAAGGCGATGGCTGGTGCCATCGGCCCGGTCGACCTGATTCTGGGTTCGCTGGTGGGGCGCTCCCTCGACATCGTTGACGGGTTTGGCCACGCGTTCGAACGGTGGAACTTCACCGTCGCATCCGTTCTGGTCCGGCTTCAGGTGGACAACGTAATGATCGCGCACGTGACGGCGACAACTTCAGACGTGGACGGGCTGCTGAAGCACATCTTGGCCGACCAGCGTCTTACCAATCTGCATGTTCCGACTTCGATGGCTCAGGCGCTCCCCGAGAAGGACCGGCGGAAAGCCGCATTCACTGACTCGACCATGAGGCGGCTCGCTGGGATCGAGCATCCATGGATCGACGACATCTACCGCCTGACCTCCTCCTGGGTGCATTTCTCGGCCGTTCACTACCAAAACGTCTGGCGGATCGACGAGAATGGCCGCATCTTCGGTCGGTGGCCGCTCGACATCGGGCAGTTTGGGAAGGACTTCCTTCTGCCGATGCTCAACGCCATGTTCACTGCGACCCAGTCCCTGACCAACTACCTGCGGGAGTGGACGAGCAAGAAGGGGCTCGGAGGCTGAACCCGGAGCCGACGAAGGAGCGATAGCAAGGGCGGCTTGGCGTCCCCGCAAAGGTCTCAAGCCCAACCTTCACCTTCTTCCAGCCCGTCGGCAGCTAGACTCTCTCCGTAGTGTAGCCACGCATACCGTGTGGGAAGGTTCTCTCGCCAGGGGGGTGTCTCGTGGAGCAGGAATCCGATCTGGTTGAGGTTGCCCGCGAACTGGTGGCGATTCTTGAGCAGGTGCGTGCGGCGGGATACCGAGATCAAGCGCTCATACAGCGTGCGAAAACTCTCAACTTCAGGTTGGCGCCAGCCTACAAAGGCGTGTACGGCGGAACCCCGATAATCTCGACCGACTACCCCTCATGGGTTTGGTGGCCTCGGGCACGGGAGCACGCGTCCCAGGTGCTCGCCGCTCTGGAAGCGGGGCTCGTCCTAGCGAAAGATGGGGGCGAGTCGCTGCCCAGTGCGTCGTCTCCCGCGCCCGACTCTCAGCCCGACTCCCAGAGAACACTAACTTGGTTCGTGGTCGGCCCAATCGGAGACAAACTCGCGCAGGCCGGCACCGAAGAGCGGGTGCGCTATGAGCAAGCGATGCAGGTTTTCGAGGAAGTCATCCAGCCCGTCTGCGCCGCGTTCGACGTCACGTCCCTCAGGGCTGACACGATCTCGGCTCCGGGCGAGATTCCGGAACAGATTTGCAGGCAGCTTCGCTGGGCCGACGTGGTAATAGCCGATCTTTCCGGTGCCAATCCGAACGTCATGTATGAACTCGGCCTCCGACACTCAACTGGGAAGATCACGATTCAGATCGGCGAGGGTGGCCGCCTGCCGTTTGACGTGAGTGCGATCCGCACGATCAAGTTCAAGAGGACGGAGTACGGTCTCGTCGAGGCCCGCGACGAGCTGAAGAGGGCCGTTGAGGCGGCTCTCGCGGGGTGCTGGGATCCCCCCACGGCCATGAGGGTCTGGCAGGAGGGCACCCTGCCGCAGATCCAAGGACGTGAGGCATCAGAACCCCTCCGTGCTGATGCAACTTCCGAGCCGGGGTTCCTTGACCTCCTTGCCGAGATGGAAGCATCCCTGCAGCCGTTCGCTGCCTCCATGAACGAGTTCGCACAGGGGATCGAGGACATGCGTGTCGAGATTGAGCAGGCCGGCAGAGAGATGGAGAGTTCTCGGCCAGAGGTGTCGAGTTTCGCCCATCGGCTGACCGTCGCCCGAAAACTCGCGCGCGCCCTAGAGGGACCGGTATCACGCATGGAGGCTGCGGCGGGCGAATACTCAGGTCACATGTCTTCTGTTGACGCTGGAATGTCGAGCTTGATTGAACTCATGGAACAGAACCCCGCGCTTATGGAAGAGTCGGGAGACTTCATTTCCTCGATCGAGTACCTGGCTGCCGTTGCACAACCATCATTGGATGGGTTGCGGGAGCTGAGGGACAGCGCGGCCATCCTTCGCAAAGCATCGAAGGATCTCGCGCCTGTGGAGGCCAGGATCGCCGCTTCTCTCGATACCTTCATGGGACTGTCCGCTGCCATCAACCGGTGGAAGACGCGGCTGGACGCCATGCGCTCCCACTGATCCGCTGCGGCCTTGCCCGTCAGCCGGTACAGTCTTGGCAGAGCCCCCTTTGCCTATTGCCGATTGACCGCCCCTCTGGCGACACCCCATTCCGCCAGTCGCCAGTCTTCTCATCCACCAGTCGGGCCGAGGGTCCGACCTCTAAGTCGGGTATACGCACCCCTCCCGGTGGCAATAGCCAGCGAGCTACTCGCAGTCTAGCGACTACTGGCGACATTGCAGGTAGTGCTAACGCTTCCTACCGGATGCGGATAGCATGCCATCGCCCCGGAATTGCGTGACATGCCCCTCACATGGCCCTACGATTCCCCGGAATGCAGTTTGCGGGTGCTGTGTTACAGATCACGCACCGCTCCCGGGTACGAGGCTCCGGAGCAGGGAGGGTCAACTGATGCCTGGCCCCGGGTGGGGGAACCTGGATTTCTCTGGCGCCATCGACCGAGTGGTCGAATACGCGCGCCGAGACTGGGTCTTAGACCTCATAGGGCACGCGGACACCATCAGGTGGTTGAGGGAGGCCCCGGAGAGGCTCGGCGCGCTCCTTGAGCATTCCTATGAACCGCATCGCCCGACGCATGTTCCGGTTCCGAAGACAAGCCTCACGGTGAGGCCAACCCTTCACATAGGCCTGGCGGAACGCGCGGTCGTACAGGCTCTGGTCGAGACATTCGCCGTGGAGACCCTCCGGGATGTCCCTGAGTGGGTTTGTGGCTGGAGGTTCAACGACGGCGCGGAGCTGCCAGCTGACCTAGCAGGCAACAGTCTCGAGTGGGACCGGTACAACGAGCTGCTTCAGATCTACCACCAGAGCGGCCCCTGGTTCGTCCTGAAGACTGACATCGCCAACTTCTTCCACCACGTCCCCCTCTCCGTCCTGCGTGACTCGCTGACGATTCCTAGCCCCGAGATCCAGGGCGCGCTCTTCAAGTTCCTTGAGTCATGGGCTCCCGCCCGAGTCGGACTACCTCAGCCTATGCTCGCATCGTCGCTCCTCGCGAACGCCTACCTGCGACCGGTAGACGCCGTGCTCAGCAGCTACGAGGCGGTTAGATGGATGGACGACATCACCGTCTTCTGTTCGTCCAGATCAGAGGGCATACGAGCTCTGGTGAGAATCCAAGATGCGCTCCGTCGCCTCAATCTCGGCATCAACGCGGCCAAGACATCACTCGCGCCCTCTGACCCATCTGAATTCAGTACCCCTGGGTTTCGCCTCGGCGCGTCAGGGGAGGCAATCGCGGAAGACCCAATCCAGATCTCGGCTTGCCCTCCTATCCCCCCATGGGACGAGGTGATCGATAGCGACGAGGTAGAGAGGCGCGTGTTCGGCATTTACGCTCGCCGCCTTCCGCACGAGAAGCCCGACCGGTTCGCTCGGGAAATCCTGCAGCGTCTTGGCAGGCTGCCACACGTTGCAGACCATGCCAGCCAGTATCTACGGGCCGCCACCGACCCGCCTGACGTTCTGCGCCGTGTCCAAGACTTCCTGAAGGGCCCCGATAACCAGTTCGCTTGGCAGGAGTACCGTCTGGCGACCCTCTACTGGCATGCCGAGGAGCTGTCACATCGTCACCTGGCCTTCGCTTTGAGCCGGGCCAAGGACGGCAACATCTTCAAGCCGACTCGAGGCGTTTACCTGCGAGCAGTTGCCAGGCACGGAACGTCAAACCACGCCATGATGATTGAGGAGATGGGCGAGCACGAAGATGACCCGATCATGCTCCGGTCTCTGGTCCTTGCGGCTGCCGAGTCGGGCCATATCCCGCATAGGCGGGTCCGCCAAATGGCAAGAGGGGAACCTAGCCTCGGGCGACTGGCTGGCTACTTGGCAAACAGGCAATGGAGGGTTCCCGAGCTATGTTTCTAGGTGCCGACCTCGATGGCACCGTACAAGGCAACGCGCTCTGTGTTGGCGGGTCGTGCGTTGGACGCGGTACTCCGGATCCCCGGTTCTGTCCCCGGCCAGTCGGTCAGCCTCCACGCCGACCCGCCGTCCGTTCCGGCCCGATACCCCGTCCAGTCATCATTCGCTCCGCCGGCCATTGGCTCATGCATGGAACTCCCTCCTCGACGGGTAGTGCCGGTGCGCTCTTCGCATCTCGGCTCTCAGACCGTGGAGGAGGTGCGGCGATTCATCCGGTACCGACATCGTGTGGTCCATGTGTCGCCGCTTCTACAGATCCTGAACGAGGACACCATGCCCCCCGAGGATCCGATCTTCGCGAACCGCGCCACTGCCGACCGGGCGATTGCCTGCTTTACGGACCTTGTCGCCAAGCTGCATAGCGGCACGCTCAAGCTGCGTCCGGCGAATCACACCGTCCGGCAGCCGTCGTGCCCACCGGCGGCCAATCCCAATACCGGCGGAACGAGTCCCCCGTAGGGGACCAACTCCCGCCCAGCGCTTCTCAGATCTCGACCCTGAGAGGAGGGCGGTCGCCGGTCCTACCCCTCCGCGATACTGTCGGGCGCGCCCTCTCATCCCGAAGGCCCTGCACCACTGCATCCGCCTTCCGGTTCCAGGGTCGGACCCGCCAGGAGCTGCCGTCCTCCGACGACGGCCCTCCGGCACCACGAGGTTCGCAGCCCCCTCGAGCGCGTGCACCCGGCGCGGTGAGGGCCTGCCTTCCACGCCGGCGGCATATACTGACCCCGCGTGGGGTAGCCCCGGAGGGCCGAACGAGTGCATCACCCGAAGCCGCATGTCATCGAGGGTCCTCGCTTTCGCAGTGCCCGATGCGGTCGGCGGGTTTAGCCAGGTCGGCATACGGAGGAGCTATCCAAACGAATGAACTAGGAGGGACGATGGCCGAAACGGGTGCGCAGTCTGCGGGCGCTCAGTTCGTGCGCTACTTCGGCCCACTTCTGGACGCCCTTCGCGCTCTGGGAGGATCGGGGACTCCTGGCGAAGTCGTCGATCGCATCGCTCAGGATCTGGACCTCAGCGAGGACGTCCAGACTGAGCTTCTCGACTCGGGCACGCCGCGCTTTCGGAATCAGGTTGCCTGGGCACGCTTCTACCTGGCGCGGGAAGGCATGCTGGATGCCTCCAAGCACGGCATTTGGACGCTCACCGATGCAGGGCGAGCGACAACACTAGCCCCAAAGCAGGCACGCGAGATCTTCCTGAAATGGGTCAAGATCTTCGCTGCGGAGCGGAAGGCGAAGAAACAGAAGGTGGATCCAGAGATAGACGAATCGGCGCCGGCCAGCGGGTCCACAACGCCGGAGGACTACCGGGAGGGGCTGACCACCTTGCTGCTGACCCTACCCGCCCCGGGGTTCGAACGGCTTTGTCAGCGGTTGCTGCGCGAGTCGGGGTTCGTCCAGGTGACCGTCACAGGCAGAAGTGGCGACGGGGGTATCGATGGTCACGGGACGCTCGAGATCAACCCGCTTGTCAGCTTCAAGGTTCTGTTTCAGTGCAAACGTTACAGGGATGTTGTTACGCCTTCCCACGTGCGGGACTTCCGTGGTGCCATGCAAGGAAGGGCCGACAAAGGCATCATCATGACGACGGGGGCCTTTACCAGTGAGGCGCGCAAGGAAGCCGTTCGCGATGGCGTGCCACCCATCGAGCTCATCGACGGTCAGAAGATGATCGACATGATGGCCACACTCGAACTCGGTGTGAGGCCGGTTACGACGTATGAGATCGACGAGCAGTTCTTCGACGAGTTTCGCAGTGGGTGATGACCCGCGCGTGCAACGGACCCTCCGCCCGCTTCGCGGGCGTCCGGCCGCTGACGCGCCGGGTCGTTAGAAAGCCGCGCACAGGGGGGCGCTTCACACTCGCTGACCTGGACCTTGCCATCGAGGGTGGCATTGCTGCTCCATCTCAACAGGAGATGGTTTGTTAGAGTCCAGGCACGTGGTGTACGACGGCCCTGGTGACGGGCTTTGAGATCAAGGACCACCGCTTCATCCTGAACGAGATCTGTTCCAAGGAGCTCGAGAC
>Ga0265292_1002847_pt1 | contig 11356 bp, 8 predicted proteins | sample Munlanlewell296A_FD_189080 | JGI IMG/M metagenome (GOLD analysis project Ga0265292, IMG submission 189080) | Leachate microbial communities from a municipal landfill in Southern Ontario, Canada - Leachate well 296A | ecosystem: Engineered > Solid waste > Landfill > Unclassified | place: Canada...
ACTCTCCCTTGAAGCTGTCTGAACACTACTTTTAGCTGATTTTCTGGGGGGAGGCAAGCTTTTTCGATGTAACTGATTGAGATGTACAAGAAATTAGAAAATTAAAAGCAGAGATTTTGACATTACGTAATGCGGGTTAGGGAGGGAAAATGAATATAGTCCTGTTTAAGTCGAAAAAAACCATCCTCTCCTTCATTCTTGGAGGAGCCGGGACAGTCATCATGCTCATCTTTTTCCTCCTGGGGCCGCCAAAGCTCCTTGCCAAGTCCGAACAGCCGACCTTCTGCGTAGGCTGTCATGTTATGGAAGGAGCATATGAATCATGGGCACATTCAGGCGCCCACCGGAGGAAAACCTGCGTTGACTGTCACCTGCCGAACGGCAACGTAGTCACCCACTATATCTGGAAGTCGATCGACGGCATAAAAGACGTTGCGCTCTTTTATTCCGGCATGGCCCCTGACCGCATCGAACTCACGTCGCACGGGGAAAAGGTCCTCCAGGCGAACTGCATCAGGTGCCACGAACAGACCGCGACGCACATCAACCCCAACAGAAAATGCTGGGAATGCCACCGCAGGACCATGCATGCCCGGAGCGGCGCAATAGAAACGATCTGATAACGAAAGAGGTTTGTCATGAAGATAATAAAGATCATCGTAATGCTCCTGCTCCTGCCGGGTATCCTCACCGGCGGTATTCTAAGCTGTTCGCAGCAGAAAGCTCAGACTGTCAAAACAGTGAACATTTCGGACAGTGAGATATCCCCTGATGTTTGGGGCAAGGCCTACCCCGCGGAGTATGAGCTCTGGAAGAAAACAGAGGAGCCCACGCCTCCCGGCAAAAGCAAATACAAAAAAGGCTTTGACGAGGATAAGATAAGTTATGACAAACTGTCGGAATTTCCGTTCCTTGCCCTCCTGTTCAGCGGATGGGGCTTCGGGACCGAGTACAACGAGCCCCGGGGTCATGCCAACATGCTTGTCGACCAGTTGAACGTTGACGAGGGGCGGGTGAAAGCAGGCGGCGTCTGCCTGACCTGCAAGACCCCCTATGCGCCTAAGCTGGAAAAGGAGCTGGGCAGGGACTACTATGCGAAACCGTACAGGGAAATCCACGCCATGATACCCGAACAGCATAAAAAGCTGGGGGTGGCCTGCATCGACTGCCACGACAACAAGGACATGTCGCTCAGGATCTCGCGGGAATTCACGCTGGGGAAGGCCCTCAAGGACATGGGCATCGACCCCCAGAAGCTCACGCGCCAGGAAATGCGGAGCCTTGTCTGCGCCCAGTGTCACGTTACGTACAGCATCCCCAAGGACAAAGACATGCATTCTACGGGACTCTTCTTTCCATGGCAGGGAAGCGCCTGGGGAAATATATCCGTGGAGAACATTATAAAGAAACTCAGGAGCGACGCCTCATACCGTGAATGGACACAGGCCGTGACGGGCTTCAAGATGGCCTTCATCCGCCATCCAGAGTTCGAGCTGTTCTCAAACAACAGCGTGCACTGGAAGGCAGGGGTCGCCTGCGCCGACTGTCACATGCCCTACACCAGGGTCGGCTCCTCCAAAGTGTCGGACCATCGCGTCACGAGCCCCCTTAAGAATGATCTGAAGGCCTGCGTTCAGTGCCACACCGAAAGCCCTGAGTGGCTGAGAGAACAGGTCATCGCCATCCAGGACAGGACTGTGTCCCTCATGGTGCGGTCAGGCTATGCCACGGCAACCGTGGCAAAGCTTTTCGAAATCGCCCATAAAGCCAGGAAGCAGGGAAAGCGTATTGATAAGGTATTATACGACAAGGCCAGGGACCACTACGACGAGGCATTTTACCGCGTCGTATTTGTAGGCGCTGAAAACTCTGTTGGTTTCCATAACCCTACGGAAGCGATGAGGGTCCTCGGTGACGCCGTTGCTTTTGCCGCAAAGGCCGAGGGGCTCCTGCGCCAGGCCCTGGCCGGGGCAGGCGTGGACGCGCCGATCACGGTGGACCTCGAACTGAAGAAATACCTTGACGAACGCGGCAGGAAGAAGCTGGTGTTCAACAAGAAGTTTGAATTCAAAGACCCCTATGGCGTGCAGGATAAGTTTTAGCGGATTTTTCGTAACTACTCAGGGCTGTTGCGGAGCGTAGGCGCAATAAGAGCGCGCTTGCCCGAACCGATTGCGGTCCTTCGAACATCCAGGAGGCGCGGGCGAAGCGGAAGCGCCGCGAACGCTGTTCATGCCGGAATAATCTATGCCCCCTGCGCTCCTTGCGACAAAGCGCAGTAACTGGCCTGAGTAGTTACGATTTTTCAATCTTTGCGCGCTTCGTATATTTCCTCGAACCGGCCATGGAGCTTTTTAAATATTCGCAGCACGTCCGGATCAAAATGCGAAGGAAGTGTTCTCCCATCGCCATCGGCTATGATCTTGTACGTGGTTGCATGATCGAATGCGGGCTTATAGGACCGGCGGTTTCGCAACGCGTCATATTGGTCCGCGATATTCACAATCCTCCCCTCAATGGGGATCAGCCCGCCTTTATGCCCCTGGGGATAGCCGCCTCCGTCCCATCGCTCATGGTGCGAAATGGCGATCTTTGTCGCGATGATCAGTCTTGGGTGATTTCCAATAATCTTTGCGCCGTAGTTGGTATGCCGCCTCATCTCTTCCCATTCCTCGGGTGTGAGCTTTCCCGGTTTTCTCAGGATATCAGGACGGACATGGACCTTTCCGACATCATGCAAGGTCGCCTGGATCCGCATGGCTTCCACGTAGTTCTCCGGCATCCCAAGCCCTTCGGCGATGGCGGCGGCATAATCACCGACCCGCAGAATATGGTTGCCCGTGTCCTCGTCATTCGCCTCTGACGCGCGCGCAAGCGCATAGACCGTATATTCAAAAGCGGATTCGGTCTCGCGTATCTGGCCGGAGAGGGACCGCAGGACCAGGCTCTGCATAACGAAGCTGTTCAGGACCGATGCGTCATACGCCGTAACATCCCTGCCGTAATTCACGGCAACGATGCAGAGGGCCTCGCTGAGAAAACACACCATATTCGTCGTCATCGCGGGCAAGAGCCCAAGCTCTTTCACAAAAGCCCGGGGCCCGGGACGATCGAGGTCGGCCTCGTTATAATAAATGATCTTCGGACCGACCGTTCCCGCTGCGTCCGGGCAGCGCTGGACGTCATGCTTGATCCGTGTGCGGTTTAACCGGTCGTCCATGAATACGTACTGGTGACACTGCAAGTCGCCCTTTTTATCAGGAACGCCGACGATGACGTATTGCGGCTTACCCGACATTTCGGGTGTTTTCCGGATAAGCTGGCTCACGATTTCGTCTACCTTGGACATAAAGTCGAAGGTGAGAGGATCAAATGACAGCAGGCCCTTCTCGCCGAAGGATATAAAATCGGTGATTTTGTCGTATGCGGAATTGAGCCTGTCGCTCAAGGCCTTCATCTTGAGGAGCATCTTGATCCGCGCGAGCACCTCCCCGGTGTCGAACGGCTTTGAGATAAAGTCCTCCGCGCCCGCCTCTATCCCTCTGATCCGGTCCTCTTTGGCGGTCAAGGCCGTAAGCATGACTACGGGGATGCTCCTATACCGCTCGTCTCCCTTGATCCTCCTGCACACCTCGAAGCCGCTGATTTCAGGCATCATAACGTCCAGAAGCACGAGGTCGATTTCGTTTTTTTTGATCTCCTCCAGGGCGATTGCGCCGTTGTCCGCCCTGACCGCTTCATACCCGCTCGAGACGAGCAGTTTCTCAAGGACCTTTAAATTCATGGGTTCATCATCAACGCACAATATTCTCGGTTTTGATGGAATCATACGACATCTCCTGTCCCGCTCTTTCCAACCGGATTTGAGAATTGAGCTCTCATCATCGCCTGTCGTTTTTCCTCGGGGTTTCCTCACCCATGATATCTCTCCAATGTCGTTTTTACAGACCTCATGAACGCGTCCTTGTCGATGGGCTTCGATATATAGTCAACAAATCCGGACTTCAGCAGCCGTTCCCGGTCGCCTTTCATTGCGTAGGACGTTATTGCTATCACGGGGATGCTCCTTGTGGCCTCGTCCGCCTGAAGGACCTTCATCGCGGCCAGGCCATCCATTAAGGGCATCTGGATGTCCATGAGGACGAGGTGCGGCAGGACTTCCCTGGCCAGTCTGGACCCCGCGGCGCCGTCCTCGGCCTCCAAGACCTCGTATCCCTCTTCCTGAAGCAGGAACCGGAACAGCTTGCGGTTCATCGTGTCGTCGTCAACAACGAGTATTTTCCGTTCCACCTTCATTTCTCGCACGCGTTATTTTTCCGCATGATGGGGATTGAAAAGATGAACTTGCTCCCCTTCCCTACTTCGCTCTCCACCCATATTGCGCCTCCATGGAGTTCGACATATTTTTTGCACAGGTTAAGGCCGAGCCCGGTGCCGGGATATTTTTTGGTAATAGTCGTCTCGAGCTGCTGAAAGGGCTGAAACAGCTTCGGGATGTCCTCGGGTTTGATGCCGGGGCCGGTGTCGGTCACGGAAATCTCGATGGACGATGGACGACCGCTCGCTTCGCTCGCTATGACGACGGACGATTGTTCTTTTTCATCCCTCGTCCCTCGTCCCTCGTCCCTCTCCACACTTCTCGCTCGTACCCGCACGGAGCCCCCTTCCGGCGTATACTTGAACGCGTTGCTCAGGAGGTTCACAAGTATCTGTTTTATCTTCATTTCATCCGCGATGATGGTCTCCAGAGCTTCTTCGACGGCGTACTCGACATGGATGCCGTGCTTAAGCGATTTCTCCTTGAACATCACGAGGCACCGTTCGATCAGGTCCTTCACCCCAAATTCACTCGGTTCCAGCTCCATCTTGCCCGCTTCCACCTTCGATAGGTCGAGGATGTCGTTGATCAGCGTGAGCAGGTGTTTCCCGCTGTTCTCGATATCACGCAGAAAATCCGTCTGCTCGTCCGTCACCGGGCCGGACATGCCGTTCACCAGAATGGACGAGAACCCGATGATCGCGTTCAGAGGCGTCCGCAGCTCATGAGACATGTTGGCAAGAAAATCGGACTTTGCCCTGTTCGACTCATCCGCCGCCTGTTTGGCGACTTCGAGCTCAGCGGTCCGCTTCTTGATCTTTTCTTCAAGCACTTCGTTGTATTTTATTATCATCTCCTCCGCAAGCTTGCGCTGAACAACGGACCCGAGTTGCGCCGAAATCGACGACACAAGGTCGACCAGATGGCTGTCCTTCTCGCGGGTCTTGGACATGTAGAAGGCAAGGACGGCGAGGACCTGATCTCCTACGATAATAGGGATCCCGAGGCCCGATCGTATGCCGATCTCCAATGCTTCCTTGGCTCGAGGAAAAATCACGCCGTTTACCGAAACATCCATCACCCACTCGGGCTTTTTTGACGCCCAGACGCGGCCAGGCAGCCCCGTGCCCGGCGCGAATGCGGCCTTCCTGCTGATTTCGACGAATCGCTCGACATCCTTGAGGGCGCTGTGCCATATATCGCTGTATTCGAGGGCCGTGCCGTCACGACAAGGGACCCATACCTCGGCAAATATCCAGCCGGTGACGTCGCAGATCTTCCTGATGGCAATATTTAACGCGGAGTTGAAATCTTCCGCCTCGCTTATTGCCAGAGACAGTTTCTGCAGAAGATCGAGCTCTTCTTCCGCGCGTCTCCTCTCGGTGATGTCCTGAATGGTCCCCGTCATCCGCACCGGTGTCCCCGCTTCATCAAACGTGGCCTCCGTTTCTACGTGGACGATACGCACCGTGCCGTCCGGCGAAATGGTCCGGTGGTCCATACTAAATGGCTTGGTCCCTGAGAACGCTTCTTCCATGGACTTTTCAACAATTTTCTTATCATCCGGATGAACAATATTGAGATATGCTTCATAAGTCCTGCCGAACTCTTCGAATTTAAACCCAAATATACGATCGACCTCTTCGGAGCAGTATGCCTTGTTTTTTGCGATATCCCAGTCCCAGTTTCCCAAATGCGCTATCCTCTGAGCATTGATGAGGCGGGCCGCGCTTTTTTTCAATTCCTCTTCCGCCCGCTTATGCTCGGTGATGTCCCGCGCAATGCCTATCAGGGCGATCACCTGTCCATCCGGGTCCTTGACCGGTGAAGTCGTTAAGAGCGCGAAGTATTCTGAGCCGTCTTTTCTTCTGTTCATGACCTCTCCGAACCACCCTCCGCCCAGGGTCTTCTTTAATATTTTCTCACCAAGCCCGGGAGGATTATCGGGGGACTGGATAAAGGAGACGGACTGTCCGATCAGTTCGTCCCGGGAATAGCCGAGCTGCCGCAGTGCCTCCGGATTGATATGAATTATTCTGTTTTCAACATCGGCAATGATTATCACATCATTACTGCTGTCGAGGGACTGCGCCAGCATCGCGACCTGCCGGTGGTTAATGGCGTTCTGCATGGCCACGGCGATGATGTCCGCGATGGATGCATAAAGATGCAGATCTTCATCGGACGGCCCCGTCTCCCCCGGCAGATAGAGGCACAGGACGCCGAGCACCTTGTTGCGGGACTTCAGCGGAAGGATGACATGACCGTGCTCTTTCGCACCGCTATACACTTTGGAATGTCTTGTATCTTCCGTATTGCTTTTGGACAGGACCGCCTGTTCCTCCATCGCCGCGATCCCGCACAGGCACTCACCATACCGGACCACGCCGCATCCCGCGATCTGGTCGTCCCCGAAGTTGCGCGACACTATAAGCTTCAGCTCCTTTCTGCCGTTGTCGCTCAAAAAGATTGCGCCCTTTTTCTCCAGGGCCAGCGGCTCAAGGTCCAGGATAGCATCTATGATCCTGCCTGCCATGACCTCCAGCGCGAGGGACTCGCTTGCCGCATGGGAGACCGTGTTCAACACGCCGAGTTCCCGGAGCTTCCTTGCCTTCTCGGTGAAAAGGCCCTTCAGCCGCCCGGCCATTTCATTGAACCTGTTGGTGAGCGTTCCTATCTCGTCGCCGCTCTGTACGGCCAATCGTACATCAAAATTTGCCCGCTCCATTTCTTCTGTCGCATGCGTAAGCCTCCGTAGCGGCCGGATCACGCTTTTGCGCAAATACACGCCGATAAAGATCGCGGCCATCACAAAGCTGCAGAGTATAATTATTCTTACGCGTTCGAACCGCCTTATCTCCTCATCAGAATAAAGTTCGAGGGACTTCACAAACCGGTCTATTTCCCGCACATATCCCTGGATCCGGACGTTGTAGTCCCGTAACAGCGCCCATGCCTTTTGCTCGGGCTCCTCTTCTGAGAGTTCCGCCATTTTCATAAGCAGGGGTTTGAGCTTGCTGTTCCACTCGGCTGTCAGATCATCGAAAAACTGCAATGAAACCTGATAATGCTTGATCGGCTTGATATAGAGCTCCGGGCTGCCATTTCTCAGGTCTTCAATGAGCAGATCGAACGCCCGGATTTCCTTGCGGAGCTCCGCTTTTATGGTCGCCCTTGTCGACTTATCCTCATATTCCATTTCCGCTATCCTCTGGATGCTCCAGGCCATCTCAAAGGAACGGAACCTCATTTGGCCAGCTGAGTTGATCTTAGCGGCTTCACCTTTAATTCTCATGGTGAAATTGAAAGTGGCATATATAAAAGCGCTGAAAAGCGAGACGATGATGAAACTCAAGAAGACATATTTGGCGGTAAGGGATTTGAATTTAAAAAGAGGCATTGTCCACCTCTTGAAGGGCAGGACCTTGCGGGCGCACATCGACGGCGGACGCCTCCGGCGGCTGTTTCCGCAACGGTGTCGGCAAAAGTGAAAACCGCATGTTCATGCTCAGCCTCCGGAGGACAGAAAACCGACTTGCACTGATTTTGTTTATTTACACTGAGGAAACAATCTCATTATTAAGTATCAATCTGTGATAAGAAATTTAATCTTGATAGCAAGTAATCATGATTTGCCCTTGTATGTTAATGCACATACGCCGCTCGCGGATATGATATATATCATATACTCCGGCGTCTGTCCGGGAGTACAATTCAACATGTGCAACATGATAGTCGAATTCCTGAACGTAGGACTTCCCCGAAAAGAGCATTTCCCGGACACAGTGGTCGTCACTGGCATCTGTAAGGAGCCTGTGACAGGGCCGCTCCGGCTCGGGAAAACAGGTTTTGCGGGTGTGGACGGTGTGGGCGATGGAAAGCATCACGGTGGTCCGGACAAGGCCGTCTGCGTGTACAGCATGGACCATTACCCCTACTGGGAAAACGTCCTGGGGTCCAAGCTGGCCCCCGCGGCCTTCGGTGAAAATCTCACCGTCTCGAACCTGAACGAGGACGCCGTGTGTATCGGCGATCTCTTCCGGCTGGGTACCGCCTTGGTGCGGATAAGCCAGCCGCGCCAGCCGTGCGGCACGCTTGCCGCGCGCTACGGGCGGAGCGAGCTGGTCAAACTTGTCGTCGCCTCCGGCCGCACGGGTTTCTATTTCAGCGTCACGGTGGAAGGCGTCGTCACGCGGGGGGACAAACTGGTCCTTGAACAACGGGATCCCCGGGGTGTCAGTATATCTTTCGCCAATCATATATTCCACCATGATAAAAATAATTGTGAGGGTATTGATCGCGTCCTTGCCGTACCCACTCTTTCCGAGTCCTGGAGACGGTCGTTTATCGAAATGAGAGAAAAGTGCGCTTCCGGACCGTAAACGATGCGCCGACATCTTCCGGGTAAAAGTTGTGCGAATGGCTATTCTCAGTGCTGCCAGGCTTTCTCCTTTATCCGGACCGCTCTATTCCCGGTCATTGGCAAGTCACAGTCTGTGGAATTATCATAGCGCCTATCCATTGCGCACCATGCAGAACGCCGCCTTTCCTATATGCTCAAATTATAGCATTGTTATTTTTCAAATGATAAAAAAACTAACCCCATTAAGAATAGTTGTGCTATACATATCCGCTTTCATTCTGTGGATTGTTGGCACTGACATACTCGTGACCAATATCCCAATGTCAGATGATGTCCGCATGAAAATCAGCATTGCAAAAGGCATAATATCTATCTTGGTCTCACCCTTTTTCCTGTACTGGATAATCTTGAAGTATACCTTACAACGCAAGCAACTCGAGGAAACCCCGTTGTTCCTGCTACAGCTCGGTTCTCGGTCCTCAAACGAAGATTTTTTCGAATCACTGGCTCGATACCTCGCCCAGAGCCTGGGGATGGACTTTGTTTGTATTGAACGTCTGCTGGGGGACGGGCTTCTGGCTCGTACGGTGACCATTTTCCGCGATGGAAAGTTCGAGGACAATATGGAGCATGCCCTGAGAGATACCGCCTGCGTCGATGTAGTCGGCAAGTCGTTCTGTTGCTTCCCCCGGGATGTGCGTGGCTTGTTTCCAAAGGACGCAGTGCTCCAGAATATGATGGCGGTGAGTTATGTCGGGACCACCCTGTGGAGTTCCGACGGGAAACCGATCGGCCTGATCTCGGTTGTCGGGCGAAAACCACTGCTGGACGCCGGGCTTGCGGAATCGGTGCTGGAACTAGTCGCTATAAGCGCGGCCAGAGAACTGGAACGCAGGGAATCGGAAGAGGCACTACGGCAGAGCGAGAATTTTCTGAAGGAAGCACAAATGGTGGCGGGTTTGGGCTCTTATGTCCTGGACATATCCACTAGTAAATGGAAAAGCTCTGTGATTCTCAACGGCATTTTCGGCATCGATGAAAAATTTGACCGATCGGTGGACGGCTGGGCTTCGCTGATCCACCCCGACGATCGTCAGATGATGGTGGATTATTTCACCAGGGAAGTCGTGGGCAAGCATCAGTTTTTTGACAAGGAATACCGGATCATCCGGCATAACGACGGAGCAGAGCGATGGGTTCACGGCCTGGGCAGACTGCAACTTAATGCCAAGGGTCAGCCGGTCACTATGATCGGGACCATTCAGGATATTACCAGGCGAAAGGAAACGGATGAGAAGGTCAAGCAGAGCGAGGCCAAATACCGGAATCTCTTCGAATCGTCGAGGGACGGCATCTTCATCATCGACCTCGATGGCAACTTCATCGATGCGAACACTACGGCATACACGCGGCTGGGGTACACGAAAGAGGAGATGCTCGCCCTGCACATCAGCAAGCTTGACCACCCGCAGTTCGCCCCCCAGGTCCCCGATCGCATGAAGCAGATAAACGAGCACGGTTTCGCAGTATTCGAATCCGCCCATCTGCGCAAGGACGGCACCGCAATGCCGGTGGAAGTCAATTCGCGGCTGATGGAGTATGAAGGGAGAACGGTATACTTCAGCATGATACGGGACATCACTGAGCGCAAAAATGCGGAAAGAGAAATCGAGGATGCCCGCTTGAAGATCAAGATATTAAGCGGTATTTTACCAATATGCTCCTCCTGTAAAAAAATACGCGATGACCAGGGCCACTGGAGCCAACTCGAAACCTATGTCTCAAAACATTCGGAGGCTGAGTTCAGCCACGGTATATGCCCTGAGTGTGCAAAAAAACTATATGGTCAGTACTATGACAAGCTGTTTCCAAAAGATCAGTAGTGCACTAATTCTAGGAACCGTAACAGTTTAGTCCTTTTCACAGAGAACCTATAGGAACCTATAGACTCCTATGCGCCCGAAAGCCTTCAACCTCATTGCACTCTCTCTATGACACAGGTCAGAGCGGCATTTCTCCGTCTGTTCTATAAGGTAACATGAAACTGACCTCCTGCAGATGAATGCTCCAGTTGCGCAGTTCGGGTAGAGCACAGCGAAATCCGACGAAGTTATTTTTTAACCAAATGCCCGCCGGTTGCCGTTCCGCCCTATCAAAATAACTTGTAAATTCACCCTTTCTTTGGTACCCTGTGCTCATGACATCGATTATAGGCATGAGAAAAGAAGAGGAGCGAAAAGCCTTCCTCAAGCTATCGCCTTTGGAACGACTCAGGACGATGCATAACCTCTTCCTGGAAATCGTTTCCATCAAGGCCAGGGGCGAACACGTGTCCGAATATGAAGTCTATCGAAGATACCTTAAAAATACCAAACTCCCCCGCCCGAAGAGGAAGTGAGGGAGTTGCCTGAGGAATATTTATAACTATGTTGGCCAGGAACCTCTTGGTGTCACCCATTTAAGGGGCTCCATATGACGTGCGTCATAGGCATTCCCCTCTCCTTATCGTAGAATACCCTCTTGAAACTGTCCACATATCGCAGAATTACACAGGTTTCTTTCATCCTCTTCATCTTCCTCATGCCGGTGCTGAATATCTTCCGGTATGACACGGACACCCATGAGCTGATCATGTTCGGCCAGGTCTGGGGCCTCGGCCTGGAACAGGGTTTCAC
>Ga0265292_1002848_pt1 | contig 11352 bp, 11 predicted proteins | sample Munlanlewell296A_FD_189080 | JGI IMG/M metagenome (GOLD analysis project Ga0265292, IMG submission 189080) | Leachate microbial communities from a municipal landfill in Southern Ontario, Canada - Leachate well 296A | ecosystem: Engineered > Solid waste > Landfill > Unclassified | place: Canada...
AGGGGAGGTCGGGTGGGGTAGACCTTGGGAAATCCACGATCTACCTCCCCTGGCCCCTCCTTACAAAGGAGGGGGATGTGAAAACGCAAAAATAAACCGGACAGTCATGATTCCAAATAATTTCTTCATCCACACCAAAGTATTCGTGGATCAACATATCACGCAACCATGTCCTCGAGATGGACCCGAATACTACGCGGCATATCGGACCTCCTTGAGGATCCCGTCCCTTAGTGCCGGCTTAAGCGCATCAGCGATCACGAGATCAACGTTTCGTTTTAGATGCATTTCAAGGTAAAATTTGAGTTCCATGTAGTTATCAAACGTCTTGCGATCGAACTCGACCAAGATATCAATATCGCTGGCTTCGCCTTCTTCACCGCGCACGCAGGACCCGAAGATGCCAAGCCTCCTCACGCCGAAGCGCGTGGAGAGTTCCGCCTGATTATTACGAACAAGTTCAAAAAAAAGTTCGGCTGTTTTCTTCATCATTTCTCCAAGTCAACTTTTATCGCAAAATCATTACTTTATAGACCATATCAGATTGTCAGCAAAAATCGCGCAACTTTTCCAGGAGTTAGCGCGTCGCGGATCTTGCTTGTGGCGGTGAGGGCCACGGTAGGCTCGAATCCGCGGTGGCACATGTAGTTCCAGAATTAATCCCTTGTTATTCAATAAGTTATATGTTCTAATATGGTATAGAAAGATATTGCATCTAAGCCATATTAAGGATCAAAGTGCGGTATGCCTTATCTGACAGACAATTTGAAGGCAGTCCTTCAGAGAAAGCTCGGCGAGCTCAACTCGCTACGGCCATTGCCCCCGCCTGCAGTCCGAAAGCTCAGATCGCAGTTCGAGATAGAGATGACGTACAACTCCAACGCGATCGAAGGGAATACACTGACTCTCAAGGAGACATATCTCGTCATCAACGAGGGGATGACCGTAAAGGGCAAGTCGTTGAAGGACCATCTGGAGGCCAGGGATCATTTTGCAGCACTCGAGTTTTTGTATGATCTGATCGAAGAGGGCAAAAAACATACGATGTCGGAGCATCTCGTCAGGACTTTGCATCAGTTGATCGTGCATGAGACCGACAAGGACTGGGCGGGGAGATACAGGGGGAGCGAGGTGATGATAGGCGGCTCGGACCACTCACCCCCGGACGCGCTGGAGGTGCCTTCGAAGATGAGGGAACTCATCTCCTGGCTTCGGACGATGAGCGGGAAGATGCACGTCGTTGAGTTTGCAGCACTCTTTCACCACAGGCTGGTGCATATCCATCCGTTTCTGGATGGAAACGGGAGGACGGCAAGGCTGGCGATGAACCTGCTTCTGATGCAGGCCGGTTATCCACTTGTGATCATTTTGAAAAACGACAGGAAGAAATATTACAGCGTGTTGAGCCAGGCAGATAAGGGAAATGTTGCGCCGCTCGTCCTCTTCATCGGGCAGGCGGTTGAGCGCTCGCTGAACATTTATTTGAAGACGCTGACACCATCCTCCAAGAGGAGAGAAAAGTATGTGTCTTTATCGGAAATAAGCGAAAAAACTTCTTATTCCGCCAAGTATTTGAATCTCCTGGCAAGGCAGGGCAAGTTGGAAGCACACAAGCAAGGGAGAAACTGGCTCTCTTCGATGGAAGCGGTCGAGCGGTATGTGGGGAACAGGAAGAGGAGGAGATGAAGGTTGTCTATTCAGAACATCGTCCACTTCGCCATCGTGAGCGCGTCGCGGATCTTGTTTGTGGCGGTGAGGGCCACGGTGGGCTCGAACCCGCAGTGGCACATGCAGTTGGCGCAGCGCGCGTCGCGGCCAGGGCCGTAGCGCTTCCAGTCGGTCTTGTTCATGAATTCGCTGAATCCGGCGTAGTGGCCGTCCGTGATGAGATAGCACGGCGCCTTCCAGCCCGCGACGTTGTATGTGACCGCTCCCCACGGCGTGCACGGGTATTCTCGCTTCCCCGCAAGGAAGTCCAGGAACAGGGGCGTGCTCCAGACCTTTTTGCCGCGGCCCGTCTCGCGCAGCGCCGCGAACTTCTCCTTGATCGCCGTGCGCGTCAAAAACTGCGACTGATCCGCCACGTCCGAGTAGTCGAAGCCGGGCGAGATGAGCATGCCGTTCACGCCTAAGCCCTCGAGGAAATCGAACAGCGCCTTTATCTCTTCGACATCGGTCTGCCGGTATAAAGTGGTGTTCGTGCAGACAGTGAATCCCGCCTTTTTTGCGGCGACTACGCCCGAGATCGCCTTGTCGAACGCGCCCTGCTTTTCCACTATCGCGTCGTGGGTCGCGGCGAGTCCGTCGATGTGCACGTTTATGTTGAACATCTTGTGGGGCTTGAAGAGCGAGAGCTTCTGCGCCAGCACCTGGCCGTTCGTGCAGATATACACGACGCGGCCGCGCTGGATCGTGCCTTCGACCAGCGCCTTGATTTCGGGATAGAGCAAGGGCTCGCCGCCGCAGATGGAGACGACCGGCGCGCCGCACTCGTCGATCGCCTTGAAACAGTCTGCCAGCGAGAGCATATCCGAGAGTCGATCCTTGTATTCGCGGATACGGCCGCAGCTCGAACACGTAAGGTTGCAGGCGTGCAGCGGCTCCAGCTGCATCACCAGCGGAAACTTATTCGCTCCGGCCTTCTTCATGCGCTTGATATAGCGCGCGACCGCGGTCGTCTGACTCCAGGGAAATCGCATATGAACTCCTTATGTGTCATCGCAATGACACCAAGAGGCCCTAGCATGCGTCTCTGCTGAATACAATGAGGAGTTGAACTTTCGTCCCGGAGTGCTATGAAGCCAGAAATGTCACCGTACACGGCATATGCGGTATACGGGGCGGTCGGCTTTCAGCTGGCGATCTCGGTCGTTGCGGGCCTCGTGTTCGGCAACTACCTCGACAAGAGGCTCGGGACCGGCCCGTGGATCGCCATCACAGGGCTGACCCTGGGTTTTGTAGGCGGGCTCGTGAACCTGATCAAGATTACGAAGCGGTACGAGAAGATAAAGAGCAAGGGGACGGGAACCGATGAAAATCCCTTCAAAAGATGACGCCGTGACGCCTATGGTCGTGCGCTCGCTGCTCGTTGCGACCCTGCTGGCCGCCGCGATGGCAGCACTCGCCCTCGTCTTTGGTCAGGCCGCGAGCCTCATCTCCATCGCTGCGGGCGCGATCATGGCGATGGCGAGCTTTGTGGTGCTCGTCGTCGTCGTTGTCCGTTCGTTCGCGATCGAATGCGGGCCAGCGGCCGTGCGCAGGCAGCCCCTGGCGCTCCTCGCCATAGTCGGATGCACGAAGCTTATGTTCCTGGGCGCGGCGCTTTGGTGGCTGATAAACCGGCAGCTCGTCTCGCCGCTGCCGTTTTTGGCGGGATTCACATCCATGGTCGCAGCGCTGCTTCTGGAGGGGCTCAGGTCCGGGCGCGCTCAAGCCAGGGGAAGATAAAAGGACATGGAACAGTTCTCTTTGATCAAATGGCTCTTGGAGCAATTGCGGCTCCCGCATTCGTGGGGCGAGCAATACATGCACATTGTCATGGCCGCCCTGGTGGCCGTCTTCCTCTTTGCAGTCTCCTTACTCGCGTGGCGAAAGCTCAGGAACACCGAGCTCATGCTCCTGCCGGACGGCCGCACCACAACGGTCAACGTGCTGGAAGTCATCGTGGGCGCGGTGCTGAGGCTGATGGAGGACGTGCTTGGGCCAAAGGCGCGCGCACACATGCCGCTCATCGGCTCTCTCTTCATTTATATACTCGTCTCCAATCTGATAGGCGTCATCCCCGGGCTCGTCCCGCCGACTGAAAACGTGAACACCAACGCCGCCTGCGCCATCGTGGTCTTCATCTATTACAATGTCGTCGGGATCAGGGACCAGGGGATCAGAAAATATCTCAAGCACATGGCCGGACCGGTGATCTGGCTGGCGCCGCTCCTCTTCGTCATCGAGGCGGTCAGCCACTTAGTGCGTCCGCTGTCGCTCTCCGTGCGACTCCTGGGCAACGTCGTGGGCGATCACCTCGTGCTGGGGATGTTCTCGCAGCTCGTGCCGCTTTTTCTGCCGATCGTGTTCATGGGGCTTGCCATTTTCGTATCTTTCATGCAGGCATTTGTCTTCACGCTGCTGTCGATAGTTTACATCCAGATGGCTTCAGGGGAAGAAGAGAGTCTCTGAGGAATTGTCGCGCAACAATATACGGAGGAAGAACATGAAGAAAGCTACGGCGTGGCTCACCGGAATAATTACGATGTTCGCACCGGCGATCGCAGCGGCGCAGGAGCAGGCGGGGGCCGCATCGGGCGCCCATGGCGATTCGTTCATGCTCAAGGCTGCGCTGGCAGTCGGCGCCGGGCTCGCGATCGGCATCGCTGCTGCAGGGGGCAGCCTTGGTCAGGGGCGCGCGGCCTCCGCGGCACTTGAGGGCATTTCACGCAACCCCGAGGCCGCCAATAGAGTGATGACGCCCATGATCATCGCGTTGGCGCTGATTGAATCGCTAGTGATCTACGCCCTCGTCATCGCATTCCTGCTGCAGGGAAAGATCTAAACAACGCGCGTCGGCGGGTCCTGTCGCCGTAGTCCGTGCAGAAATTCACGCGATAACCCGCGGTTGGCATCTCGCAAGCCGATAACGAGTTTAAGTCAGCTTATAAAGCTAACGTTGAATTTACTGCCACCGCGATCCCCATTGCTCGAAGCTGGACTGGGGACCTCGCGCACTTCTTGGCACGTAGCCTGCCGCGGGTCTCCGCGTGCTCTGCGGCATAAAATGAGTCCGGCACCACCCCCCGACGATAGCTATTCAGATTTTTTTCCGCGCGCGGAACGCTTGGATGGGCGCTTCGATTTCATATGTGGAGGGAGGGGGCGCTTCTCGTTGATCGGCTTTCCTGCCAGCTCGATGATCAGTTCGAAATCGTCCGCAGCGTTGTCGTCCGAAAATATGGCCTTTGCGCGCATTCGTTCGCCGCAGCGCATGCACTGGTGCAGTATGATGTATTCCTTGCGCGCGTGCGTGTAGATGCCGATCGGCCGCATCATGCCGCGGCACTTGTTCGCGCGGTCGCCTGGATTGATGTCAACGTGCATGGACCAGAGGCAGAACGGGCAATGGCTGCGCGGGGTGGTATGCGCCGTTGGCGGGACTTCCCGGCCGCAATGCCCGCATACGAAGCCCTCATTTCTTACCTGGAATCGCTTGGTCTCAAGCGGCATGGGGCGGGCCCTTTTATTTCGGTTTGGCCGCGGGGCGCGCGGGTTTCCCTGCTGCAGGTGGAGCAACAGATTTTCCACCCGCCTTAGCCGCAGCTGCCTTAGCCGCGGCTGCTGCCTCGGCCGCGCGCCTGGAGAATCCCTTTGTGGAGCGATATCTGATCTGGGGTCCGCCGGAGGTGTCGCCGAGAGTTGGCATGAGCACGCCCTTGAGAGAGTCGCTGCCGGGCTGAACCGCGCCCGTGAGCGGCAGCCGCACCTCCGCGCTGTTCATCGTGCGCGCGATGCCTATGTCAATGCCGTTGCGGATTTCGATGTATGCAAGCAGCACGTCCTTCGGGACGAGCCGGCTCTCCATGAGAGCCAGCCTTATTCGCGTAGCCAGTATTTGCGTATCCTTCTTGATATCGCCGCTCATCGGTTTTCTGAGATAAGCGCTTATGAATATCGCGCGCGTCGGCGAGGAACCGGTTTTCGAGTGCGTCGCAATTCGAACGCGCACGTGGTCGAGGTGAATCGGCGATGCTCGCAGCATGTACAACACTGCCTGTTCCGGAGCCGTATCCGGGCTGTGGATCGTCATCCAGTACATCGCCAGGTGGGCGCCGCAGAGCACGATGCCGGCGCCGAGCAGCGCGAGGAGAGGCGTTCTCAAGGATGCCCTCGGCAGCGCATACGGCGCCTTGCTGTGCACCACCACCGAATCCAGCAGCAGGTCGTGCAAAGAGCGACGATGGGGATGAGTCAGGCCGAAGACCACTATCGCGATAGCCACGAGGTCGGCGGTGAGGGCCAGCAGCGTGATGATCGCCGAGCGCTGATCCTCGAGCATCCAGAATTTATACACCGCGAAGATGATCGCGAAGAGGCTGACGCGAAGCAACGAATCGAACGGGTTTATGTATCCGCCGCCCACCGACCGAACCTCTATGCCGAGCAGCTTTTTTCCAAGCGTCTTGCCGTGGCTGATCGAACTGTCGAGGAGGGTGAAGTAGAGAACCGCTGCGGCGACGCCGATCCACCAGCCGCCTTCGCCGATGGGCGCCATGTATTTCCCGGCAAGGACTATTGCGGCACGGCCGATCGCAGCGAGAAGCGCGCAGTCGATCGCGAACGCGATGGCTCGGCGAACGGAGACCCGCCACGGAGGCCTTGTCGGCGATGATGAGCCCTCGTCGACAACCGCATTCCTCTGCGCCCGCAACTGAGACGCGAGATTTGTCCTCAGGTCAGGGCTTCGCATGGATCAGACTTTACCACTGCCGCTGGACAAACGCCATCTCATCCTCTACTCTTAGTGTCGTCGCGAGCGAATGAAAAATGACACGAACGGGGGAAAGAAATGCCGCCGAAAAAGATCAGCGCCGATAAACTACGCTGGCAGCCGAACAAGGAGATCACGGATCTCTTCAAGAAACCCGACAAGATAGCGGCCACCGGGGCCATAGTCGGACAGAAGCGGGCGATAGACGCATTGAGCCTCGGGCTTACGCTTTATCGCACCGGTTACAACATCTACGTCGCCGGCATGGCCGGCACGGGCCGCATGACGACCATCCGGCGCGCCCTCGAACAGATGGGCAAGCCGCGCGGCACGGTGCCGGATCGCTGTTACGTCTATAATTTCGTGGACTCCTCGCAGCCGGTGCTCCTCACATTTCTGCCCGGCAAGGGCCGCGCATTCCGCGACGACATGCGCGAGCTGATCCGGGTGCTGCGCATCGAAATCCCGAAGGCGATCGAGTCATCGCATGTGCAGCGGGAGCGCGAACTCATCGTCGACCGCTACCAGCGCGAGGAGAAGAAACTCTTCGAGGAATTCGCTGACCATTTGAAGAAGGAGGGCTTTGCCCTGATCCAGCTGCAGGAAGGCGGGTATGTGGCGCCGACCGTCTTTCCGATCGTGGGCAGTGAGGCGGTTTCGATCGATTACCTGGATACCCTCGTGGCCGAGGGCAAGATGGAGACCGCGGAGCGAGACGGCAAGCAGCGCAGGCACAGGGAACTCATGGCTGAGCTCAAGCGCGTGCTCACGAAGGCGCGCGCCCTCGGCAAGGAGATGCACGTCGCCCTCGACCGCCTGCTGCAGCGCTCCGCATCGCTGGTGCTCGACGGGCTGATGGACGACCTGCGCGGCCGGTACACCGACGAGAAGGTGCGCAAGTACCTGCTCCGCGTAAAGACGCACATCCTCAAAAACATCGACGTCTTCGCGGGCAAGAAGGAGGCCAGCAAGGAGGAGGGCATCATAGTGCTGGGCGCCCAGCGCGCGGAGGACCCGTTCTGGTACTACGACGTCAACCTGCTCTACGATCAGACCCAGGCCGGCACCGAGGAAGGCAAGGTGCCGATAGTCGAGGAGCACAACCCGAGCTTCGTCAACCTCTTCGGCGCGAACGAGTACAACATCGGGCCGAACAATTTCTGGACCACCGACTTCCGCTACATAAAGGCCGGGTCGCTGCTCCGCGCGGACGGCGGATACCTGATAGTCAATGCGATGGATGTGCTCAGAAGGCCGATGGTGTGGGACCAGCTCAAGCGAGTGCTCAAGACCGAAAAGCTCATCATCCAGCAGCCGGAGAGCTACTATCAGTTCGCGCCGCTCACGATAAAGCCGGAGCCGATCGAGCTCTCCGTGAAGGTGATCATGGTGGGGCCCTCCTGGCTCTATCGCCTCCTCTACGAATACGAGGAGGATTTTGCGAAGACGTTCAAGGTCCTGTCGGACTTCGACGCCACCATGCCACTCACGAACGAGACCGCCACGCAGTACGCGTCGGTGCTCAAGGCGGTGATCGAGCGGGGCAAGCTCAGGCCTGCCACGCAGGACGGCATGCTGGCGATGGTGGAGCACGGCATCGAGGAGGCGGGCCAGAACGACCGCATCTCCACGCGCTTCGCCTATATCACGGACGTGCTGCGCGAGGCGGATTACTGGGCGGGCCAGGGAAATTCGAGCAGGATTTCCCGCGAACACGTGGAGCGCGCAGTCGAGGCCAAACGAGAGAGGCATCGCCTCACCGAGGAGCACGTGCAGCGGCTCATCGAGGAGGGCGTCATCCTCATCGACACCAAGGGCAAGCGCGTGGGCCAGGTCAATGGGCTCTCGGTCTACACGATAGGCCACGTCTCGTTCGGAAAACCCTCTCGCCTGACGGCGACGACCTCGATCGGCAAGTCCGGCGTGATCAACATCGAGCGCGAGGCAAAGCTGTCCGGCCCGATCCACGACAAGGGCGTGCTCATACTCACGGGCTATCTGCGGCACAAATACTCGCAGCGCGAACCGCTCAACCTCACGGCGTCGCTCTGCTTCGAGCAGTCCTACGGCGGCGTGGATGGCGACTCGGCATCTTCGACCGAGATCTACGCGCTCCTCTCCTCTCTGGCGGGAGTCCCGATCTCGCAGGAGTTCGCGGTCACGGGATCGGTCAACCAGCTGGGCGACATACAGCCGATCGGCGGGGTGAACGAGAAGATCGAGGGCTTCTACGACGTGTGCAAGGCGCAGGGCTTCACCGGCAAGCAGGGCGTCGTGATCCCCATCCAGAACGAGCGGCACCTGATGCTGCGCAAGGACGTGGCGGAGGCGGTCCGCAAGGGCAAGTTCCACGTCTATTCCATCTCCACGATCGACGAGGGGATCGAGCTCCTCATGGGCCGGTCCGCCGGAAAGATGGGCAAGGGCGGAAAATATCATGCCGACACCGTGCACGGCATAGTGATGAAGCGGCTGAGGGAGATGAACGAGGCGCTTGCGGCCCTCTCGGAAGAAGGGTTAGCCAGGGCCATCAAAGAAGAGAATAAGCCGAAGGTTCGGGCTAAGGTTAAGATTAAGGCTAAAGTTAAGGCAAAAACCAAGGGGCGAAAGGCAAAAAGAAAAAAGCGATAGACAAATTCCCCTCCTTTGTAAGGAGGGGCTAGGGGAGGTAGATCTACCCCACCCTTACCCTCCCCCTTACAAAGGGGAGGGGCATTCGGAGACCCAATGGATTCAATGAACCGCAATATCCTGGAATCTGTGCTCGCCCTGCCGACGATGAGCTATCACGAGGTGGCGGTTTCAACTTTCGTGCGCTGGTACGCATCCGGCCTCGGGCTCTCCGTATCGGAGGATCGCGCGGGCAACCTGCTCGTCTGTTACCCTCCCCTTTGTAAGGGGAGGGCTGGGAGGGGTAGATCTGCAGGCGTGACGTTCGCGGCCCACATGGATCACCCCGGCTTCGAGGTGATAGGGTCAAACGGAAAGAAAGCGACAGTCGCGCAGTGGGGCAAGGTGGACCTCGGGGTCTTTGGGGGTTCGCGGGTATTGGTCCACACGGCAGAAGGCCCGGTGCGCGGCGCGATCGGAAAAAAACCGCTCAGGCAGAAGCACCTCGGCCGAGCCGTGTTCGAGCTCAAAGCCGAGCAGGGGGTGGCGAAGGGCGACTTCGGCGCGTTCGACATCCCGCCGGTAAAATTTTCAAAGGGGATCATACACGCGCTCGCCGCGGACAACCTCATAAGCGTGGCAGCGATCCTCGATCTCATGACGAGGTTCGCGGTCGGCCGCGCGCGCGTGAACGTCTCGGGCCTATTCACGCGCGGCGAGGAGGCGGGGTTTCTCGGCGCATTCGCCGCGATGGAGTCCAAGTTCATACCAAAGGATGCGCCGCTTGTCGTGCTCGAGTGCAGCTCTGCAAAGGGCGGCGGGGTGCAGATCGGAGGCGGCCCCGTCGTGCGCGCGGGGGACCTGCAGAGCACGTACGATCCCGAAGTCGAGGTGTGGATCTCAGGCGTCGCCTCTTCGATTGCCGCCGGTCACCGGTCACTGGTCACCGGTCACGGGTTCCGTTTTCAGCGCGCACTGTTGCAGGGTGGGCGCTGCGAGGCGTGCGTCTATGTCGCAGAAGGTTACCGCACAGGCGGAATCGCCATGCCGCTCGGCAACTACCACAACCAGGGGCCCAAGGGTTACGCCGCCGAATACGTGAGCGAGGAAGATTACGCGCACTACATCGAGCTGCTCGCCGCGCTCGCGCACAGGCCGATGTCGCGCGGCACGATGCGCGCAAAGGTCGCGCCGATCTGGAAACACTACCGCGGGCTCAAGCGAAAATTTCTGGCAAGTCGCTGAATCACAATTCCTTGAACGTAGACGTATCGAGAGCCGGCCGATTGCTCTCGCCCGAATCAGGGTCGCGGCAACCCGCGGCCGGCATCTCGCCTGCCCACCGGCCGGCAGGCGGGCAAGCCGACACCGTGCCAAAGTACGCGGCAACCCGCGGCTGGCATCTCGCAAACCGACACGGAGTTATTCTCAACTCATCCGACTAACGTTGGAATTATAGCCACCGCGGTCCCCATTGCTCGAAGCCTGCCGCGGGTCACCGCTTGCTCTGTGCCGTTTTCGATATGCAGAAGTGGCACGTAGTAAGCGGGGTTCCCCCGTTTATCGTGAAGCAATGGGGACCGCGATGGCAGGTGATTCACCGTTAGCCTTATAACCTGACCCAGACTCGGTGTCGGCTTGCTGAGCGATGAACGGGGGAAACCCGCGCACTTCATGGCACGCACAATGCGCATTGCACTTTTTGGGGCGTGTGGTAACGCGGGGCGCTTAACAGCCTGCCTGCCGGTAGGCAGGCGGGGGTATCATGGACGATGCCAGGGGCGGTGCGCAGCTGAAGGGCCTTCCGGAGAACGCATTCAGGGAGCTGAGGGTAGGCGAGGTCTATCGGCCGCTTGTGGCTGCATCCGAAATCGTGCCCGAAGTGACGTGGCGATCTGTCCTCATCGGCATACTCATGTCGATCATCTTCTCCGGCTCGATCGCATACCTCACTCTCAAGATCGGCACGGGCCTCGAGGCGGCGATCCCGATCGCGATCATAGCCGTCGGCCTCTCCTACGCCTTCCGCCGTCGCAGCACGCTGCTCGAGAATATAATGATAGTCGCCGTGGGCTCCACCTCCGGCATCGTGGTCGGCGGCGCTGTCTTCACCCTGCCCGCGCTCTACATAATGGGGCTGGGAGGACGCGCGGATCTGTTTCAGATGTTCTTCATCCCGATGCTGGGCTCCGTGCTGGGCGTGGTCCTGCTCATACCCTTGCGCCGCTACTTTGTGGCCGAGATGCACGGGAAGCTCCCCTTCCCCG
>Ga0265292_1002849_pt1 | contig 11351 bp, 14 predicted proteins | sample Munlanlewell296A_FD_189080 | JGI IMG/M metagenome (GOLD analysis project Ga0265292, IMG submission 189080) | Leachate microbial communities from a municipal landfill in Southern Ontario, Canada - Leachate well 296A | ecosystem: Engineered > Solid waste > Landfill > Unclassified | place: Canada...
AAATTAAAATGGTAATTAAAAATTCAAAATTATTACTAATAGGACTTACGCGTTTGCCGTCATCCTGAAGCCGATGTCCATCGGCTGAAGGATCTCGGCTTATATCTAAGCGATTTTCGAATAAGATTCTTCGGCCTGTTGCCTCAGAATGACACAAAAAGCCTGAATCGCGTAAGTCCTAACTAAATCATTTTTCATTTTGATTTTTAAATTTTGCATTATTATTGCTTCTTCCCCTACTTTATTTACTGCTTCGGAAATAAAAATGCGCTTCATAATAAATTAATTAATCCCTATACACATCGTGATCGCCAATAGATAATAAGGCCGCCTCATTTTTAGTATTGTATTGAAAAATAATTCGTATCCGATAATTAACTGAAAAACTAAAAACCCCTCTTAAATTTCCCTTTAGTTTATGCGCCCTCAACACTTGGTGATTCTGTCGATTTTTGAAGAACTCTATCTTTTCTAAAGCTTCCTCTTGTATTTCCCAGGGCAACGATTTGAGTTGTTTAAGAAATACCGGAGCGAAGATTAATTTAATCATACGTCCATCTTTTTCAAGATTTTCCTTAAATCACCGCGCACACCCTTACCCTCGCGTATCTCCTGTTGGGCGCGCAACACCGAAAATACAGCCTCCTCTTCGGTCAGCCGCACAATAGCCTTACGAATGATATCGGCCTTGCTGGAACCGTAGCCAACCCTTACCAGCTGGGTTACAGCCTCCTCTAATTTGGAGGTTAATGGTACAGAAACCGTGCTCATAAATGGATAAATTAAGTATTATATTATAATACTATATTATAGTATATTTTATGTCAACCACGGCGCACATACACCCAACCTTTCAAAAGTACTTCTTCGCCTACTTTTGGAATCGCTTCGGAAATGAAAATTCGTTGCATAAATTTTATCAACCCCTCTATCAATTCCACTCTTCTTTTAGAGGAATTCTACTAAAAACATAACCGATAAACGCTCCTAGAATCGTTGCGACGACTTGTGATTCTAACTTATCCCAAAATGACAATAGAAAAACTAGAGGCACCAACAATAATACACCCAAGGCTTGTACAACCGTTGTTCTTATTGGTGCGTTTTGTTTATTTAAATAACAAATAAGATAAATTGAATCGGCCGCAATAATACTTAGGGTTAATAGTGTGATAATTAACTTCATTATTGAATCAGACATATAACAAACATGATTAATAAAAACTGAATTTCTAAGTAACTATCTTCCTAAAAAAGTAACCAACGCCCAAACCAATAATTAAAACGGATAACATCAAAAAATAAGGATTTACATTATTTATCAAGTTTGACCCTTGTACCGTACCTTGCTGTTGAAATTTACTATCAATTTGTTGGACTTTTAAAGTTGTTATCTCTTTTCGTTGATTTTGTAATTGCAGTTGCAATTCCTGAATTTGGTTTTTTAATTCTTGATTTCCCTGTGACGGTGCTGTTGAAGATTTTAAAATTTGATTTTGTTGTTTAAGAAAAAATGATTGACGACAAGCTTCATATTTATTATTCATGATACACCCTGTTTCTTTATCAACTTTACATGCATTCGTTTGTTCATCTAATACGCATGCACCTATCATTGGGTTGATAAAAACTGACATAATTATGGCCGCAGCCTATTAATTAATCTGGGGAACGGAATGGCCTCGCGGATGTGCTTTAAGCCGCAAATCCAAGCCACAGTGCGCTCCAAACCAATGCCAAAGCCCGAGTGCGGTACCGAGCCGTATTTCCGCAAATCCAAATACCATTGAAATGGTTCAATGGGCAACTTTTCCGCTTTCATTCGGGCGAGCAATTTATCGTAATCGTCTTCCCGCTGTGAGCCGCCAATAATTTCGCCATAACCTTCCGGCGCCAACAAATCGGCATTAAGTACGCGGCTGGAATCCGCCGGATCGCGCTTCATATAAAACGCCTTGACCGCGGCCGGATATTTTTCCACAAAAATCGGTTTATCATAAAGCTCGGTTAACAAAGTTTCATCATCCGCCCCTAAATCATCCTGCTCGCCCATATCACTGCCCCGCTCCCGCAATTTCTGCACCGCCTCGCTATGAGTTAAACGATAAAAAGGCGGTTTGACTCTTTGCAGAATCGTTAAATCGCGCTCCAAAATTTTAAACTCGGCTAAATTAGTCTGCAGTACCTTAGCAACTATAAAACTGATTAATTCTTCCTGAATTTTTAAATTCGCTTCATGGTCAACAAAGGCGGCCTCCGCGTCCATCATCCAAAACTCTATTAAATGCCGCCGGGTTTTGGATTTTTCCGCCCGAAACACCGGACCAAAGTCAAACACCCGGCCCCACGAGGCAATCGCCGCCTCCAAATAAAGCTGTCCCGACTGGGCCAAATAAGCCGGCTGACCAAAGTAATCAACTTCAAACAGAGTGGTCGTGCCCTCGCAGGAGGTTGGCGTTAAAATTGGCGTGTCAATCTTAATATAATTCTGCTGGTTTAAAAACTCAAAAGTCGCGTTTATAATAGTATTGCGCACGCGCTGAATCGCCCATTGCCGAGGACTGCGCAGCCACAAATGCCGGTTATCAAACAAAAAATCCGGCCCATGCTCCTTTTTGCCAATGGGATATTCCGCCGATTGATTAACCAAAACAAGCTTTACCGCGTGAAGTTCATATTGTTCAAACTTAGGATGCTTGGCTACAGCTCCGGAAACTATAATTGACGATTCAATGGTCAATTTTTCACAAGTGGCCAAACTGGCTTTGTCCACCTTCCCGGCATCTATTACTACTTGAACAAAACCCGAACCGTCCCTAAGTTCCACAAACCAAATTTTGCCGGACGAGCGAAAATTAGCCACCCAGCCCTTAAGCTCCACTTCCTGGCCTAAAAAATTCTTTAATTCCGAGGCTTTAATACAGTTCATAATGGTTATAGTTTAACATTTTTCCCTTATTTTGGCAAAAAAAAGAAAAACATTAGAACACTTAACCATTGAAACACTTTAACATGAGAACGCTTTAATATTGGAGCACTAAACATCAATGTCATTCTGAATCCACATTTTTCCCAGTTGTCATTGCGAGCCGGAGGCGTGGCAATCTACAATTACTAAATTAAACTTTTATTGAATTAACATTTATCATTTAAACTATGATATTTTATCTTGTTAAAAATATAAAATTTCTCTCCCTCTCTCTCTTGGCCTAAAGCTCAAGCAGTGCTATCATAAAACCTGAACTTTTATGTTTGAAGCTAGCAAAAAATTTTTTTGGAAGCTCATAGAACCTATCTTCCCCACCATCCGCGATATTTGGGTGGGTTTAGGGTTTATGGAACACAATATACGCCAACCTTATCTATTGGGTCGGCTTAAAAACGGGTTAAACGAACTAGATTTTCGCCAGTTACTAAAAACGGCTGGTTTTGACAACGACTATATTGGCTGGATTGATCCGGACGAAGTGGTTAATATGAGAAAAATTGTTGATACTATATATCAATACCATGTCCGCTTATTCAGCGACGGCGCCATCCACGGCCATCACGAATACACTCCGGAAAGTCACCCGTTTAGGCATTTGTTTGATATTGGAATGAGCGAAGCTAAAAGTTTCTTAACCCCTTTGCTGGAAGAAATTATGATACCAGAGGCGGAGGCGGCCAAATCAAGTTCCATACTGCCCCCGCTACATTCCGCGGCTCGCCATACAAAGGATAATGATGCAGATCAATAAACGGCAAACTATTGCATTCAATCACGCCGCAGGCAGTTTGCTGATGCCACGGCTCATTGATGGCGCCAACCATAAAATCAATGCCGATTATGGAATCGTTCACCACTTGAGCGATTTTTTCGAATAATTGAACATTATCAGTATGAACTTGCGACGTTACCTCAACCGTAATACCGCCTAACCCGCGATTTACTTTTTGCCCCAAAGTTACAAATTGACCGTCCGCCGGCGCGCTCAACAAACTTAAGCCTTGGCGGTTCAATTCAAATTCAGTGGCATCGTCGATATTTAAAACGGCAAAAATATCACCGCCACTGGGAATTTTTTGGTTGGCGATTTGTACCAACTCGGCAATAGTATGGCTGCCGTCGCCGAGGACGTGCGGCAAATCGCGCCGCGCCACGCCAATCAGGCGACCGTTTATAACCGTCGCCCGGTAAACCGCCCCTTGCAATTCCTCCTCTATCAAAACCCAAGGGGATATTTTTTGCGCTGAATAAAATGCCTGCACTAACTGGCTGCGCGTTGTCACATGAATAAAAGTATGACGACTGCGCGAACCGAAACGGGGCTTAACAATTACCGGCGGCCGGACCTCGTCAAAAATCTGTAATGCCTTTTTTGCCAAAACCGCCATACCGCCGCGCGCAATTGGTATTTGCTGAACGGCAAAATTCTGCCGCATTATCAACTTGTCGTCCATCCAATCATAACCACTGCCAATTGAGCCGCGCGGGCGGGGTAAACCGTCAAAAGCGAATAAATAACCGTTATACCTCGCCACCATCAATTCTACCGAACGTCCAAACGGCCTAAATTCAAATATTTCAATACCGCGACGTTTAGCCTCCTCCCACAAGGCCCGCGTGCGCAAACTGTGGTCAGGCCGCAAATCCTTAACTATCGTCCCAATATGCAAGGCATTAGCCGTTTTCATCGCCACTAGCGCGATTTTATCCAATGGTAATTTAATAAGCCAAGGGTTAAGGCGACGCCATAACTTATCCAGCAAACGGGTGTACGGCGCCATTAACCAATCAATCGCTACCGTAAACCAAGATAAATAATGAGGCGTCGGATTAGGCCCGCAATCAGGGCAGGTTGATTTATTATTATTCATAAACGTTAGTATTCTAGCAAAAATGCCTGATTTAGAAAAGCCCGGTCTTGTTCAACCCCACGAACATAATTCACACTTGATTAGTTCTAATTTGTAAGGCTTAAGTTCGACTTTTTGGTACGGTTTACTATCATTGTTCTCCGGCGCTCTGGTAGAGTTTGACACGCCGGCGACTAATTGCGGTATTAACCGCCAACATAACCTGCTCCACCAGCTGGCGGACACGAGGCTATTTATCCGCCTTCGTTCGCCCAAGGAGGACGAAGGCTGGATAAACCCGTGGAGGCTTCATTTTGTGAAGATTTTTTAGTCCTATCTTTATAACATCAACCGCTTTAAGTCTTTTAGGACTTACGCGTTTGAGCCAAGTTCGAGGCAAAACCGAGCATTTGAGCAAGCCGTAGTAAAACTACGGTGAGCGAAAAGCAGAGGTTTTAACGAAGAAATTGGCCAAAGCCGTTTGAGGGGTCGGGCTACGCCCGCCCCTAAAGCGGCAAGCGCGTAAGTCCTATCTTTAAGAAAACCAAACCTCCCAGTACCACAAAGGGTACGGGACTTAATCCCGAACCCATCGTGGTTCGCCCCCCGCACCGCCCCGCCAATCGGCGGGACTGGTCCGCGGGTAACAAAAATGTTCAAATTAACCTGGTTTGTAATCGGTTTTCTAGCTTCCACGGCCACGCATATGATCGGCTTTATTAAACGTACCCGTAATCTGCAAAAAGAGTTGGGGCGCCGTCAGGTTGATTTAGGTGACAAATTTTGGAATAAATGGATAGGCTTTTAAAATTTTAACCATTGTCTGCGCCAAGCTGACAATTTCTGCTTAATAGTTCGCCGACGTTCCTGGTCGCGCAACAACTCCACTCCCACTGGCAAAAATGACACTAAAATAATAGCCGCCACCAGCGGCAACAAATACATTTCCACATTAGGGATGACATTGCCCAAATAATACCCCAGCGCCGTCACCCCCACCGCCCACAACAAACCACCTAATATATTATAAACAATAAAGGTAACATATTTCATGTCACCCACGCCGGCTAAAATCGGCGCCAAGGTTCTAACCCCCGGCACAAACCGCGCCAAGATAATGGTTTTGGCGCCGTATTTGGCGTAAAAGGCCTGAGCTTTGGCAATATTGTCGGGACGGAACCAAAATGATTTCTCATATTTAAAAAATTTCTTGCCCAGCCGGCGGCCAAAAGTATAGCCCACGCTGTCGCCCAGCACGGCTGCTAAAAAACACAACGTAATTAACCAATAAATATTAAAATAGCCCTGTGCCGCCAATAGACCAGCAGTGAATAATAAACTGTCACCGGGAAAAAATATGCCAATTAACAACCCGGATTCGGCAAAAATAATAAAAAACAAACCCAGATAGCCAACGGTCAGTATGATATTATATAAATCCATAATTAAAACTCCGAACTAACTTTTAATTCTTTCAACAACTTAGTTATCTTCTTAAGATTGGCGCTGGCTTCCTGTTTACAATCTTTCAAAGTCAGATAGGACATTTTTTGTTCAATCTTATACTCAATAAAACTCACCGCCTCGCTCAAACTTAATCCCCTTTTACCCAAATCATGTAGTTCCAACAAAATACCCGGTACCGTCACAAATTTAAAACATTCGGCATTTTTAACCACTTCCGCCTCTATTGTTGCCGTTGGCTCTTGGCTATGATGGGCGCGAATGGAATTAATAATGATAGCCTGGTCAGCCGGCCGCACACGCCATTTTTTTAAATATGATTTTATAAACTCACTGCTCAAGCTGGTATGACTCATCTGCACTTTGCCTTTAAGGACCGGCGAAAATACCGTATGAGCCAAATATAAAGCGGAAACAACCAAATCAACCCGGGCTTGGTGCTTAATGGCCAATTCCTTCCCTTTGGCTACAGCTAACTCAGTTAAACCCCAAGCGGGAGCACTGTTTTTGCGGGTTTGCCGCCACATCAACTGTTGGGAATTTATTATTAAACTTTTCCCGGTCATACAAAGAAATTATAAACTATCGCTCTGCTTAAAGCTAACCGCATTATTGGTTAACTGATTTTTAAGATTAATGCCTGCGCTCGTTTAATTAAATAATCAGTTATCCCGCCCCAATCAAAATATTGTTTATAGTCAGCCGGGGCGATTAAGGCAATTTTAACAATCCGGCTGGCGGGGTCGTGCGCAAACGCGCCATAAGGACACACCGCCCAAGCATAGCGCAATTGATAGTCAAATGTACCGTCGGCGGCTGATACTTTTTTCCCCAATAATCAATCTCTTCCTCAATTACCATATTATCATTCTAATGTTCTTAAGAATTTGAGAATAGTTTTACCTTGATTTGTTAAACTATGACAAACCAAATTCCCTTTATTATGCTTACTAACCAAGCCAGAAATAAACAAACGACGTAAATGTTCAGAAGCTGTTTTAACATTTATTTTTAAACGATCAGCTATTTCAAACAAAGGCAGATCAGCGTTTCGACTCAACAAGTTCATAATTTCCACCCGACGATGATTAGCGCACCCTTTCATAATACGTTCAATGACTCTATATGGTCTCATAATATATCCTCCTTTTCATTCTCAAATTCTTAAGAATTTGAGAATGAATATAATTACTAACTTGATTTAACAAACGGATTAGGGCCGGCAAAAGTAATTGATAAAACCTCATTGTTTATATAATCATGGCTTAAGCCATATTTATCAGCATATTGCGTAGTAGCGGAACCAAAAAACGCCTGACTAAAATCAAAACCCAATTTAACGCAGGCTTCTCGTACGCTCTCTTCCGAAGTTCCCTCAATTTCCACCAACGGCTCCAAATAAGGCCACTCGTCAATGGTTATATCAACCTCGTCCAATTGCCAGAGCTCGCGTTTTGACTCTTGATAAGCCTTACGTTCACAACCGACAGCTTGCAAAAATTCCACTGCCTGCTCAAAACTGGATACAGTTAAACAAATCTCTTTTTGATTCTCAATTTTGTCACCATCAACTTTTTTAAAACTCATAGTGATTTTATCACCCTCGTCCCGCACCCTCAGCCATTTCTTTCCATCAGCTAGTTCGGCTGGCGGATTAAAAGTCACGCGCCGCTGTTTATATTCCGGCCGCTCTAAAGTAGCGCCCGCGGCCTGCAAACGCCGCCTGACTTCGGTTTTATCTATATTGGGAAAAGTAGCTTCGTATTCAATATTCATATTAATAACTAAATTTATCAGCCGCGGCGCTTCGAGTTTATCTGTTAAAAATAAGCTTATTATTAAAGTAACAGATAATAAAACATATTGAAAGAAATAAAGAAGCACTGCAACCATTAACTGGTTACAGCGCTTTAAATATTTTTGGATTTTTGTTAACTATAAATTTGGTAACTGCTCTGCTAATTCAGCTACCAAACCGTACTTTCTTTCCACTTCTGTTAAATTTTCACCTTGCCGGAATGATTCTTTGCTGAGCTCTTGCCAATCCTTATCACGTAATCGCCAAGAATCATTATCAACTACATCAGCTAAATACAGCTTCCCGTTAGCCGATAAACCAAACTCAACCTTTAAATCTATAAACTTCATTTCCAGTTTGGCCCAAGCTTCCTCCAAAACGGTAAAAATCTTTATGGCCCAAGCCTCAATTTTAGGTATTAAATCTAGTTCCACCACAGCACTGATTTTAATAACTTTATTCAGCGGAGCTTCGGGTGATTGCGGCGGTTTTTTAGAACGGTAAAGATTAGCTTCATCCAACAATATTTTTTCGCTACTTTTATTAAAGGCATCGGCGTATTCCAACATAATAATTGGGTCTTCTTCGCTTAAACTATCAACAACCGTTACATCCTTATAGACTAACTGTCCGCCAGTAGTTTTGAGAAAAAGTTCAAACTTAATTTCAGCAAAACGAAATGGCTCGCCTTCTCTAGCGTAATCCGGATACCTTTTTAAGTAGCTGCCAACGGCATAACGTCTGGTAACAACTTCCAAAGGAATCATTTCACATCTGGGAGCTAGAAACTCCGTATCACTAAGCTGCTCCACATAAGCCACCGGAATGCCGTGCTTTTTCAATAATTCAAAGACTCGGGAGGTAGTTAGATTAGCGCACTTAGCTTTAGAGGCAAATTTTTTGGTAAATTTAGGATTATCAAAAGCCGTGATATCTTCTTTTTGTTCTACTATCACCAGATCCGGCCTACCAACTACTTCCCAAATTTTTTTCGTTTTACCCTCATTCAACAGGATACCTTTTTGATAATTACTCACTTTAACTTCATTTGTGCTAGTTTTGGGTGTAACAAACAACAAAGCTTCGGGAAGGCTAAACTCCTCTACTGATTTGCCTGGTTTCAAAGAAACTTCTGGTAAGTTTTCATTTACAGCAAACTCGCAAGCCTTTAAAAAACCAGCGCTGCCGACATAATCGTTAAATACAACTTGCGTACCCGGAACTTCAGTAATACTTAAGATAGCGGCCTTAGTATGGTCAATATTGTTCTCATCTTCAAAAGCCACACCAATTACGGCCATTTTGTCATCTCCCAATGTATAACGCAGATAAGCATCGCAAGTGCCGGTTAAATGATTAGCCCAGCCCGCGCCGATGATAATTGCGTCAACATCTAAATCACACAACGACCGTAAAATTTTCAATACAGCATTGGTATTGCGATGAATACTAGCCACAGTAATTCCTACTACTTCTACCTTATCTTTATTTACAGACTGAGCCAGAAACGCCAAACCATCTGCACACTGAGTAAGATCGGATTTTGACCCTACTATTACGGCAATTTTTCTTTTTTTCATTCTAACCTCATTTAAGTTATTTAATTTTACTTTTGATTAATTATCATGCTATTTTCCATTTTTCCTCTTGTACTTTAAAGATATGCTCAACTCCATTCTCAATATGAGTCATGGGATCAAAGAATAATTTAAGTTTATCTTCACCGAGCACATCAAAGGCCGTACGAGTATCAGAATCGGACAATGAGCGTTCTTTATAAAGACCTAAAATATGAACTTTATTGTCTAAAGCATAAAATGATAAGTCTTTAACATACTCGTAAGCCACATTATACTCAATACCGGCATCAATCAAAGCATTACGCACGAATTGGCCAGTCCAGACACCCCTGGATTCAACTTCCAAGTTGTGGCGCATGTTATCGGTAAAAACTACCAAACCGTCTACCACTTTGGTCAGAATTGAACACATATAATCAACCAAGATAAAGGCATCTGGTATCACTATACGTTCAACACAAGATTGTTCAATCGCACGATGGCCAGGTGTGGCAATACACTCATTAGCAGACAATGCATAACCACGCACTACGCGTGCCATCCCCATTATTCTTTCAGTAATGATCGGATTACGTTTCCAGGGCATAGCTGAAGAACCGCGTTGCGTTTTTTTCTTAGGTTCCTGAATTTCGTTGTTTCGACTGCGCATCATTTCCCAAAAGACGCGGGCTATTTGTTCCATGCTGCCGGCCACAACCTGGAGAGTATTGGCAACTGCCGCTATGCGGTCTCTTTGTAAGATTTGCGTTTCAGCGGCTGCCGGCCATAAACCAAGATATCCAAGCGCTTTAGCTTCAAATTCCGGTTTGATTGAACCATACACACCAACTGCGCCGGAAATTTTACCGTATTTTAATTCAGTCTTAAGCAATTGATTTAAACGTTCAATACTGCGATCAATAGCTTCAACAAATACCACCAACAAAGCACCAAGGGTTGTAGGTTCAGCATCTTGACCATGAGTTTCAGCCAGCATAATTGTCCATTTGTGCTCTAGTGCTTTTTTCCATAGTGATAGTTTAAGCTGTTTTAAACCATCCAACACTATAGCAACGGCTTTCCGCAATCTTAATATAAAAGCTGGGTCTTCTATATCATAAGAAGTCAACTCCTTATGGAACTCACCCTTATACTGCCCAACTCCGGCTTCCTCCAGTGAATCCATTATATCGCAAACGAAGGCAATAAGGTCATGCTGTTTTTCATCTTCATAACGCTCTAGGCGTTCCATATTAACCTTGGCATTAGTTTTGATAGCTTCATATGCCTCACTGGTTAATTCGCCAAAATGTGTTCGGGCTTTAAGCCAAGCTAGTTCAACGTCAAGCCAAAGTTGAAATTTTTTTAAATCCTCCCATAACATACCCATGGCAGGCCGGGTATAACGCTTAATCATGATTCCTCCACTGATTGTGATTAATATTTAGTTGTTAAATCGACTGTTTTGGTTCATTTTTTATGGTCAAACCTTAGCAAAAAAGCACTAAAAAGGCAAGCCGCTTGACAAACGCCATGCCTGATGATAATTTAACCTGTTCCTTAACAACCAATACCTGCCAATGACTGGCGGCGGCTTATAAAACCGGCCGTTAGACATTGGAAGGGCGGCGCAAAAAATCGCCGACAGCTCACTGGGAGTAGTCCACCCGGTGCCTTCCCCCTATTCTTAA
>Ga0265292_1002851_pt1 | contig 11343 bp, 10 predicted proteins | sample Munlanlewell296A_FD_189080 | JGI IMG/M metagenome (GOLD analysis project Ga0265292, IMG submission 189080) | Leachate microbial communities from a municipal landfill in Southern Ontario, Canada - Leachate well 296A | ecosystem: Engineered > Solid waste > Landfill > Unclassified | place: Canada...
ACCACAATTTCCACATTGTTCGAAATGGTTCATTAAGGATTGTATGAATATTCATCTCCTCGGAGTTCCTATGGATCTCGGTGCCGGACGGCGCGGGGTCGATATGGGACCTTCCGCAATACGGATCGCTGGTGTTTCTGAAAAGCTGCAATCGCTTGGACACAATGTCATCGAAGAAGGGGATATCTCTACCAAGATTCCCGAACAACAGAAGGTTAAAAATCCAAAATTAAAATATCTGCCGGAGATTGTCCGCGCCTGTTCGCTGCTTGCCGCGAAAATAGAAAAAATTCTAGACAGCGGCGGATTTCCGCTCGTACTGGGGGGAGACCATTCTATTGCGATCGGTACGATTGCAGGGGTTTCGAACTATTGTAAGAAAAAAAATAAAAAGCTCGGTGTGCTCTGGGTGGATGCCCACGGCGATATGAATACTGATGTTACTTCTCCATCCGGTAACATTCACGGAATGCCGGCTGCAGCATCCATCGGCCTGGGAGCGCTGGAACTTACTTCCATTGGCGGGGATTTCCAAAAGCTTGATCCGAAAAATCTGGTGATGATCGCTATTCGTGATCTGGATACTGGCGAAAAAGCGGCGATACGGAAGAACAATATTCCAATTTTCACAATGGAAGACATCGATAAGCACGGCATGGCGGTGATCATCACCAAAGCATTGCGTAAATTAAAAGATGTCGATTTTATCCATGTAAGTTTCGATCTTGATGCGATGGACCCGAAGGAATGTCCCGGAGTCGGTACGCCGGTAAAAGGCGGACTTGACTATCGTGAAGCGCATCTAATAATGGAGACGCTGTCGGAAAATAACCGCTTGAATTCTCTCGAAGTGGTCGAAGCGAACCCGATTCTGGATAACCGTAATCAATCGGCGGAATTTGCCGTCGAATTAATGCAATCCGGATTCGGGAAAAAAATTATTTGAATCCTTTAGCCGTTATGATGTATTGATCACCTTTTCTCAAATTCCCGAAATTCGTTTACAGCTCAAGGCAGAACGCAACGCCCGCCATTTGGTCGGCTTTGTTCCGACTATGGGCTTTCTGCATGAGGGTCATCTCTCACTCATCAAAAAAGCGAAACAAGAAAACGATATCGTTGTTCTTTCCATTTTCGTCAATCCGACTCAGTTTGCACCAAGTGAAGATCTGGATCGTTATCCGCGCGATTTGCAGCATGATGCATTGTTAGCTCAGCAGGCAGGATGTGATATTGTGTTTGTTCCACCTGTTGATGAAATGTATCCTTCCGGATTTTTGTCGTACGTGACCGTCAATGAACTTTCCACAGTGCTGGAGGGAGAATTTCGTCCGACACATTTTAAGGGCGTAACAACCGTCGTTCTGAAATTGCTGAATATCGTTCAACCGGATGTTGCGTATTTTGGTCAGAAAGATGTGCAACAAAGCATCATTCTGAAAAAGATGATCGCCGATCTGAATCTTCCTGTCCGCATCGATGTGGTGCCGACCATCAGGGAAGCCGATGGTCTGGCAATGAGTTCGCGGAACGTTTATTTGGATCCGGGACAACGAAAAAATGCAACGGTATTACATCGTTCATTATTGCTGGCGGAAACCAACATAGCATTGGGCGAGCATGATCCGAAAAAGATCGTCGATGCAATGACGGCAATGATTCTGGAACACAATCCGACACAGATTGACTATGTCAAAATCGTGGATGCACAGAACCTGCAAGAGAAACACATTCTGCAATCAGGCGATACAATAGTGTTACCGCTGGCGGTAAGATTTGGCGCCACCCGGTTGATCGACAATATCATACTTACTGTTAAATAAAAGGGAACATTGATGCCACATTTTGCAACAATCATAATGGCTGCGGGGAAAGGAACCCGCATGAAAGATTCTACCAAAGCGAAAGTGATGTTTGAAGTGAACGGAAAACCGATGGTACAGCATGTAGTGGATATTGCCCAATCACTCGGTTCGGAACGGATCATAACGATCGTCGGTTTTCAGCGAGAATCGGTCTACAATCATCTGGAGACAGTTGCTCCTTCTGTAGAATTCGCCGTTCAGGATCCTCAACTCGGGACCGGTCATGCCGTAATGCAGGCCGAACCATTTCTCCGCCGGTATGCCGGCGACGTTATCGTTCTTTCCGGCGATGTTCCGATCCTCAGGAAAGAGACAATCCAAAAATTGATCGACTATCATCGGGATAATAATGCGGCAGGAACAATTCTTACCGCTCATCTTGAAGATCCAACCGGATACGGCCGTATCCTTCGAAGCAACAGCGGTTATGTTGTTGGTATTATGGAACACAAAGATGCGACAGAAGAGCAGCGTGCCATAAAGGAAATTAATTCCGGTATCTATATCTTCGACACACGGTATCTTTTTTCTGCATTGCAGCATATCAATCCTCACAATGCACAAAATGAATATTATCTGACCGATGTGTTCGGCCATTTCTGGAAACAAAAACTTGTCGTGGCGGCAATGATGACTGACGATGCAAATGAAATTCGCGGCGTGAATACACTGGAACAGTTGCAGGAAGCGGAAGCGGCATTGAAATTACGGAACAAATAGACCGTTTTTCAAGTCTATATTGACAAAGCATGCAGTTTTTCCTAATTTGAATCAGAATTTGTTGGTGATTTTATGCGCACTCTTATAATATTGATCGCGATTGTCGGAATACAAATAGTTGCGGCGCAGTTTAAACCGAAAACGACGGAACAACCTAGAGTTTCGGACTCGTTTATTCAACCGCAGTCCACTAGCGAATGGTTTTCGCTGTTTAATCCGAACAATTTTCACATGCGTCATTCCTATTCTGCAAGTTATTCCATGGGTGGCGGAACCGGTATCGCATTGCAGCGGTATACCAATACAATGCTATATCAGTTTCTCCCGAATCTCGAAGCGCGTGTCGATCTCAGTTTGCAGCAGTCACCGTACAGCACATTCGAATATCGTCTGCAAAATCAATTCAACAAGGCGTTTGTCAGCCGCGTAGAGTTGAACTACCGTCCAACGGATAATACGGTGATCCGGCTACAATATCGCGAAATTCCGTATTCGTATTTCGGATCCAGATACAATAGGCCATTCGGCGGAATGTTTTCGGGGCTTGACGAATACGAAGATTGAACAAATTTCACCATCCCACAATGATTATACTTCAATAACCGAGTAGTCATCATGACCCCTCGGTTATTTTTTTGCCAATGACGCAGCCGAATAATAGAAAGAAATTGTTCAACATCGCAATTGCGCTACTGATCGTTTTTAATTGTATCCAAATCTACGGTATCGTAACCCACACCGTTACCCGCACTGCGTCTGCACAAACAATACAGGATGATACAACGCACAATCCGATTCAGATTAACGTATTGAACGGGTGCGGCATCAGCGGAGTTGGCAGCAAGATGACGGCATTTTGTCGTTCTTCGGGTTACGATGTTGTGGAAATGGGAAATTATAAATCATTCAATGTTGAACATTCCATCGTTATCGACCGGAACGGAAAAATGGAGGATGCGGTACGGCTGGCTGCGGTGTTGGGGATTTCGAAAGGAAATGTCATACAACAATTCAGTAACGATCAGATGGTAGCCGCATCGGTTGTAATTGGAAAAGATTTTCAATCATTAACACCATGGAAATAATAGGAGTACAGTGACCTCAAAAAGTCTTGCAAAAGTGATTGCCCACGCTGCATTGAGCAAAAAAGCACACGATGTAACAATTCTCGACCTTCGTAAACTTACCACCATGACTGATTATTTCGTCATTTGTTCTGTCGATTCGGATACCCAGGCACGCGCAGTTGCGGATGCCATCAAAAATGAATCGCTGGATAAAGGTGAATCATCCGTACGAAAGGAAGGATATAGTGAAGCCCGCTGGGTGTTGCTGGACTATGTGGATGTTGTCGCACATGTCTTTCATAAAGAGACCCGGGAATTCTACAGCTTGGAGAAACTCTGGGGTGATGCAACATTTGAATACGTGAATGATGATCCGGCCCGGAATGTACGATCCCGGGTTAAAGCCGATACTGCTCAACCGACAAAGAAAAAATCTGTGCGAAAGAAGACGGCGAAAGAATGAAAGCGCTCTTACAACAACAACTTAATACCATTATCGCCGAATTACAGTATCCCGCCATCGATATAAACTTTGATACGCCGAAAATGGAAGCACATGGCGACCTGACATCGAATGCAGCATTGTTGCTGGCAAAAACTGTCGGCAAAAATCCACGGCAGGTCGCTCAGTCCATTGTGGAGCGGCTGAAAATTGACGATTCATTCCTTTCGGCGGTGGAGATTGCCGGTCCCGGATTTATCAACTTCCGGTTTTCCACGAAGTATGTTGTTGAACAGGCAACAAAAATTTTAAAAGAATATCACTCATTCGGCAAATCGCAGGCAGGCAATGGAAAAAAAACCAATCTCGAATGGGTCAGTGCAAATCCGACGGGATTGCTTCACGCCGGACACGGACGACAGGTATTAATTGGACAAGTGATAGGGAATTTGCTGGAATGGACCGGTCATGATGTTACGCGGGAATACTATTTCAATAATGCCGGCAATCAGATGCGGACACTGGCAGAAAGCATTTATGCCCGTTACCGTCAGGAACTTGGCGATGATTATCCATTACCGGATGAGGGATATAAAGGGGAGTATATCACTGACATTGCCAAAGAGATTATTGCGGCGAAAGGTGATACGTTAAAGCAAACGGATGAGGAACGAACATATTTCAAAAGATATGGTGAAGAATGGTGTTTTAAAAAAATTAAACTGACGTTGGCGCGCCTGAATGTAAAACACGACGTGTTCTACAACGAAGATTCACTTTATACGACTGGGAAAATCACCGAGGTGATTGAAGAATTCAAGAAAAAAGACCTCGCCTATGACAGTGAAGGGGCGGTATGGTTCCGTGCGACTAAATTCGGAGCAGACAAAGATCGAGTTATTGTAAAAAGTACGGGCGAACCGACATATCGCCTTCCCGACATTGCGTATCACCGGGAAAAATTTCGCCGCGGATTTGAATTAATTGTGGATATTTTCGGCGCAGATCATATTGCTACTATTCCGGACGTTTTAAACGGCGTCAACGCGCTGGGATACGATACGAAGGATGTCAAAGTGATCATTCACCAGATGGTCTCATTTGTGAACGGCGATGAAATTGTTAAAATGTCGAAGCGTAATGCAAAAACATATACGCTGGATGACCTGATTGATGAGGTGGGAGTAGATGCAGTGGCATATTTTTTTGTTATGCGCAGCGTCGGTACGCATCTTGAGTTCGATATTGCACTTGCAAAAGAACAATCCGATAAAAACCCGGTGTATTATCTTCAGTATGCACATGCTCGAATCGCCAGCATCCTTCGGCATGCCGCAACAGCCGAAATACATGTTGACGATGTTGCTACGTTATTGGCAACAACAGATTTTTCGTTAATTAAAGAGAAAGAAGAGATTGATCTTCTGAAAAAATTGCTTGCATTTCCTGAAATTGTAAAGAGTTGCGCATTTTCCTTTGAACCGCATCGCCTAACTACATATCTGAGGGAAGTTGCCGAGACATTTCACCGCTTTTATCACGAACATCGTGTCATTAACGACGATAAACAACTCATGCAAGCACGATTAACAGTCTGTTTAATGACGAAAATTGTTATTGCAAACGGCTGCAAAATTTTAAGTGTTTCTTGCCCTGAAAAAATGTAATTTTGTTCAATAATGAAGGATCAACATCGCCTCGTTTTTGTTACCACAGTACAGACACTCACTCGCGTTTATTGCGATATTCTTTGGAAATCCTGCTAGTTTTTCATAAATTCCATAATACGATCAAATTTTAAAGGACTGATGAAAAATATCCTAATCACCGGCGGGGCCGGTTTTATTGGGAGTAATTTTGTTCATTTTATGTTGAGCAAATACTCCAATTATGCTATAGTAAATTTTGATGCCCTGACATATGCCGGAAATCTTGAAAATTTAGCGTCAATTGAAAATAATCCTCAATACCGCTTTGTTAAAGGAGATATCTGCAACAAAGATCATGTGATCTCCGTGCTGCGGGATAATTCCATCGATACAATTGTTCATTTCGCTGCCGAATCGCATGTCGACCGAAGTATTTCCGGACCGGCAGTATTTGTACAGACTAATGTCGTTGGCACGCAGGTTTTATTAGATGCGGCACGAGAAATAGGGATCGAACGATTTCTCCATGTATCTACCGACGAAGTCTACGGTTCCTTAGGCACTACCGGTTTTTTTACCGAAGAATCTTCGATTCGTCCGAACAGCCCCTATTCTGCCAGCAAAGCATCTTCGGATATGTTGGTGATGGCCTACCATCACACGTTTGGGTTTCCCGGCCTTGTGACCCGCTGCTCGAATAATTACGGTCCGTATCAATTTCCTGAAAAGCTGATCCCACTGATGATCACAAATGCATTGAATGACCGCTCTCTGCCAGTGTATGGAGACGGATTAAATGTGCGTGATTGGCTGTATGTTGAAGATCATTGTTCCGCGCTTGATGTGGTGCTGCATAAAGGAACAATTGGGGATGTCTACAACATCGGCGGTCACAATGAATGGAAGAATATTGATATCGTGAAATTAGTATTGAAGGAACTCGGAAAACCGGAGTCACTCATTTCGTTTGTGAAGGACCGCCCCGGTCACGACCGCCGGTATGCAATTGATGCAGTGAAAATTAAAAACGAACTCGGCTGGGTGCCAGCGTATCAGTTTGAAGTGGGAATTAAAAAAACGATTGAGTGGTATTTGCAGAACAAATTGTGGTGGGAACGAATTACCAGCGGGGAATATAAAAAATATTATGCTGCACAATATTCGGAGCGGGAATAAATGATGATGAAATTATTGAACAAATTCTCGTTGGTGGTAATGCTCGCCTGCATCATGAATTTTTCATCGTCGCAGGTTCGCGATCGAAGCACGGAATCGGAAGAGTACAAAAAAACGCCTCAGGGTATCAGCTCGACAGTGTCTGTAGTGATGGATGGTCCGGTCGATCCGAAAGAATATATTATCGGCCCCGGTGATATTTTTGCCGTGAGTATTTGGTCCGCCGTACCGCTGAATTTTCAGGTTCCTGTCACTCCAGAAGGGACTGTTGTGATTGCCACCGTTAATGAGGTTGCAATCAGCGGAATGACATTGGAAGAAGCCAAAAAAACAGTCCTTACCGAGATTAAGAAAAAATATATATCTGGAACGGCATCGTTTACACTCTTTGTTCCCCGTACATTATCGGTAACACTCAAAGGCGCAGTCGCCGAAGAGGGGAAACGATATGTGCAGGCAACTCAACGAGTGGATATGGTGGTGAATTATCACAAAGATACACGGGATGACGAAGAACTCAATGAGGTTATCGGTGCACAACGTAACATTATTCTAGAACATCGTGATGGCTCTCGTCAGTATGTCGATATTGAGAAATATTATGCGACAAAACAGAACACCTACAATCCATTAGTTCGTGATGGTGATGTGATCATTGTTCCGCAAAAAGCGATAGAACAGAATTTCGTTGCAGTCTATGGGGCGGTGAACAAACAAGGCTCGTATGAATTTGCCGACGGAGATAGCCTGATTGGAATGCTGGCCATTGCCCGCGGTTTATCGAAGATTGCAGACAGTACGAACATTGTTTTAACACGATATGACGATCAAAGTAAGACAATAACGGCAAAGGTTGATCTAAAAAAAATCAGGCAGGGATTACAGAGTGACATTCCACTACAGAGAGGCGACCGAATCCTCGTCTATGAACAATACCTCAGTCAAAAATCGACGATCGTAAACGTCTCGGGAGAGGTGAAGTTCCCTGGAACGTATCCGATCACCAAAGACTCGACATATTTGTCGGAGATTATTGCACAAGCGGGTGGTGTGACAGAATATGCTTCTTTGAAGAACTCTCAATTATTTCGACATACGGTGAATTCATATCAAATCGGGGTTGAACGCTTGGAAAGCGGTCGAGGCGGTATCACATCTGATGATAGTGCATATTATTACATGGAAACCGATATTCGCATCAATCGTGAATTAGTGATAACGGATTTCCCCGAGGTGATCGGAAAGAAAAATTTGGCAAAAGATATTCTTTTGAGAGACGGAGATGACATCCACATCGCTCGGAAGAAAAAAACGGTGTATGTCTTCGGTCAGGTGATTAATCCGGGTCATGTCTTGTTTTCTCCGGGTAAGGATGTCAATTTTTATATTGAGGCGGCCGGTGGTATCACCGATGATGCGCGGGAAGATATTAAAGTGATCAAAGGGGCAACGCGTCAATGGCTTGATCCTGAGAAGACGACAATTGAAGAAGGGGACTATGTGTGGATTCCCAAAGAACCATACCGTCCGTTCAGCTATTATTTGACAGTGTACAGTCAGGTGTTCGGTATCGTGGCAACAGCGGTGAGTTTAATAATATTGGTATCAAGGTAAACTAATGGGAGAATCAATGGAAGTACGTTCGGTTTCCTTCTTGGATGTTGTTGCATTAATGTTGAAATGGAAAAAATTGATCCTGTGGAACCTTATTATCATTACCGGAACAACAATCATCATCAGTTTTTTTCTTCCCCGGTATTATAAATCTACCAGCAGTATCCTTCCTTCGGAAAAGAATGACCTGCTTTCAGGTCTGGGAGGAGCAGCCGCTCTGTTAAAGAATTTCAGCTCTTCGCCGATCAGCCGCATTGCCGGGAAGCAAACGATTGATTTTATGGGAATTCTCAACAGCCGTTCCGCGATGGATTCTGTGGTTGAGAAGTATAATCTAATTTCCGTATACGAAGTTCCTGAGAAGTCACGGGAAAAAGCAATTAAAATTTTACGAGCGAATGTTGAGTTTACTCTGAAGGAAGACAATACGGTGGTGATCGATGTATTCGATGAGGATGCTGTCCGGGCTGCGTCCATGGCTAATTATTTTGCCGAAATATTAAGCTCCATCAGTAATCGTATGATGGGGCAACAGGCACGGCTGAATAAGGAATTTATTCTGGGACGGCTTATGGAGACCAGGCAGAAGTTGAAAGAGTGTGAAGAATCGCTCCGAGCGTATCAGGAAAAACATGCTTCGATGATTATTCCCGCAGAAGCCGAGGAATCGATGAAGGGAATTGCAGAACTGTATGCACAATCTGCAAAAAATGAAATCGCAATATCCGTGTTGAAGCGGAATTATGGTTCCGGGAATGAACAATTAAAACTGCTGAATGTTGAACAGGAGGAACTGAACAAGCGTCTGATGAATGTTCCTCAGGTCGGATTGGAGTATTTGCGATTATATCGAGAAATGCTCATTCAACAAAAGATTTTTGAATTCCTTGTACCAATGCTTGAGCAAGCACGGATAGAAGAAAACAAGGATCTTCCGATTGTGATGGTGCTGGATAGCGCTATTGTAAGCGAACGACCCGACAAACCGAGTAAGCGTGTCTATGCTTCCGTTGCTGTAGTTGTGAGCATCTTTCTGTCCATTTTGCTGATTTCAGTTCTGGAATATTACTCCTATGTTCGCGACCAATATCCCGAGAAGTACAAAGAAATTATAACGTTGCTCACCGGGAAACAACGGGATGTAATGTGATATACCGCGAACAGATTTCCGGATATCATGCGCTATACCGCAGTATTAGTGCGGTTGCATTTTGCCTGTTCATTTGCGTTGTCGGACTCACGATCTATTACGACGATATCGAGATCGTTGGTTCCATGATGCCCGAACAAAATATTTATACGATTAAAGTGTTTGGACTGGATATTCTGGATCATTTCACCATCGCGTTGTTTGCCTGCTCTATCATCCTTATTATTCTCACCGATACCATGAGTATTTCATGGTTTCATCCGTATGTCTTCATCCTCTTTTGTTTGTATCTCTTCGGATTTATTGTCGGCTTTGTGTATGGTTTTTTTTATGACTATTCGGTCGCTCAAATTTTCAGGGATTTCCAACAAGTGCTGTATCTCTGCATGTATTTTTTCTCTGCTTATACTATTATTAATACCCGTTCGCGGTGGAGATTTTTTGTCTTCAGTTTGATCTTGTTCTTTTTTTTAAAGAATGCATTTATTATCTCCCGATTTTTCACCGGTGATCTTAAGGTATTCGGCGAATTTGCTGTCAGAGCAACCCAAAGTTCCGACAATATGATTTTCCCGATTTTCTTTTTTCCTGCGATGATTTACGCGCTGCGCGACGACGTCGCCCCGATCATCAAAGGGATCTTTTTAACATTTGGCATTCTGTACCTCACCCATTCCATACTGGGTGTGGGAAGAACGCTGTTTGTTGTGTTCGGCGTCTGTTTCTTTCTGGTGGCCCGGAATCTAGAAAAAAAAGAGAGAAGGCAGATTGCAAAATTTGCGGTGATATTTTCCATTATTTTTGTTCCGTTCACAATAAGTCTGTTTCCACGATTTTTTGAGTTTGCTTTTTTTTATAAGTTCTTGTCAATTTTCGACTGGTCGGTGGCAGGTGATAGATCGAATGCCACAAGAACACTGGAAATCTATAATGTGCTATACCGTGTTTTCGAACAAACAAGTTTTGTGTTTGGTATGGGATTGGGAAGCTGGTGGGACGACAGATTTTTACGTCTGCTCCCGGATGCCGGTTCAGGATTTGATTTTAAACCACGTCATTTCGGCACACATTTGTGGCCTGTTACACAGATCCTGAAAATCGGATTTGTTGGATTGGCAGTGTACTGGTATTCCATGGGGAAAATGCTCCTTCGCATGAATTCAATTCACAAACAGATCGATCGAACTACCAGTGACCATTCGTTATATCTGGGATTATTCATCGGATTGATTGCGGCACTTATGATCAGTGCAGACTTCATCCGGCTGTTTATGTTTGTCGGTATTGCGATTGCACTATTGGCACGGTATGAATCGTTCGGTGTCATGGAAGCGGGTCATCGATCGGTATGACATCGGAAAAAATAATTAAGAACAGCATTTTTCTCGGTGGCAGTAAGATTATTGCAAAATTATTGACCACTGTGTTTACACTGGCAATTGCACGGTGGAGTGGCAATGAACAATTTGGCGTCTATTCTACAATTCTGACATATATCTCATTCTTCAGCATTATTGAAGAATTCGGATTGACTTTACCGCTGATCAGAAAAATAGCCAAGAGAGATCAGCAACCAGGGAAGTACATTTCTGAGATCTTCGGATTGAAACTGTTATTATCCGTGCCGGCGTTTGTTTCTTTTCTGGTGTTTACCCAGATC
>Ga0265292_1002852_pt1 | contig 11341 bp, 10 predicted proteins | sample Munlanlewell296A_FD_189080 | JGI IMG/M metagenome (GOLD analysis project Ga0265292, IMG submission 189080) | Leachate microbial communities from a municipal landfill in Southern Ontario, Canada - Leachate well 296A | ecosystem: Engineered > Solid waste > Landfill > Unclassified | place: Canada...
TTTAAAGAAACCACGATCAAGATGCTGCCGGAAGAAGTATTGCGCATGAAGGGGATAGTGGATGGCCTGCTGGAGTATTCCAAACAGCATGCGCTTAAGCTTTCTCCTATCAATTTAAAAGAAGTGGTGGAGGGTGTTTTGGCGGTGGTGGCCTACGAAGTCCGCAAAAATTCGGTTGAGGTAAAAAAAGAAATCCCGGAGGCCCTCCCGCTGGTGATGGGCGACAAGAACTGTTTGATGCAAATCCTGCTAAACCTGGTCAATAATTCCATCCAAGCCATGCGGCGCGGCGGCACCTTAAATATCAAACTGGAAGACCTGGGAGCGCGCGTGGTAATGAAGGTTACCGATTCAGGTATCGGTATCCCCAAAGAGCGCATCAAAGATATTTTTAACCCATTTTATACTACCAAGGATATTGGAACAGGTTTGGGTTTGGCCATCACCCAAAAGCTGGTTGAGGAGCATAAGGGCACGATTGACGTTTCCTCCATTGTTGGCCAGGGCACCACGTTTGCGGTTTACTTGCCGGTGGCCACTGCTACGTGATAAAATCCACTTTTACCTCGGCGGGGAGCGTGTTGGCGTAGCGATGGTTGAGAATTAGAAAATGAACTATAAAGAAACATTAAACTTACCAAAGACCGATTTTCCCATCCGGCCCAAGTTTGCGCAAATTGAGCCGGACCTGCTGGCTTTTTGGGAAGATAACCAGATTTACCAAAAAATGCTGGAGAAAAACCGCGGCACAGAGAACGCGCCGGAGAAAAAATTTATCCTCCACGATGGCCCTCCGTATCCCAACGGCGACATCCACCTGGGCCATGCACTCAACAAGATACTAAAAGATATCGTCATCAAATATAAATCCATGTGCGGTTACTTTGCGCCTTATTTGCCGGGATGGGATTGCCATGGCCTGCCAATCGAGAGCCAGCTGATCAAAGAGTTGGGTGGGCAGTTGAAAGACCTGCAGGCAGAACACGGCGACAAGTGGAAGGTAGAATTTCGCAAGCTTTGCCGTGATTATGCCTTGAAATACGTTGATCTGCAGCGCACTGAATTCAAAAAATTGGGCGTTTTGGGCGAATGGGAAAATCCTTACCTGACCATCAACTTTGGTTATGAGGCCCGGACTGTAGAGCTGTTTGGGATTTTGGCGGAGAAGGGTTTTGTTTACCGGGGACTGAAGCCCATTCACTGGTGCCCGCATTGTGAAACTGCCCTGGCCGAAGCTGAAATCGAATACGCAGACGAAAAATCACCCTCGATTTACGTAAAATTTAAAGTGCACAAGGCTAATTTTTCTGACGCCAAACTTAAACCTTTGGCGGATGCTTTAAATAATAATGCTGTCTATTTTGTTATCTGGACTACCACGCCCTGGACCCTGCCGGCCAATGTGGCGGTGGCGCTGCATCCGGAGTATGAATATGTGCTTATGAGAGTCAAAAGTCCGATGACCAAAGTCCAAGATCCAGCGTCCGGGGTTGCACAAGAAGAGGTCTATATTTTGGCGGAGGCGTTAGTTGATTCATTTGTTAAAAAGATCGGCGGAGAAAATTACAAAATCATAGCCAAGACCAAGGGGAAGTATCTTGAGGGAATTATCTGCGCGCATCCGTTTGCAACCTTACCGACGGGAGCGGCGCGAGAGTCAATTGTAGTATTGGATACCTACGTAACGCTGGAGCAGGGGACCGGGTGCGTGCACATTGCCCCGGGACATGGCGAAGAGGATTATAAAGTTGGCCTCAAATATAAGCTCCCGATTATCATGCCGGTGGATGCCAAAGGATATTTTACGGCGGAGGCGGGCGGCTTGGCGGGCACGCATTATGATGCTTCAAACAAAATAATTACAGAGTTAATGAAAGAAAACGGCAGTTTGCTTTGCCTGGAATTTATCAAACACCCGTACCCGCATTGCTGGCGGTGTAAAAAACCGGTGATTTTTCGCGCTACCGAACAATGGTTTATTTCTGTGGATAAAGATGAATTGCGTGCCCGTGCTCTGCAACAGATTACTGGAGTTAATTGGTTCCCGGGGTGGGGTGAAAACCGCATCCGCGGCATGGTGGAGTCGCGCCCCGATTGGTGTATTTCGCGCCAGCGTTCTTGGGGAGTGCCGATCCCGGCTTTTTATTGTAAAAAATGCGGCAAGGTCCACGTCACCGGAGTTTTTAACCAATCCATCCGCCAGCTTTTTGCGGTGGAGGGGAGCAATGCCTGGTTTGCCAAAGAGGCGGCTGAAATTTTGCCGGCGGGCACAACTTGTGATTGCGGCGGCTCCGCATTCAAGAAAGAAACCGACATATTAGACGTCTGGTTTGAATCCGGCGCCAGCCATTTTGCGGTCATCAAAGATAATCCGCAATACGACTGGCCGGCAGATTTGTATTTAGAGGGCAGCGACCAGCACCGCGGCTGGTTCCAGACCTCGCTGTTAACCGCAGTGGCGGCGTTTGGCACTGCACCCTATAAGGCGGTATTGACTCACGGGTTTACGGTGGACGAAAAAGGCAAAAAGATGAGTAAGTCACTGGGCAATGTGGTCAACCCCCAAGCCGTGGTAAAAAAATACGGCGCCGATGTTTTGCGCCTCTGGGTGGCCTCGGCTGATTTTCGCGATGACATGAGTGCGTCGGACAATATTTTGCAGCAGATTTTTGACGCCTATAACAAAATCCGCAACACCTGCCGATTTTTGTTGAGTAATCTTGGCGATTATGTGCCGCCGTCCGAGGCCCAATCAGCCGCCACGCTTCTGGAAATTGACCGCTGGATTCTTTTGCGTTTGGCAAAGTTGATTGCCAGGGTTGAATCGGCCTACGACGAATTTGAATTCCACGTGGTGTACCACTCGGTTTACGATTTTTGCGTCAAAGATTTGAGTGCGTTTTATCTCGATTTGTCCAAAGATCGCCTGTACTGCGACGCAAAAAATTCCGCCGCGCGCCAATCTGCGCAATTTGCCGTGCACACTATCTTGTCGGCATTAATTGGGTTATTGGCCCCCATCACGCCGTTTTTGTCGGAAGATTTACTGCGCTACCGGGTGCCACGGACCGGAACTTTGCCGCCGGCAGAAAAACCGCAACCCAGCGTGTTGCTTTCTGCTTTTCCGGAAGTACCGGAGGCATATTTTGATAAAGCGCTGGAAGAACGTTGGGATCGTTTGCTCGAAATCCGCGCCGAGGTCTACCGCGTACTTGAAATCTCCCGCCAAAACAAGGGGATCGCTGGATCAGTTGAAGCCGAGGTTGAAATCTATGCGGCCGAAAATACTTACAAATTTTTAAAATCCGTATATAATATGCTGTCATTGGTTTTTATTTGTTCCGAGGTGGTGTTGTTGGAAGAAGCGGCGGCACCGCCGACGGCGATTCAATCCGAAAAAATAAAAGGCCTGAGTTTTGTTGTCCGCCAGGCCCCCGGCAAAAAATGCGTTCGCTGCTGGAATTTTAGAGAAAGTGTTGGCGAGAATGCGGATCATCCAGAGCTTTGTGAGAGATGTGTGAAGGCCGTGGCGGGCGGCAAGTTTTAAAATCGGTGGACAGATTTTGTGCGCGAAAAGAAAGGATAAAAACAATGGTAAAGTGCGACATCAAAGATAAAGGGTTAGCGAAAAAAGGTAAATTGCGCATCGAGTGGGCCGAGCATGATATGCCGGTTTTGTCCCAGGTAAAAGAAAAGTTTGCGAAAAACCAAATTTTAAAGGGTAAAAAAATGAGCGCGTGTCTACACGTTACCGCCGAGACCGCCAATTTGGTGCGGGCGCTTAAGGCCGGCGGGGCGGATATTGTTTTGTGCGCGTCCAATCCGCTTTCCACCCAGGATGATGTGGCGGCGTCTTTAGTGGCAGATTATGGGATTTCGGTTTATGCTATTAAAGGTGAAGATAACCAAACTTATTACAAGCATCTGGTTGCGGCCGTAGAACACTCTCCGGTGGTTACGATGGATGATGGATGCGACTTAGTTACGTTAATTTCTTCCAAATACCCCAAAATTGCCGCGCAAATTATCGGCAGTATGGAAGAAACCACCACCGGCGTCATTCGCCTCAAAGCCATGGAGCGGGACGGGGCGCTGAAATTTCCGGTATTTGCGGTGAATGATGCATTGACCAAAAACCTTTTCGATAACCGCTACGGCACTGGTCAGAGTACAGTTGACGGCATCATCCGCGCTACCGATTTTCTGTTAGCGGGCAAAAACGTTGTAGTGGCTGGCTATGGATGGTGCGGAAAGGGGTTTTCCATGCGCTGCAAAGGCATGGGATCAAATGTCATTGTGACCGAAGTTAACCCGGTCAAAGCCATTGAAGCGGCGATGGATGGTTTTCGGGTCATGACCATGGCGGAGGCGGCCCCCATTGGTGATTTATTCTGCACGTTGACCGGGAACATGCATGTAATCCGTCCCGAGCATTTTAGTAAAATGAAAGATGGTGCCATTGTCTGCAATTCCGGCCATTTTGATATTGAGCTTGACCTGAAGGGCCTGAAGAAAATGGCCAAAAAAGAAATCAAGAATGTGCGTAATTTTGTGGACCGGTACGTTTTGCAAAACGGGCGCAGTGTTAACGTTTTGGCGGAAGGGCGCCTGGTCAACCTGGGGGCGGCAGAAGGGCACCCGGCTTCGGTTATGGATATGAGCTTTTCGACCCAGGCGTTGGCCACCGAATATGCGATTAAAAACAAGAGAAAATTGATGCCCAAAGTTTATGACGTCCCGGACGAAATTGAAAATTGGGTAGCGACGGCAAAATTAAAATCGATGGGGATTGCAATTGATAAATTGACGCCGGCCCAGGTAAAATATCTGGTATCGTGGCAAGAAGGAACGTAGGGATTTAATTAAAATACGGGCCAAGGTTTAGGAGATAAATATGCAAGAAACTAATTTGCCGGAAGAAGAAACCAAGCTAATCCATAAGCTAAGCCACAATATCGAGAAACTGGCGGCGCATATGGAACGGGCCAGCTTTCATGAATATGCGGGGATGTTTAGGCACCCTATTAAGTTTATCTTTTTTAACTTTGCGGCAGGGATTGCGCGTGGTTTTGGCCTGGCGGTGGGGATGTCGCTTTTGGTGGCGCTGGTTTTGTATTTGCTGGCCAAAATGATTGACCTGCCGTTTATTGGCTACCACATTGCGCAAATAGTGGCGACGGTCAACCAGTATTTGGCGGAAGGAAAAGCGCTGTTAAAATAATTTAATGAACATCTTCTTTTATGTGCCGGCCATATTAATTTTTCTATTGGACCAAATTTCGAAACGTTGGGTGGCGGCCACCCTCCATCCCAACCAATCAATTCCGATCATAAAAAATGTCCTGCATTTGACTTATGTGCAAAATACGGGGGCGGCGTTTGGGATATTGCGCGGCGCCAACTGGTTTTTACTGGGGGTGGGGGTGCTGGTGCTGGCGGTGGTATTTTATTTTCATTGCCGCTTCAGTGCCCGCGACCGATTGCTGCAGGTGATTTTAGGCGCAATTTTTGGCGCCGCGCTGGGGAACCTCATTGACCGGCTGATCTTTGGCCACGTGGTTGATTTTATTGATTTTCGCTTTTGGCCGGTGTTTAATTTTGCGGATACGTTTATTAATCTGGGAGTGGCGGGCTTGGTCGTGATGTTGATTTTGAGCAGAGATAAAAAAACGCAGCAACCGTCATGAAAGTTTCGACCACCATGGCGCAGCGTTAGGAGTTTTTCGTGCATCCAATCTTATTTCAACTTGGGTTTATTACCATCTATGCCTACGGCTTCTTTGTCGCACTGGCTTTTTTAGTTGGGGTGGCGCTGTCGATGTGGGTTTTGAGCCGGCGGGGTTTGTATTCAGATAAATTATGGGACTTGGCGCTGTTGATTATGATTTTGGCAATCGTGGGCGGCCGCGTTTTTTATGTGATTGAATTTTTTCCGCAGTATCTGCAAAACCCGCTGGAGATGTTAATGGTGTGGCGCGGCGGCCTGGTATTTTTTGGAGGGTTAGTTTTTGCACTGGCCGGCACGCTGGCGTTTTTAATGCTGCACAAAATGCCGCTTTGGAAAATTTTAGATGCGATCGTGCCGGGGACAATTTTGGGCTATGGGATTGGGCGTCTGGGCTGCTTTTTTAACGGATGTTGTTACGGTTGCGAAACCAATCTGTCCTGGGCGGTGCACTTTCCGGGGACCTTGGGATTACGCCACCCCACCCAGCTTTATGCGACGGGATTTGCTTTACTGGCGGCTGGATTTTTCCTTTGGTTTTTACAGCGCAAAAAATATGACGGGCAGGTGTTTGCGCTGGGATTGTTATATTATGGCGGCTATCGCTTTTTGATTGAATTTTTACGGGTTAATCCCCGCTACCTCCTGGGCTTGTCCGAAGCGCAACTGATTGCGATGATTATTTTTGCGGCGGCGCTGGTTTTGCTTTTTTTGTTGCCGCGCCGCAACCGATAATATTTATGCGCCAAATTATTGTTGATAATAAAGCCGCCAAACAGCGATTAGATGTATTTTTATGCAATTGTTTTGCTGCCTCCCGCGACCCTCAAATTATTAGCCAAGCACCATTTTCTCGCGCCCGCGTCCAAAAATTGATTAAGGACCAAAATGTTCTGATCAATAACCGGGCCGCGGCGCCAAGCTATAAAGTGCGTGTCGGGGATAATATTACCTATACCGTGCCGCCGCCGCACGCAATCCGCGCCCAACCGCAGGCTATCCCGCTCTCAATTATTTACGAAGACCGCGATATCATTGTGATCAATAAACCCAAAGGGATGGTGGTGCATCCGGCGGCGGGCAATGCGGAAAATACTTTGGTGAACGCGCTTTTGCATCACGTTAAAGACCTGGCGGGGGTGGGGGGTGCCTTGCGTCCGGGCATTGTGCACCGCCTGGATAAGGATACTTCAGGGGTGATGGTGATTGCCAAAAATGACTTGGCGCACCAGAGCTTGACGCGTCAGTTTAAAGATCGCGTTGTCAAAAAGACCTATTGGGCTTGGGTGCACGGGATCCCGCGCGTCAAATCCGGAAAAATCGAAACCCGGTTTGGCCGGCATCCGGTCAATCGGAAGAAAATGGCGGTTTTTGAAAGCCCGCGGTCTGCTGTCGGGAAAAGTTCACATCAACAAAAAATTGCGATTACAAATTACAAAGTCCTTAAAACATTTGATAAATATTCTTTGCTGGCAGTAAATATCGAAACCGGCCGCACGCACCAAATCCGGGTGCATCTCAATTATTTGGGGCATCCGGTGGTGGGAGACCAGGTTTACGGCAAACGCAAAAATGATTGGGGGGCCAAAACGCAACTGCTCCATGCCAAGAAAATTGCGTTTTTGCATCCGCGTACCGGAAAGTTGGTTGAATTTGAAGCGCCACTGCCGGCAGAGTTTGTAACTTAAGAAATCGTATATCCCGCAAAAGCCCCAAAAACCACGGGGATGGACAATAATACTGCCAGATCCGGGATCGAAACCGGGATTTTTATGTAGGCCGAAAGCAGGAAAATTGAAGCGCCAAAGAGCAGTCCGATTCCCATGCCTTTTAAAATACTGAAGTGATTGATGTGCTTGATCTTTTGCATCTACTTATATATCGTATCCACAGAGAAAAAATTGCATATTTTGGGCAAATTATTTTGTTATAATGTCGCCTATGTTATTGGCTTTGGATATTGGCAATACTACCATCGCCTTTGGTCTTTTTGAAGGCGGGGAGTTGAAAAAAACCGGCCGAGTTTTGGACCCGGAGCAGCTGCCGTTTGCGTCTTTTTCAAAAGTTTCCCGGGTGGTGGTGGCTTCGGTCGTGCCGCGCTTGGACCCAGTCGTGCGTTCACTGATTAAGCGGCGGCTAAAGATTATTCCCAATTTTATTTCGTATAAAGATATCCGTCTGAAAATCACTTTAAAAAACAAGGCCGAAATCGGCGTAGACCGCCTGGTGGATGCTTATGCGGCGTATAAGTTTTACGGCGGGCCAGCCATTGTAGTGGATTTTGGGACGGCGACAACTTTTTGCGCGGTTGACAAAGACGGGAGATACTTGGGCGGTGCGATTGCCCCGGGGATAGGGATTGCGCGTGATGCCCTCCATGAAAAAGCCGCCAAGTTGCCGCAGATAAAAGTCACGACGGCTAAGCGGGCGATTGGCAAAGATACGGTCTCCGCCATGGAAGCCGGGATTTATATTGGCTATATTGGCTTGATCAATGAGTTGGTGGCGCGGATGAAGGGTGAGTTGGCGGGAAACGGCAAAAAGGAACATGTCAAAGTTGTTGCCACCGGCGGTTTTGCAAAACTTCTCTCTCACGGCGTCAAATTTGATATAATTGACGAAACGTTGACTTTGAATGGGCTAAATTTAGTCAATCAAGCGTTGGCGTAAATTAGGAGTTACCATGTCCGAAGAATTAAATGACCTGATCAAGCAGCGTTATGACAAAATTGCCGACTTTGAAGCCGCCGGCGAAACCCCCTTTGCTTATCGCTTTGACCGTACCCACACCTCAACCCAGGTTTTGGCGCAGTTTAAGGATATTACCGAGGAAACCAAAGATGAGATTAAGGTTGCCGGCCGCTTAGTGGCCAAGCGCGGCCATGGCAAATCCTGTTTTGCCCACATTCTGGACGGTTTCGGAAAAATCCAAATTTATGCCAAGCTGGATGTGTTGGGTGAAGAGCGCTTCAAATTGTTTGAAAAGTTGGACATCGGTGATTTTGTGGGCGTTACCGGCCACGTTTTTCGCACCAAAACCGGGGAGATCACGGTTAAAATCACTCAATTTGTTTTATTAACCAAGTCCTTGCACCCCTTGCCGGAAAAGTGGCACGGGTTAACCGACAAGGAATTGCGTTACCGCCAGCGCTACGTGGATTTGATCGCCAATGAAGAAGTGCGGCAGGTTTTTGTGATCCGCAGCCGGGTGGTTGATCTGGTGCGCCGCTTTTTAGTTTCCCAAAATTTTATTGAGGTTGAAACCCCCATCTTGCAAGTCAAAGCCGGCGGCGCCGCCGCCCGGCCGTTTGAGTCGTACCATAATGCGCTGGATACAAAATTGTACATGCGGATCGCCCCCGAATTATATTTAAAGCGCTTGCTGGTGGGTGGTTTTGAGCGCGTGTTTGAGCTGGGCCGGTCTTTCCGCAACGAGGGGATTTCGTTTAAACATAACCCGGAATATACCATGCTGGAGGCCTACCAGGCCTACGCCGATTACGAAGATGTGATGCAGTTAACTGAAAATATTGTTGTGGCGGCAGTTAAAGAAATTTCCGGCGGCACGAAAATTCAGTATAAGGATCATGCTCTTGATTTTGCTCCTCCTTGGCAGCGCCTGACCTTGGCTGACGCGATAAAAAAATATGCCGGCGTGGACATTAACGCCACCGAAGCAGAATTGCACAAATTTTTGAAAGGGAAGGGGATTGAGGGCTTTGAAGAAGAACGTAAAGGCAAATTAATCAATGCAATCTACGATAAGTTTGTAGAGGGGCATTTGATTCAGCCGACATTTATGGTTGATTACCCGGTTGAAACCTCGCCGCTGGCCAAGCGGAAGCGCGGCCAGCCGAATTTGGTGGAGCGTTTTGAGGTAATTGTGGCGGGGATGGAGCTGGCGAACGCTTTTTCCGAATTAAACGACCCGCGGGACCAGCGCGCGCGCTTTGAAGAGCAATTGAAGCGCCGCGCGGAAGGCGACCTGGAAGCTGAAAATATGGACGAAGATTATTTGAACGCACTGGAATACGGCATGCCGCCGGCGGGGGGATTGGGGATTGGTATTGACCGGTTGGTCATGCTTTTGACTAACTCGCCTTCAATTCGCGACGTTATTTTATTCCCTCACATGCGGCCATTGCCTGACCAGCCGGCGGACGCGGACATTGGAAAAAAATAGGGACTGAATAAATGATAATTACCGAACCCAAACCATTTGAAAAAATACTTGAATCTTTGCAAAATGCCGAAAAAGTCATTGTGCTGGGATGCTCACGCTGTGCCACCGGATGTGGGACGGGCGGGGAAAAAGAAGTGGCGGCGATGGCGGAAAAGCTGAAAAAAGCCGGCAAAGAGGTTTTGGCGCAGAAAGTTTTGGAATCGCCGTGCGATGACCGGTTGAATAAAAGGGATTTTAAAGAAGTGGGGGCGGGGGTGTTTAAGGTTGCGGACGCGGTGCTGGTGATGTCGTGCGGGGCGGGGGTGCAAACCATCGCCGATTTGTGCGACTTGCCGGTTTTTCCGGCGCTGGATTCACTTTTTTTGGGCCGGACCAAGCGCGTGGGCAGGTTTTACGAAATGTGCGTCATGTGCGGCGATTGCGTTTTGGACCAGACCGGCGGTATTTGCCCGGTGTCACGGTGTTCCAAACGCCTGCTTAATGGTCCCTGCGGCGGTTCGCACGACGGAAAATGTGAAGTTAACCCCAATCTGGATTGTGCCTGGTACCTGATTTACGAAAAACTAAAGGCCCACAACAAATTAGACAAAATGGAATCGGTTAAGCCGCCGAAGGATTACTCTAAGGTCATCCGTCCTCGGAAAGTTGAACTGCGCTGATTTTTATGGGGAAACCCACTTTCTTCTTGATATTATTATAGGTAACAGGCATAATAAATACTGAAATTAATGACAGGAGGATACTATTATGGTTGGCTTGGCGGACGTGTTTGCGGGTATCAGTATTGTTTTAATTATTGGTTCGTTTTTCTTGTCTTGCGGCATCATTTTTATGTTAAGAGAGGGTGAATACGTCCTGGCTAAAGGTTGGCGGTACATCCTGCCGGCAGTTTTGATTTTTGCCGTCCTCAAGATTTATGACTTTTTTGATGAATACAGTTTTTACTCTGGATCCCGTGTTTTCAAGGAGGGTTTGCTGCTGTTGTTTTCGTTGTTTTTGTTTGTGGGGTTGCTGGTGCAGTACCTGGCCATCAAAAATGCAGTTTCCGGGAGGGAAGCATAATTACGGATCTCTATATCAGAGCCAGCGCGTTTCTTTTGTGGGCAGCCATCGTCTTGATTAATCGATCGCTACGGATTATCCCCGTTAACCTTCGCCCGTTGGAAGAATTTGCCGCAAAAAACCAAAAAGTGATATTTGTGTTCTGGCACCAAGCCACTTTTGTGCCGCTTTACCAGTACCGGGGAAAGAAAACCTGTATTTTGACCGCCAAAAGCCTGCGCGGGGAAATTTTGACCAGGGTGGCGCGCAAATTTGGCTATACGGTTATTCGTATCAGTGAAGATGAAAAAGCCGCGGATCGAGTTAAAAGTTTAATGCAGGTTCTGTCGGCCATCAAAGGAGGCAGTGATGTTTGCATTGCGGTGGATGGA
>Ga0265292_1002853_pt1 | contig 11338 bp, 10 predicted proteins | sample Munlanlewell296A_FD_189080 | JGI IMG/M metagenome (GOLD analysis project Ga0265292, IMG submission 189080) | Leachate microbial communities from a municipal landfill in Southern Ontario, Canada - Leachate well 296A | ecosystem: Engineered > Solid waste > Landfill > Unclassified | place: Canada...
TCGAACTCCTTGGTGAAGTACACCATGTGGAGCGTGCCGCGAGCGTCCACGAGGGGGCGCGGCATCCACTGGTCGCCGACGGCGTGCGCGCCCTCCGCCGTGTGCATGGGCGCGCTCCACGTCTTCCCCTTGTCCTTGCTTACGGCCATGTGGATATCAGTCTGGTTGTCGTGAATGTCGCCCCACGTCGCATAGAGCCAACCATCGCGCGCGCCGCCCGAGTTGTCCACGGCGATCTCCATATTCGTGCCGGAGCGGTACGTGTTGTTCCCCTTCATGCGCGGAATCGGGTCGAACTTCGCGAACGAGACCGGCGCGCTCCATGTCTTGCCGTCATCCGTGCTGGATTGCACGAGGCCCTGCGTGCCGCCGTCGAGCGCGATGTACACTGTGCCGTCCTTCGCGACGGCCATCCCACGGTTCTCGATGCCGCTTGGGAAGTCACGCGTTGCGGGATAGACGGGCGCGTCAGCGGATTCGCCGCCGTCACGGCTCGCGACGAGGACCGGAAGGACGGTGGCCGCGGGACCTGTGCCCGTGTACTGGTTCCAGATGGTGTACACGCTCTTCGTCTTGGGGTTCCAGGCCATGCGCATGAAATCGTGGAACACGGCGGCGCCGTCACCCGGAAGGAGCACGATGATCTTGCTCCACGTGAGGCCCCCGTCGTTCGAGCGCGCCATGTACATGTTACCGCCCGATGGGACGCCGACGGGAACGGGCGCGGGCAACCCCGGTATGGGCGCATCCGTGATCGCCCCCTGGCGCGAGGCCTGGAGGCTATAGTAGAGCACGCCATCCGCGTCGAACGTCATGATCGGGTCCGTTATGCACGTCCACCCATAGAGCGGGTCGCCTGGCTTGCGCGACGCGAGGTCGCCGCCAACGTAGCTCGTCCTCCAGGAGGCCCCGCCGTCCTTGCTGACTTGCGCGACGGCCCACACGCACGGGGACGCCTTCCTGTCGAGGTCCTTGCTGGCGATGACCACGTTCATCGGGTCCCTCGGGTTGGCCGCCGCATCGACCTCGGTCTTCGAGGGGCTCTCGTTTGGGCTCGCGAAGGCCACGCACGTCTCGGGCCACGTCGCGTTGGGACGCGCTATGGCACAATCGAGCGAGTACCCTTGCGGCATCTGGGCCGCATCGTGGTCAGGGGTCGATGGCGGCGGCGTGACGCACCCCGCGAGGGTGATGACGATCAACGCAAGGACGATGGTCGCTCGGCGCACGAGGAGTCGCATCCCCACCGGCCTGATTACGCCTTCCGTGCGAGGGGGGCGTGACGCGGAACTGGCGACTCGACGCTCCCAGGGAGCCGGCGTCTGCGAGGTGGACCACTGGACCCCCATCGCACCCTTCATAAGCTCCCGTCACGCGTCATAGATTAGTGCCCTCGCTCCAGGCGAAGATGTTCATCGTCTTCGCGCTCATCGCGACACTCCCGTTGATGGCGCTCAGTTACCTCGCCCTCGCGGAGACGCGCGGCGCGCTCTCGACCGAAGTGGGACGCACGCACGAGAACACCGCGAAGGCGGCAGCCGCGTTCGTCGGCGCGTTCGTGGAGAACGGCCGAGGGTTCGTCGGCTCGCTGGCGACGCGTGGATCGCTCGTGCAAGCCGCAGAAGCACACAACGCGGAGAACGCGCAAGCCGAGCTTGCGGCTTTCCGCGCGAGAAGCACGTATGAAGGCACTTCCGTGTTCGGCAGTGTCGCGTTGCTCGATGGAACGGGGCGCGTCATCGCGGCGGACCCGCCCGGAAGCGCGCATCGGGGGGATGACTTGTCTGGCACGGACACGTACCTCGCGGCCATGCGTTCCGCGAGCGCCGTCGTGCTCCCCGTGCCGGTGACGCCCGGCCCGCCCACGTTGCCCATCGCCACCCTCGTCCCCAACGCGAACGGCACCGCAGTCGGCGTGCTCGTCGCGCAAGTCAGCCTCGCGCGGCTTGGCGCAGAACTCCAAGCCTTCGCGCTGGGCCCCAGCGAGGGCATACTCGTCACCGACGATCATGGCCGCCTGCTCGTGCACCACGACCCTGCCCTCCTGAACGTCACGACGGATTGGTCGAACGTCCAGCCAGTGCGCCTGGCACTACGCGGCCCCTCAGGCCACCTCGAGTTCAACGACGCGCTGACGGAGGACTCGGCCCTTGCGGGCTACGCCAGCGTGCCCCGCCTAGGTTGGGCCGTCGTGGACGAGATCCCCACCGCGCAAGCGTACGCGGCGCTCACGAGACTCACCGCCGTGCTCATCGTGCTCTCCGGCATCCTCGTGGGCGCGATCCTCCTCGCGAGCGTCGTGCTCGCGCGTCGCATCGTGAAGCCCGTGCGGGAGCTCACGACGGCGGCTGGCGCGCTCAGCAGCGGCCAGCTCACCACGCGCATCAAGGTGAAGGGGGGCGACGAGATCGCGGAACTTGGTGCGGCGTTCAACGAGATGGCCTCGCGCATCCGCGAGTCGCTCGATGGGCTCCGCGCGAGCGAGGCGCGCTACAGGAACCTCGTGGAGAGTGCGAACGATTTCATCCTCACCATCGAGCCAGACGGCACCGTGGGCTTTGCTGGCCCGCTCGCGGAGCGCGTGCTCATGCGAGATCGTGGCGACTTGCAGGGGCGCGCCGTCTCTTCGCTCGTGCACGCTGCGGATCGCCCGCGTTTCGATGACGCCGTCAAGATGGTGCTCGACCGCGGCGAGCCAGTCTCGTGGGTGCTCCACGGCGTCATTGCGCGCGACGGCACCACGCGGCTGCTGCGCTCGACCATGTCGCCCGTCTTCGGGAAAGAAGGCAAGGTCCAACGCGTGCTCGTCGTGGCCAGCGATATCACGTCTGAGCGGCGCCAGGAGCGCTTCCGCGAGAGCAGCTTCCAGATGGCGCGTCTCGTGAGCGAAGAGAGCACGGTGGAAGCGCTCGCGGAGCGTGGACTCGCCGTCGTGCTTGCCGCCGGCCCGTTCCCGCGTGGCGCGCTCTACACGAAGGCCGGCCCGGTGCTGCGTGAGACCGCGACGGCGGCGCTCGATGGCGCGTTGGGCGGACCGTGGGACCACCCGACCGCGCATCGGCTGGCCGAGCAGGCCGTCGCGACCGGCGCGACGGTGCGCGAACGTGCCATGGTCGCCGTGCCGCTCCTGGAGCGCGGCGAAGCGCTCGGGGCGCTCGTCGTACAGAGCACCGAGCGGCAAAGCGAGGACGCGCTCCCCACGATGGCAAGCCAACTCGCCGTCGGCATCCGCCGTTCTCTCTTCGAGGCGCGCCTCAAGGACTACGCAAGCGAACTCGAGACGCGCGTTGAGGAGCGCACTGCCGAACTGCACGCGAAGAACGAGGAGATGGAGCAATTCCTGTACTCCGTGTCGCACGACCTCAAGGCGCCGCTCATCAGTATCGAGGGCTACGCGGAGGCCCTGGAGGACGAATACAAGACCGTCCTTCACGGCGAAGCGAAGCTGTACCTGGAGCGCATCCGCAAGAACGCGACGCTCATGGAGTCACTCATCCTCGACATCTTGGAATTGTCACGCATCGGGCGCATCCGGGACAACGTCGAGACGATCGACCTCGACAAGCTCGTGGCAGACGTGGGCGCGCGCTTCGAGGAACGGTTCCGGCAGGCGGGCGGAAGACTCGACGTCGTCCCGTTGCCAGCCCTACGCGGCGAGAAGGACCGCATCGAGCAATTGCTCAACAACCTCGTCGAGAACGGCATCAAGTACCGTCACCCCGACCGGGCGCCCATCGTGCGCGTCGAGGGCGAACGCTCGGCACAAGGCACCACGCTGCGCGTCATCGACAATGGGCGCGGCATCCCGCCAAGCTCCGAGGACCAGCTCTTCAAGATCTTCCAGCGTCTCCCCACGCCCGAAGGCCTGACGGACCCAGGAGGCACCGGGATGGGTCTTGCGATCGTGAAGCGGATCGTTGAGACCCACGGTGGCACCATCACTGCTTCCAGCGTCCTTGGCGAAGGCACGGTCTTCACCATCTTCCTGCCCACGGAACCACCAAGGAACACCACCCCCCCACCCCGGCCAGAGCGCCAGCGTTAAGAGGAGGGTGCGCCGACGACTGCCTGTACGGCCGATGCCATGAGAGTCCTCGTCGTTGACGACATGCGGCGCGTCCCGGTCGCGCGGCACGCTGCGGCTCGCCGCGCTCCCATAGCACGCCGCGTCGTCAACGACTCGGAGCCGATGCTATGAGAGTCCTCGTCGTTGACGACAATCCCGACCACCGCTTCTTGACGAAGCGCGCGCTCGCGGCCCTGTGCGTGGACGTCGTGATGGCCAGCGGTGGCGAGGAAGCGCTTGAGCGCGCGAACGACGCCAACGGAGACCGGCCCGACTTCGTGCTGCTCGACATCAAGATGCCCGGCATGGACGGCTTCGAAGTCCTTCGGAGGCTCCGCGCTTCCGAGCCCACGCGCGACCTCCCAGTCGTTCTCTTCTCCTCCAGCGAGAACGCGCTCGACGTCGAGCGGGCCCAGCGGTTGGGCGCAAACGGGTTCGTCACGAAGCCGCTGGACGCACGCACGTTCGTGCACGTCGTGCGGGGCACGATCGAAGCGTGGACGCGCAAGCTCGCAGGTTAACAACCTGTTAGACGTCACGTTCTTATACGCTCCAACGATTCATCCAGCGCCGCATTTTCACGGTGGTGCCTGGATGGACGAACGCGGAGCCCTCACGTCGGACCTCATGCAGAAGCGAGACCGCCTGCAGGCCCAGGCGCAAAGGCACCGCGAGGCACGCGACAAGCTCAATGACGAGACGAAGCGCCACTCGGCCAAGCGCGACGAGTTCAACGCGCAAGTGCGCGCCATCGTGGACCGCGCGAACGCCCACAAAGCGAAGCGTGACGAGTTGAACGCGAAAGTCCACGAAGCCAAAAGCAAGCGCGACGAGCTGAACGTGACCGCGCACGAGAAGACCGAGGCGCTCGCCGCCATGCGCAAGGAGAAGGGCGGCGGTCCCGCGCAGTCGTCCGGCATCCCCATACCGAAACTGCGAGCTGAGATCCAACACCTCGAGTACCAGCAGCAGACGACAGTCCTCACGCCCAAGAAGGAAAAAGAACTGATCGACCTCATCGGCACGAAACTGAGGGAACTGAAGGAACGCGAGGCTGCCTACGAGGAGCACGCTGACGTCAAGAAGGCGTGGGAAGACATGAAGACGGCAAAGGCCGCGGCCGAAGAGCAACACCACGCAGTCACGCTCCTCGCCAACGAAGCCCAAGGCGAGCACGACTCGATGGTCAAGCTGTACCACGAGGCCGACGGCGTGCGCAAGCTCGCGGATGCCGAGCAAGGCGAGTTCGTGAAGCACAAGATCGAAGCAGACCGCACGCACCACGAGTTCGTCGAAGCCATCAGCGCCATACGGGACATCGAGCGTGTGGCTGGAGCGCTTCGTGGCACGACGCCCCGCGGCGAGCGCGAGGGTCCCCAGTCGAGCGACCAGGCTGCTGCGCAGTCGGTCGCGGAAGGCATCTTCGACAAGTTCCGCAAGGGCGAGAAGCTCTCGACCGAGGACTTGATGGCGCTGCAGAAGGCCGGTAGGCTATGATCAGCGGAGCTGTGGTGCTCGCCGCGGTCGGGATCCTCGCATGGCTCGCGTGGTCGCGACGGGCCCCGGGGCGCAATCCTTCCCAGGGAACGTGAAAGTCCAACTCACGGGATCCCAGCTTGTTCTGCTTGTGACGGCTCCTGATCCACGCCAAGAAGCCAATACGCCAAGAAGCCAAGGCGCTGGGCGATCTGACAGCCGGCTTGGTTTCTTGGGTTCTTTGCGTCTTGGCGTGGTTCACACGCGCGCACCTGTGCCTCGATTCCAAGGGAAGAGTTGTGCTCCGGGGCCGTCGCGACGCAAGCGCTGAAGCTCAGAAGCCGCTATGCCTTTCGTCGCGATATCATCCAGAACACGCGCCGCGGCGTCGCGGTGGGTGCTTGTGGCTGCGCGTCCCGCGGGTCGAGGATCACAGTTGCCCCACCATTTGGAGGAACATGGGGTGATCGCGAAGGGAAGTGAGCCTCTTGTCGTTGGCCACCATCGGCGCCATCTCTGGCGCGGCTTGGAGCACGACCGCCACGAGACGAAGCGCGTCAGTGGGCCGGCCAGCCACAGCGCAGATGCGCGCGAGGCGCAGAGGCACCTCGGCCACGCCAGCGTCGTCACCCGCTTCTTCGATCGCGAGCCCAGCCTCGTCCTCTCGGCCCAAGTGCAGGAGGCAAAGCGCGCGCCCGAGGTGCGCGAGGCCCCCGTCCTTCCCGTCCCTGATGGAGCGCTCGAACGCGGCGAGCGCCTCCTCGTGCTTTCCCTCCGCAAGCGCGCGACGGGCATCCATCAGTCGTGTGGGGCGCGCAGTCGCGGTGACGCCCCCGAATGGGGCCTCCGTGGCGGCTCGTCCCACGTACCATTCCAGGCTTGAAAGCAGTTCCATGCGTTCGTCCTCTCCCTTTCTGGGCCCGAGGGGAACGTGGGATGACTTGGATAACGTGCAAAGCACGGAACGGACGTGGGTGACGGGTTCTTAACACCCAAAGAGCCGCTGCGCTTGCCAGCGCGCCTTGCCCACGTTGTCCGCGGGGGGCACGAAGCCATGTTTCTGGAGGAAAGTGATGTCGTTGCCCTGTTCGGCCGCCACGATGAAGAGCTCCACGAAGTCGAGGGACGCGCCGATGACCTCGAGCGTTTCGAGGCTCAAGCCAGCGTTACGTGCATGGTGTTCGAGGACCTCGACCATCGCAGGAGGCACATCGGCGCCATACTTCACGGAGAGCATCATCGGTGAAGGACGCCTGCGATGGTTTCCCATGCTCGGGAATGCACCTTGACCCAAGGCCCCCGAGCCCCGAAAGGCCCTCGGGGCCCACCGACCAAATGACGGGAACCGTTCACAGGCCAGACTGGAGCCGCTTGAGCCAGTTACTGCCCTCGGGCTTCACCGCACCAAACGAGCTGCCACCCGCGCGGTCGAACTCCTCGCGCACGGCGAGCAAGCGCGACTGAGCGCCCCACAGCTTGGGGTCCGCGATGGCAAGGCCATCCGCCGGGTTCACCGGGCGCGGCCACGGCAAGCCCCAGTTGGGGACCTGCGTCGGCCGCGTGATGCCGCTGGGCTTACGATCCGTCACGACGAGATCATGATGATCCTCGCCTGGTATCGGCGCGGCCTGAAGCAGTACTCGCGGCAAGTTCCACGGCATGAGCGCGAACTCCTCCGCGGGCACGCGGAGGGTGAACGACGGCTCGCGCGCGGGGGCGACGGGCCAAGGGAACCGCGGATCGATGTCTGGGGCGTGGGGCGTCGTTTCGGCACGTGCGGCGGTAGGTGCCAGCGCAGGTACGCGCGCGGGTGCCGCGGCAGGTGCCGTCGTACGTGCGGGCTCGAAGCCGACATCGTGCGCGATTAGCATCGGCTCGGGCTCGTGCGCGGGAAGCAGCGCTTCGACCATCTGTGCTGCCAGCGCGGGAGGCATGTCGATGGGTGCCGCGTGGTGGGGCGCGTCCGCGATGGGGACGACGATGCCCTCGTCCATGGTCGTCGGCGTGGGTTCCGGTAGCGCTGCCGCGTTGAACAGGGCGATGCCGAAGCGTGCGGCTGCCGCGCGGGCGACTTCCGTCGTCGTGCCCGAGTAGGCGAGCGTGGGCTTGGCGTGGTCGTGGAGGGTGCGGAGGTGGGCGTCCACGACGTGGGATGCGGTCAGGGGGCCGTCAGTCCAGTAGAGGACGCGCTCGTCGCCGGCCTCGACCCAGGTGGCGGCGTCGGCTCGCCAGCTCGCGTTCTTCGTCGCGAGGTGCTGCTGTAGCTTGGACTGGAGACTCATGGATGCATCCCGCGGTAAGATGCTCGGGTCCGCGGCCTAAAGGTTGCGAAGTGGAAATCAGGTCTCTTCCTTCACTGTCTTGAAGACGGCACAAGTGACCGTGCGCCCGACCCCAGGCAGTTCGCGGAGGCGTTCCGTGACCAACTCGCCGATGCGCTCCACGTTCTCGCCGCGCACTTTTGCGAGGATGTCCCAATCACCAGAGATCATGTGCACCTCGTACACGCCCTCGAGCTTGGCGAGCTGGTCCGCGAGCTCGCGCTGGTTGGCGCCACTGCCGCCACTGTACGAGATGAAGACGAAGGCCGTCGTGGGCTCGCCGATCTGTTCGTAGTTCGGCACGACCGTGAAGCGGCGGATGGTGCCGGATTGTTCCATCTTGTGGATGCGGTCATGCACCGTCGTGCGCGGGATGCCAGTGTTCTCCGCGATCTCTTTGGTGGTCTTCTTGCTGGACTCGCGCAACTCCCGCAGGATGAGGCGGTCCTTCTCGTCGAGCACGCTCCCGACCACGCACCGGTGCCGGCTTAAGCATTGGCAGGAGTCCGGTGTGGACGTCGAAACCAGGCCCCTCCGACGGAGAGCCATCACACTTCTCGTCTTGTGTCCGTACGGCGAGACTCTGGGGGGTGAACCCCCAGACCCACCTATTGGTCACCGCAAGCTTATGAACGCGGAGCCATCATCGCGCCTCGATGGCATCGCTCGACCACCCCATCCCCGCTACTGATAACGACTTCGCGCAGATCGTCAAGACCCATGCCAACGTCGTGGTGGACGCGTGGGCACCATGGTGCGGCCCATGCAAGCGCATTGAGCCGATCGTGAACGAGTTGGCGGCCGAGTACGGCGGCAAGGTCGTCTTCGTGAAGCTGAACACGGACGAGAACCAGCAGATCGCGATGCGTTACGGCATCATGTCAATCCCCACCCTGATGTTCTTCAAGAATGGCGAGCGCGTGGACCAGGTGGTCGGGCTGGTGCCCAAGGACAACCTCAAGGCCAAGATCAGCAAGAACTTCGGCGTCTGAGCCAGCGAGGACGGCTGAGACCATGCCAGTGGACGAGCAGATCATGAAGGCGCTCCGCATCCCGCAGGACGAGGCGCCCATCGCGAAGCTTGTGGGCATGCACCTCACGAGCGCGGGGCCCGGTCTTGCGTCGTTCACGATGGACGTGGACGAGCGGCACCACAACCCGATGGGCAGCGTCCACGGCGGCATCCTCGGCGACCTCGCGGACATCGCGATGGGCTACGCGGTCATCTCCACCCTCGCGCCCGAGGAGACGTTCACCACGGTCGAGATGAAGATCAACTTCCTCCGGCCAGTGTTCAGGGAGCGCTTGCGTTGCCACGCGCGCGTTGACAGCCGGGGCAAGACGATCGCGTACGCTGTGGCGGACGTGGTGAACGACGAGGGCAAGATCGTGGCGAAGGCCGTGTCCACGAACCTCGTGGTCAGGCGACCCGACTCGGCGGACCCGTTCCACCACAAGCCAAAATAGTAGTCTCTGCAACGGTCGCCCTTGTGGCTGACGATCCTCACACCGTTTTGCAAACGTGCCCGACGCCGCTTTGCGTGCGCTCGTCGGGCGCGCCAAAGTCCCTGGCGAGTTGCTGCTCAGTGGGCGCGAGGAGCGCGGACCAGTTCTCCGGCATGGGATGACGCACGTAGCCTTGCGCATCCACTTTGAGCCTGAGGGTCGTGCCGTTGCTCACGGCGAAGATATCGGCGGCCAGCGTCATGTCCTTCGTGAGCTTGGCGTTGGCCGTGAGGATGCTGCCGCTGGACGTCGCGTTCCAGCCAGCCTTGGTCAGCGAGGCCGCCGCGTCGGCTGGCAGGACGGTCTTGAGCCACGTGAGCTCGGCTTGCGCGTTCTCGTGGCAGTACTGTTTGGGCGCGGAGGTGCAACCGGCTACGAGGGACGCACCGATGAGGAGGAGCGCGAGGACGCTTCGCACAGACCGCGCCAGGCGCCGGCGTCACTTCAGACTTCCTTTGCCATGTAGGGCCCAAGCCGCGCGTACCCGAGTTTCGCGTAGTACGGCCGCACGCCGACGCCGGCAGTGACAAGGACACGCTTCCGGCCCAGTTCGCGCGCGAGGTCCTCGCTTTGTGTGACGAGGTACGCGCCGTGGCCGCGGTGCTGGTGCAGGCCCTCTCCTGCGCTCTCGCCGATGGGCACTTCGCTCCCGAAGACCTTCAGCTCGCGCAAGAGGAGCGCGTCCTTGACCTCGACGCGGTGCGCGTGGGGGCTGGGTTCGCGTAGGCGCACGAAGCCCACGAGGATGTCCTGCTGGACGTCCTCCATCGATAGGAAGTGCTCGTGGCCGCCTGCGCTATCATACTGCGCGCGCGTCAGCGTCACGTCGCGCGGAGCACGGTTCTCCTTGTTCGCGATGTGACCGGCTTCGCGGCAACGGATGCACTGACAGCGCGTGCCGCGCTTCTTCATCTCCGCGTGCACGAGTTCGCGCAAGTTGAGCTTCTTCACGCCGGCCTCGATGCGGGGGCTGGGGATGTCGCGGTCGATGCGTTGGATGCGCAGCCACCGTGGCGCCATTTCCTTTGCTTCCGCGAGCAGCTTCACGCAGTACTCCTCCGTGACCGGCTCGTAACTGCCTGACTCCCACTGCTTGAAGAGGCTCGTTCCCTTGATGACTAGCGTGGGGTAGATCTTCAGCATGTCCGGCGCGAAGCGCGGGTCCGCGAACATCTGGCGGAATGTCTCGAGGTCCTTGTCGTAGTCGCTACCGGGCTGACCTGGCATCACGTGCGCGCACAGCTTGAGCCCAGCGTCCTTCACTGCTTGGAAGGACTCGACGGTCTCCCTCATCGTGTGGCCACGGTGCGTGGCGCGCAGGATATCATCGAACACGGTCTGCACGCCGACCTCGTAGCGCGTGCAGCCCAGCTCGAGCGAGAGGTCCACGTCCTTGGGGAGTGCCCAATCCGGTTTCGTCTCGATGGTGAGGCCGATCATCCGGCTTTGTGCGGACTCGTTGCGCGCTTGCGCTTCGGCAAGCGTCGGGCTATCGGAACCGTTCATGGCGTCGAGCGCGCGCTTCACGAACTCCCGCTGATAGCTTTCGTCGCGCGCAGTGAACGTGCCGCCTTGGATGATGAAGTCCACCTTGTCGGTGGGGTGTCCCGTCGCGTGCAGGTCCGCAAGCCGACCCATAGTCTGCCCGAACGGGTCGAACGCGTGCCTGGCAGCCCGGCGCGCGGCGGGCTCGTCGCCCGTGTACGACTGGGCCGTGCCGAACTCGGGCCCGCCGGGGCAGTACGTGCACTTCCCGTGGGGGCACGCTTCCGGGCTCGTTTGGACGGTCACGATGGTGACCCCACTGATGCTGCGCGTGGGCCGCTTGCGGAGAACGGCTTCGACGCTGGGCCGCTCGCTTGGGCTTGCGTACGCGAGGATGTCGGCGTTCGACGGGAGGGCCACGATGCGCATCTCGGCAGCGAGGCGAAGCTTCTCGTTCTGGAGGGTGGACCGGTCCAGCTTTCCT